>Ga0315285_10009036_pt1 | contig 10203 bp, 5 predicted proteins | sample YL17G09_36_MG_FD_203698 | JGI IMG/M metagenome (GOLD analysis project Ga0315285, IMG submission 203698) | Sediment microbial communities from Yellowstone Lake, YNP, Wyoming, USA - YL17G09_36 | ecosystem: Environmental > Aquatic > Freshwater > Lake > Sediment | place: USA: Wyoming | collected... | reverse complement strand
CCTCCTCCTCCCGCGACGCCCCGGCCCGCGCCCCCTCCCCCCCCTCCGGCGCCCCCTCCTCCTCTCCCCGGAAGCACCGCTACACCTTCAACATAGGCAGCGTCGACGCCTTTGAGCGCAAGATGGAGGAGGCCGAGCGCGAGCTGGGGCTTGACCCCGTCACTCAGGCCGTCCCGATCACCTACTCCTCGGAGGTGTCGTGGGCGGCCGAGGCGCTCAGGCTCGCGCCGACGCTGCTGCTGATCGGCGGGTACCTCTGGCTGACGCGCGCGGCCGGCGGCGGCTTTGGCGGACTGGGCGGCGGCGGGGGGCTCGGCGGCGGGGGCGGCGTCGGGGGCCGCGGAGGCTCCTCGGGCTCCGGCGGCGCCGGCGGCGGCGCGCGGAGCATCTTCAACGTCGGCAAGGCCCAGATCGGCGTCCTCGACAAAAACGCGAAAAAGACGACGTTTGCCGACGTCGCCGGCTGCGACGAAGCGAAACAGGAAATCATGGAATTCGTCAACTTCCTGAAGCACCCGGCCAAGTACAAGGAGCTCGGGGCGTCGATCCCGAAGGGGGCTCTGTTGGTAGGCCCCCCGGGGACGGGCAAGACGCTCCTGGCCAAGGCCACGGCCGGGGAGGCCGGCGTCCCGTTCCTGTCGATCTCGGGCTCCGACTTCATGGAGATGTTCGTCGGCGTCGGCCCCGCCCGCGTCCGCGACCTGTTCGCCCAGGCCCGCGCTCAGAGCCCGTCCATCATCTTCATCGACGAGATCGACGCGATCGGGCGCGCCCGCGGCGGGGGGGGCTTCGCGGGCGGGAACGACGAGCGCGAGAACACGCTCAACCAGCTGCTCGTCGAGATGGACGGCTTTGCGACGACGGCCGGCGTCGTCGTGCTGGCCGGGACCAACAGGCCGGACATCCTCGACAAGGCGCTGCTGAGGCCGGGCCGCTTCGACCGTCAGATCTCGATCGACAGACCCGACGTCGTCGGGCGCGAGGCCATCTTCCGGATCCACCTGCGCAAGCTCAGGCTCGACAAGGAGGTCGGGCACTACTCGGAGCGGCTCGCGGCGCTGACGCCCGGGTTTGCCGGCGCCGACATCGCCAACGTCGCCAACGAGGCCGCGCTGATCGCCGCCCGCCGCGGGGCCCCTGCGGTCGCGATGCGCGACTTCGAGTCGGCGGTCGACCGCGTGATCGGCGGGCTCGAGAAGAAGAACAAGGTGATCTCCGCGGTCGAGCGGCGGACCGTCGCCTTCCACGAGGCGGGGCACGCCGTCGCGGCGTGGTTCCTCGAGAACGCCGAGCCTCTGCTCAAGGTCTCGATCGTCCCGCGGGGGGCCGCCGCGCTCGGGTTCGCGCAGTACCTCCCCTCGGAGAACCTGCTGATGACGGTGCCGCAGATGGAGGACATGACGTGCATGGCGCTGGGCGGCAGGGCCGCCGAGGAGGTGCTGCTGGGCCGCATCTCGACGGGCGCACAGAACGACCTGGAGCGCGTGACGAGGATGGCGTACTCGCGCGTCGCGCTGTACGGTATGTCCCCGCGGATCGGCCTGCTTTCCTTCCCCATGGACCCGCAGGCGCTGAACAAGCCGTACAGCGAGGAGACCGCCGCGGCGATCGACTCCGAGGTGCGCGGGCTCGTCGACGCCGCCTACGTCCGCACCAAGGCGCTGCTCGAAGAGAAAAGAGACTTGGTCACGAAGCTCGCCGAGGAGCTGCTGGAGCGCGAGGTGGTCTCCTCCGAAGATCTGACCCGCATCCTTGGCCCGCGGCCGTTCTCGAGCGACGAGCTGCGCAACATCGACAAGTTCAAGAGGGGCTTTGACGGCGAAGGTGAGGAAGAGGAAGACGAGGAGGAGGAAGGGGAAGGCTCGGTGCTCGACTCGGAGGTGAAGAGGAAGAAGAAGAGGAGGAAGAGCGACGACAGCGACGGTCCCGCTCCGGACGTACTCGTCTTGCCTCCGCCGCCCTCGCTGGCCGAGCTCGCGCGGAGGCTCGGGCTCGGAGGTGCGACGCTTTCGACGTAAAGTAGTGGTAGAGAGAGATTTTGATGATTTCGTTTTGTTGCTTCTCTTCCCAATTTTGCTTTGTAATCTTTTTCTTCGAGTAAAAAAAAAGTCTCCTCTCTTCTCTCTTCTTCTTCCCCACTCCGTTTTTGATGACCCGTGTTGCGATTGCCCGCCCTCTTCAGCTTTTTACACATCCGGAAAGCTTGAAACAAAAAACAAACGCAAAACAAAAGTCGGAAACACTGGAAAGTTTTCGAAGGAAAGGAAGGAGAACAAACTCGCTCCCTCGCTCTCTCCTCAGACGATCGAGTTGGCCGCCGAGGCGATGCGCGGCCAGAGGTCGGCGCACTCTTTCGCGACCGGGCCGGTGATGGCCGACCCCTTCATCTCGCCCTTGGGGTTGACGATCACGCCGGCGTTGTCCTCGAAGTAGATGAAGACGCCGTCCTTGCGCCTCCACGGCTTGCGCTGCCTGACGACGACGGCCGGCATGACCTTCTTGCGCAGGTCCGGCTTGCCCTTCTTGACGGTGGCCATGACCATGTCGCCGCAGGCCGCGGCGGGCAGCCTGTTGAGGCGCGCGCCCCAGCCGGCGACGGCCATGATGTACAGGTTCTTCGCGCCCGTGTTCTGTTTTTGAGGGAGTTTTTTTTTTGACGAGGAAAAAAGCTTGAGAAGGTCGTAAAAGAGGACGAAAGAGGTCGCCTGGGGGCGACGACGACGGCGGCTGCGGCGGCGATCGGCGACGCGCGGCTGAAGAGAAGAAGAAGAAAACGAAACTCACGTCAGCGCAGTTGATGACGGCGCCAACAGGGAGACCCAGCGACATGCGGAACTTGTTTCCGGCGGCACCACCGCGACCGCGCTTGGACTGTGTTATAGAGAGAGTGGAATGGGGAGGGAGAGACGGAAGGAGGAGGTGAGTTTCGAGATCGCGATGGGAGAGAGAGCGTCGATCGACGACGACGACGACGACAGCTTCAGAAAGCCGTCCTCCCTGGCCTTGCGTCGATCACTCTGTTCAGCTCGCACGACGCCGGAGAGAGTGCATCCGAATGGATCGCAGCTTGCAGCAAGCATGTGCAGCAGAGCAGCGCGAAAGCGAGCGACAAGAGAGCATTCACGCGGCTCGGGGCCCGCGTCGAGAGCGGCGGCGGCGGCGGCGGCCGGCGGCCCGGGGGCGGGCACAGACTCAATCGAGTTATTGCTCGCACGACAGCTCCTGCATCGCCTTTCCAGCTCAAAGCCACAAGCACTCCGATTGATCTATTCGATTACTCGGAAGCGATGCCTTGGAGATGAAACGTAGGCCGTCTCGCGAGGAGAGAGGGGGGAGGACGGAGAAGGCGAAATCGAAGTGGCCTCTCTCTGGATCAATTTGCAATCATCCTCCTCCTCCTCCCCCGCCGCGGCGCCTTCAAGAGCGCACACAGTCGCGCTCTCCGCAGAGGAGCATGCGCGCTGTTCGGTAGAGCCATGCTAGAGATTCGATCGACCTCGATTCAAAAGGAAAACGTACCGCCATGGTTGCTTCGCTTTTGTTTTTTTCTCTCCTCTGGCTCGAGAAGAAGAAAGGTGTTGGAAGTGATCAACGGCGGAGGGAGTGCAGGGCAAAAGAAGAAGAAAAAAAACTAGCACTCTCTCTCTTCTTCCTCCTCTCGATTGGAGAGGGAGCTAGTCTGAGACCGAGTTTGGAGTCCAGGGGCCTCTCCCTATCTCAATGTCGGCCCTCAGAGCAGCCTCCGCTCGTCGGAGCGCGCGCTCGCTGCTGGCGCCGGTGGCGAGGCTAGCAGGCGGTTCGGGAGCGTCGGCGTCGTCGAGCTCACCATCGACCGCAACAAATCGATGGCTCGAATCGGCCCTTGTCCAGGGCCGCGCCGGCTGTCACGGCTCCGCCGCTCCGGCCCTGAGTCGCGGATTTGCTTTCGGTTTCGGAGGGAACAAAGACAATGATACAAACGACGGAGAAGAAGCCATCACCAGCGCTCGCAACACCATCGACTCGTTCCAAACGCCATCGGCGGCCGACATTCTCTCGACCTCCTCCACTTCCGCTCCCTCCACTCCCTCTTCCGCCGTCGCCGACGTAGCCGTCGCCATCCAGCAGCAGTTCGACCCCTCCCAGGCAGTCGCGGCCGCGGAGGCGGCGGAACAAGCGGCCCTCGTCGCCGCCCGGGAGGGCGTCTGGCTCTTCAACTCGGGCTTCCAGACGCTGCTGGAATTCGCGCACGCGACGTCGGGCCTGCCGTGGTGGGGCGCCATCGCGCTGACGACGGTGGCCGCCCGCACGCTCATGCTGCCGGTGGTTGCCAAGCAGATGCGCAACACGGCCGCGATGGCCGCGGCCCGCCCCGAGATGCTCGCCCTGCAGCAGTGGTTCAAGGACTCGCAGGCCAGCCCGAACTTCGACGTGCGGTCGGGGACGCAGGAGTACCAGCAGCGCCTCGCCGCGGTCTGGTCCAAGCACGACTGCCACCCGGTGAAGTCGATGGCCCCCCTGATACTGCAGGCGCCGCTCTTCATCGGGTTCTTCAGCGCGCTGCGGTCGCTGGCGGAGGCCGGCGTGCCCTCTCTGAGTCACGGAGGCGCTGCCTGGTTCCAGGACCTCACGGTCGCGGACCCGACCTACGGCCTTCCCTTGCTCTCGGCGGCCATCTTCCTGCTGACAGTGGAGCTCAACGCCGCCGACGGGATGCAGGGCCAGGACCCGGCGACGATGCGAAAGATGAAGAACTTTATGCGGTTCCTCGCGGTGGCCCTGGTCCCGCTGACGGCTTCGATGCCCGCTGGCGTGTTCGTGTACTGGGCGACGAGCAACGCGTGCTCGCTGGCGCAGTCGACTTTGTTCAAGCTCCCGGCGACGAGGAGGGCATTCTCCTTGCCCCCGCTGGGCGTGGCGGCGAGCGCGGCCGTGCCGGTGCCCGGGGCAGCGCTGACGAGCAGCTCGTCTGCCTCTTCTTCTTCATCGGCGGCGGCGCTCAAGCCCAGCGGTTCCCCCACGCCCGCTGCGGCAGCGGCATCTGTTGCCGCCGCGGCGGCGTCCGCAGGAAAGCCTGTCGTGACGTTCGTATCGAGGCCTCCTCGGAGGAAGACGGGGAACAGGAGAAAGTAAAAACCATGAATTTATTTTAAACAAAAAAACTGAATTTCCCCCAAATATTTGTTTATTGCACCTCCTCTCTTCGATCTCTCTCTCTCTTTCTCTCTCTTTTTGATCGCTCTCTCTCTTTCTCTCTCTCTCTCTCTCGCTCTTGCCAGGCTCATTTCCTCTTTTTGACCGCCGCGGCACTCTTCTTCTTGCCGCCCTTTTTCGCTACGGTCTTGCCCTTGCTCAATGGCGCCTTTTTCTTTTTAGAAGAGGGAACCGAAACCTTCTTCTTCGGCTTCGGCTTCGGCTTCGGCTTCGGCTTCGCCTTCGGCTTCGCCTTCGGCTTCGCCTTCGCCTTCTGCTTCTTCTTGTCGATGACGGCGGCTTTCTTCTTCTTTGGCGCTGCTGCTGCGTTCGATGTCTTTGCCCTAGACTTGGGCTTGGGCTTGGGCGCGGGTTTCGCTTTCACCTGCAGGAGTTTACTCTTGGGCTTGAGCTTGGAAGGAAGCTTTTTCGCCACGGCCTTGTCCCTTGCCTTGGCCTTGGCCCCCTTGGCTTCCGCCTTCTCCCTCGCTCGTGCCGATGCTGCCACGGCCGTGGCTGCCGCTTTCGCAGCAGCCCCGGGCGCTGCCTTGCTCAAGGGAGAAGCAGCGAGACCGGACTTGGGCGAAGAGGGAGAAAAGGCACCGATCCTCAGCCCGCCGCCGGAGTCAGACCCGACCCTCGCGAGCGCGGCCAGTGCCGTCGGCGACAGCTCCCCGGGCTTGCGCCGCTTGCCCGACCTCGACTTCTTCGGCTGGCCGTCGGGGCCCAGCTGCGGCGCGAAGAGCCTGCTGCGCTTCTTCTTGACGATGGCCCCCCCGCCGCTGGAACCGCCGCTGGCGAGGAGGCGAAGGGTGGACGACGAGGAGGGTCGTCCGGCGAGGGCGAAGCCGGCGGCGGCGAGCGCGGCGGCCCCGGCAGCGGCGGCGGGGCGCTTGCCTGCGGCCGCGGACGCCGGCGGCGGGGGCAGGCCCGCCGATGTGGCTGCCGGCCTCGCCGCCTCGCCCTCGGAGGGCACGAGGAACGGCGGGCCCCTCAGAGCCCGGACGGGCTTGCACAGCACGGTCGTGCCCGGGAACACCAGCACGCGCAGCTCCTGCCTGACGGCCCGCAGCTGCGGCGGCGCCATAGGCGCAAACCCGAAAGCGGGGGACTGCCACGTCGCGATCGTCTCCGCCGCGGCCGGGAGGCTCATCGTGGCCACGCCCAGCTGCGCGAAGAGCCGCTCGAGCGCGTTCAGAAGCACGCGGCAGTGTCCCTGCCTCCGCCCGCACGACCGCGTCGCGATCAGGGGGACCTCCGCGAGCCGCGGGCCGAACACCCTAAACGTCGCCGCGGCCATCGGCACGCCGCGGTGGTAGAGCAGCGCGCAGAGCATGTTGCTGAAGTCCCAGTCGCCCGCCGACTGTGCCCACGTCATCGCGTGCGTGAGGTCCGCGCCCGTGGCGGCGTCGAGGATCGGGTCGAACGACTCGCCGAGCACGGCGCTGGCGGCCCGCAGCGCCGTGGCCGTGCCGTGCGAGCCGTCGCGGCCCCGCATCACGCGCAGCGAGTGCGAGCCCGCTAGGGGGACGGTTCCCGCCGCCACGACGCGGTGCAAGGACTCGTAGATGCGGTGGCAGTCGCGGGAGCAGAGCCAGTCGCCGTCCGGGAGCTTGGAGAGGACGCAGCCCCCTGGCGGGGAGGAAGGCGAAGACGGGGACGAGGTCGAGGCTGCTCCTTTTCCCTTTTTGTCGGCCTCTTTTGCTGCCGCCGCTTTTTCAGCAGCAGCAGCAGCACCCCCACCAGCCGAAGCTTTCCCCTTGCCCTTGCCCTTGCTCCTCTTCGCCTCCTCCTCCTCGGCGGCGGCCCTCCTCTCGGCGTCGGCATCCCTCGCCGCGGCGGCGTCGGCCGCGCGCGAGCCCATGGTGTATTTCCGAAGGCAGCCGACGTGGAACTCGCGCTCGCACTGGTCGCAGATGATGATGGTGCGCGGGCCGAACGAGTCGCGCTCGAAGTCGTGCATGTGGCAGAGGACGCAGCCTCCCTGTCGTCGCGGGTGTTGGTGGTGGTGGGAGAGAGAGAGGTTTGTGAGGAGGAGGTTTGTGAAAAAGGACGTCGGAGGAAGGAAGGGAGAGTTTTCGTTTTTCCCGCTCAAGAAAGATCATAAAGAAAGAAAGAGAGAAAGAAAGAAAGAAAACTCGGCTCACCGGAATCAGCTCGGGCTCGGGCTGCGGCGGCGGCAGCGACGCCAGGACCGGAGCAGCAGCGGCGACGACCACGGGGCTCGTGGCGTTCTGCCTCGAGGCCGCGGCTCTGGAGGCGGGCGAGAGCGGCAGCGGAGTGCTCCCGTGCTGCTGCCGCTGCTGCTGCTGCTCCCCCTCGGCAGAAGGGAAGAACGCCAGGCCCGAGTCGTCCTCTGTGTGCGGCATCGCCTCGGCGAGCTTCCGCAGGCTCTTCCCCGACGATTCCACGATGATGTTGTCGTAGGGGGCCCTGCGGGACCCGCGCCCGGCGTGGGCCTCGAACTGGGAGCAGGAGACCACCTCGCTGCAGCAGGAGCAGAGGATGCCGGCGAGCGGGCCCTCCTGGTTGTCGCCGACGCCTGCGACGGCGTAGCTCTTGTCCTTCTTCTTCTTCTTCTTGCCGCCAGAAGCAGCAGCAGCAGCAGCAGCCGAGGCCGCCCTCCAGCCCCCGCCGCGCGTCGCCGCAGCGTCTCCTTGGTCGCACTTCTTCGCCGGCGCCTCCTCGCCGGGCGCGGGGATGCGCACCCTGCCGCGCAGCAGCACGTCGCCGCGCGTCGTCCTGTACGAGACACGCGCGCCGTCGGTCAGCGCGCCGGGCTGCCCGAGCGCAAAGAGCCGCCGGTGCCTGCTCGAGCTGCGCTGCTCCCTGCGGGCCGCGGACGAGCCGCCGCCAGAGACCGGGGAGGGGGCGTCGACGTGGACTCGGTGAGCCGCCGCCGCGGCGGCGGCGGCGACGGCGGCGGCGGCGGGCGCCGGAGGGGAGAGGAAGGGCGGCGACGCCAGGCCCTGGTTGGCCATCACGCTCGCCGGCGGCTGCGGCGCCGGCGGCGGCGCCGGCGGCACGAACTGCGCCGGCTGCGGCAGGCCCCGCCCCTCGCCCGCCGCCCTCGCCCTCGCCGCCGCCGCCGCCGCGGCACCGCCGCCGGCCGCCCTGCCGACCTCGATGCACGGCGCGCAGAACCACTCGCAGCCCGCGGGGGGCGCCGCGCCGAGGCCCAGGCAGGCGGCGTGGACGGCGGTGGCGCAGCCGGAGCACGGGACGAGCGCGCCCGCGGGGCCGGGGGGCGCGGGCGGGGGCGAGAGCCGCGCGGCCGCGGCGGAGGGCGCGGCCCTGCTCCCGGCTGAGGGGGAGGCGACGTGGCGCCTGGGCGGGGCGGCTGCGGCGGCCCCGGCCCCGGCCCCGGCGGAGTCGCTCGAGGCGCCGCCGCACGACGCACAGACGTCGGCATGGATCCCCTCTGCCCTCGGCGTCGCGTGCACGGCCGCGCAAAAGTCCCGAAGGCTCACGCCCGCGGCGGCGAGCCAGATCGCCTCTGCCGGCCGGCGCTCCCGAGATCCGGCGTGCTCCTCGAAGTCGGAGCACGATATCTTGCCGGTGGCGCCGCTGCCGCCGAGCGGCGCCGGGGGCGCGGCGGCGGCGGCGGAGCCAGGGGCGCCCCCCTTGGCGGCCGCGAGGCAGGCCTTGCAGTGGCAGTCGATGAGGCCCTCGATGGTGACCTCGCCCGACAGGAGGACGGGCCCGGCGACGAGGGCGGCGGTGGGGGAAGCGTTTGCTCCCCCTCGCCCTCTGCCCCGGCCTCCTCCTCCTCCTGGCGCCGCCGCTGCCGCCGCCGCCGCCGTCCCCCCCCCGCGTCCCCTCCCTCGCCCCCCCCGCCCAAAGGCGCCGGGCGCGGACGAGGGGCCGCCGCCGACGACGACGGCCCCGGAGGCGGCGGGCCTCCCGCGAAACTCGACCCTCTGCCCCGCCAGCGCCCCCGACCGCAGCACCTGCCTGAGCGTCGGCGCGCGCCCGGCTGGCCAGGCCCCGGCGTCGCGCGCGCCGGCGGCGCCGAGCACCAGCGCCTCGAGCAGCCGCGCCGCGTCGCCGCCCTCCGCGGCGGCCCGGCGCGCGGCGCGCGCGGCGTGCGCCGCCCTCGAGGCCGCCCGCGGCACGGTGACGCAGCCGCCCGCGCCGACCGTCGCGCCGCTCGGGCCCACCACCGCGCCGGGCGGCGCCGCCGCGAGCGCCGAGGGCCTCAGCGGCGACGCGCCGAAGCTCCCGCCGCCGCTGCCCTCGGGCGGGGGCCTTCTCTCCGTGTTGCGGCGCCCTTTCACGGCCATGGGGCCGAAGGGCGGCGAGGGGGAGGGCGCCCTGCGGTGGGCCACCGCCGGGCGCGACGGGTTGCGCACGAGGTGCGCCGTCGTCAGCAGGCGCGGCGCCGGAGGGGTGCGCGCGAGGCCCGCGGCGCCGACGAGCAGGTGGGCCTGGTACGAGCCCTGGTGCGGACTCACGTGCGGATATAGTTGCGAGGAGGAGGAGGGAGGAGGGGCGCCCCTCCCGCGGCCGCGGCCTCCGCCTCTGCCGCCGCCGCCGCCGCCCCTCCTGACGCCGCTCCTGCTTTTGTTGCCTCCACGGCCCCTCCCGATGCCGCCTAAGCCGAAGACGCCCGGGGCGAAGGAAACGCCGGCGCCGGCTCCCGCGCGGCCCGTATCGCCGTCGGGAGAGCCCCACGCACCTCGCGGCGGCGGCGGCGCCGGCGAGGAAGGGCCGGCGGCGAAGCCGCCGCCGCCGTTCCAGTTCTCAGAGAGCCGCCCCTCCGTGGCCGCCGCGGCGGCCCTCCTGCCCCGGGCGGCGAAGGAGGCCCCCAGCGCCACGTCTATGTCCCCTCCTAGAGCGTCCAGCTCCCGCCTCGAGTGCTTTGCTTTCCTCATCGCCTCGTCGAAGAGCGGCGCCGTCGGGATATCAAAGTACTCCTCTCCGTCGTCCTTTTCGTCGTCGGCGGCGTCGGCGTCGGGTTTTGCTTCTTGGTGGGGAGCAGCAGCCGTTGCCTTTCCCTTGCCCTTTCCCTTGCCCGCGGCCTTTACCCTC
>Ga0315285_10009033_pt1 | contig 10204 bp, 12 predicted proteins | sample YL17G09_36_MG_FD_203698 | JGI IMG/M metagenome (GOLD analysis project Ga0315285, IMG submission 203698) | Sediment microbial communities from Yellowstone Lake, YNP, Wyoming, USA - YL17G09_36 | ecosystem: Environmental > Aquatic > Freshwater > Lake > Sediment | place: USA: Wyoming | collected... | reverse complement strand
CTCGGCCGCCTTCGGCACGGTGAGTAGCCAGCAGAACGACCCGCGGCAGATGCAGTTGAGCGTCAAGCTCTCATTCTGACCGCCCCACTGTCGTGATGCAGGGGCGACCCCATGTGGTCGCCCCTACCTCCAGCGATTATCGAGGGCGGCCACGCGGGGTCGCCCCTACGTTGCGTAAACGCCGCCCGCAAACGTTGCTGTCAATGTAGCGCCCGCGGTTATGGAAGTGCGGCGGGCGGTCGGCTGATCAAGCACGCGCGCTACTACTGGCTCTTGCTGGCGGAGGGTCACTTGACGCGGCGGCTTTTCGGGGCGATGGTGCGGCGGATCGAGGCCTTGCCGGTACCAGCCGGATACGTTTCGAGGAATTTTTGTTCCTTGCGGCTTTCGTTCAGGATGGCCTGCGGCAACAATTCAAAATCGAGGAAAGGACACGACAGGAACACCCGCGCCCGGTCGTCCAGGATATTCAGGGCAACCTCGGCCCTGGCACCCTTGCCCGCCGCCGCATCGATGAGCACTCCAGTGTCGAGGTAGGTGCGCCGCATTGCGATCAAGACAAACCGCGGCGACGGCGCAACTCCCTGTCCACTTCCGCACTGGTCAGCAGCGGCTCGCCGCTGGCCTCGATCTTCTTGCGCAGGCGCATCAGCTTGCGGCCCAAAGGCGATACTGGTGTGCCTGGCGGTGGCAGGATAAGCTTCCGGACTCTGTTGTTCTTTGCCGTCTTCTTCATCAATCACATCCTACCATCAAACCGCTGCCAAAGACTCAGGCATTCATCCGTCGGCTGTAGCTGACCTTCGGCGGCGCCTGCGGTCCGGTTTTTGCCACCAACATCTCAATCCGCTCGCACTCCCGCTCCAGCGACGGCCTCATCGCGATGAGTGCCTGCAAGCCGGCGACTGCGTACACCCGGCAATCCAACGCCTCGCCGCGCACCCCCTTCTTCCTGCGCCACTCGCGGATCGGCGTGCCGCGCGAGTAAGTGGTCACCAGTGTCTCGGAGCGCAGTCACCCATGGCCTTTTAGGGCACCGAGAAACCATGAAAAGGGCGAGCGCGCGTCTCGCGCGCCGGATGTAGCGCCGGCGTCCCGCCGGTACCATACGGCGACCGGAGGACGATTACCGGCGGGACGCCGCGGGAATTCTCAGAGCAGTTGCGCGAAGTAGGCGGTTGTCCGTTCCGCCCGTACGTGCTCCGCAACCTACTGAAAGGCTGGTCCCGGACCATCTGATTTGGTGGTTTTGGGAGGGAGGGCGACCACCAGGGTCGCCCTGGCAACTGTTGGCAGATTCGGCCGGCGGGCAGCGCGCGCCCGCCGGCCGCTCTGCTTAGAACGTCAGTTTCAGCGCGAACTGCCAGGAGCGCGGCGGCTCCTGGGCGGTGATCGTTCCGAACGCGCCGCTGGTGGGCGTGGTGTTGGGCCCGCGCAGCACCGGGTGGTTGGTGACGTTGAAGCACTCCGCCCGGAACTGCGTGGTCACCCGCTCGGTCACCTTGAAGTTCTTGATCGCCGAGGCATCCCACCGTGACTGCGGATCGAGCCGGACGCCGCTGAAGCGCAGCGGGGCGGTGCGAATGTTGCTCCCCAGTTGCTGGGCGCTGTTGCGGTTGAAGGCGTCGAGATTGAACCAGCGGTCCACCGTGCGCTGGTCGGCCGGCAGCGCGACGTTGCCGGAAAGATAAATGTAGTTGCCGAAGCCGAGCGGTTGGCCGCTTTGCTTCTGCATCATGCCGTTGAGCTGCCAGCCGCCGGCGATGAAGTTCAGCGCCGGATGCCAGTTGGCGCCGAAATGGCGCTTGCGCCCGAAGGGCAGCTCCCACTGCCCGCTCCAGACCAGGCGGTGCATGCGGTCGATATCAGAGAGCGAGCGATAGGGCATGGGGTCCTGGGCATTGAGGAACGTGGTTGCCTCCATGGTTTTCGACCAGGTGTAGCCCCACTGCATGGTGTAGCCGCGCGACCAGCGCTTCTCGCCGCGCACCTGCAGCGCGTGGTACCAGGAGAAGCCGGCCGGGTCGAAGTTGATGTTGACGCTGCTGAACTGCGGATAGGGCAGCAGCAGGCCGTTGCGGCTGCGCGTGGTGCCGGTGTAAATCGGGTCGGTGCCCCGGAACGGGTCGGGGAAGGTGGCCCCCAGGAAATCGATGGCTTTCTGGTCGCGCGTAGGCAGGGTGCTTAAGTACTGCGCCGGGGCGTAGTTGACGTTGCGGGTCACTCCCAGCCGGGTGGTGCGGTTGCCCACGTAGGATGCTTCCAGCAGGAAGCGGGCCGGCAACTCATGCTGGATGCCGAACGACCAGCGCTGCGCGTACGGCTGTTTGCGTTCCGTGGGGAAGAAATTGACGGTCTGGCCCAGGTTGGTCGAGAGCCCGCCCTGGGCCCCCAGCGGCGGATATAGGCCGGTGGGGAACGGGTTGGCTGTCGAGGCCGCGTAAGTCTGGCCATTGTCCGGCGACGGCTGGATGGGAGTCGAGCGGCTGAAGCCGTCCTGGATGGTGTTGGTGTAATTCACGCCGATCGAGGCATAGAAGATCCCGTACCCGGCGCGAATCACCGTTTTCCGGTGCACCTGGTAGGCCAGACCGAAGCGCGGCGCCAGCTTGAACTTCTGCCCGCCCCAGTAGGTGCGCGGGTTGGGGCTGACATTGGCAAAGGTCAGTCCGCCCTTCACTTTAAACTGGCTGGCCGGAACTTCCGGAATCGGGTTCAGGGCATAAGCCGTCTTCACCGTGGCTTCAATGGGGCTGGCCACGTCGGCCGCGAAGTGCACCACGGCGCGGTTGTAACGTTCGGTGATCGGCGATTCATGCTCGTAGCGCAGGCCGAGGTTCAGCGTGAGCTTGCGCGTCACTTTGTAGTCGTCCTGCAGCCAGAGCCCCCAATACTTGTCCTGCTCGGCGTAGCTGGCGGAGCGAGTCATGGTGCCGGCGGGGATGCCCGTCAGCAACGCGGTCAGCTCGCCTCCGCTCGCCGGCGAGGACGATGTGTCGTTCAGCCTTGTGTACGTCGCGGCAAAACTGAAGTCCGGCACGATATCGGTCTGATAGCGGTTGCGGAACTCCCGGTACACCCGGAATTCCGGCCCGAACCGGAAGTTGTGATTGCCCCGCGGCCGGGTGAAGGTGGCGCCGAGCGAGTGGGTAATCGAGGAAGTTGTCCCATCGCCGGTCTCCCAGTTGCTCAATTGCGTCAAGTTGCCGACCCCTATGCGCGGAATGGTGGCCAGCCCCGCAGTCGTCAGCTTGAGAAAGTCGGCCGAGAAGCCCAGCGACGCGAGGTCGAAGCCGCGGCTCACCCGGTGCTCCGGGAACTCCTGCGCCGTGGCGCCGTAGCGGAAGTTCACCAGGAAGGTCGGGGTGAACACGTAGACGTCGTCAAAGGCCACGCCGCGATTGATGCGGTTCAGGATGATGCCGTTGACGTCGTCGCCGAAGTTGCGGTTCTTGTCTTCCTGCCAGTAATCGCGGTGCACCCGCAGGAAGACGCGGTGCTTTTCGTTGAAGACGTGGTCGATGCGCCCGATCGTCGTCCAGTAGTCTTCGATGGCCTTGCCCGCCAGGAAGAAGTTGTTCTGGAAATCGCGCGTCCCGGGCTGGTTGGGCAGCGGCCACAGCTTCAGGATATTCTGGCCCACCTTGTCCAGCCGGGCGGTGGGAATGATGTTGCCCGCGAAGGGATCGCGCTGGTAGCGGGCGCCGACCAGCTTGGTGGTCAGCGGGTCGTAGACCTGGTAGGTGGAGCCCAGCGCCAGCAGTCCGGACAGGTCGCCGCGCCGCATCGCTTCGGTGGGCACCGTCGAGGTCTGCGTGCCCACGTTCGGGTCGCCGAACTTGTTGGCCTCCCAGGCGAAGAACCAGAAGGTCTTGTTCTTGCCGTTGTAAATCTTGGGAATGATCACCGGAGAGCCGCCCGACAGGCCGTAGCGGTTGTCCTGGTACACGGACATGACGCGCTGGCCGGGCTTGGCCGAGCGGTTCTGGAAAATCGTGGGGGCGTCCAGCGCCGAGTGGCGCAGCCATTCGTGCGCCTCGCCGTGGAATACATTCGATCCGCCCTTCGTGCTCACATTGACGACGGAGCCGATGGTGTGGCCGATGGCGGCGTCGAACATCGAAGTCTGAATCTTGAACTCGGCGATGGCCGTTTGCGGCGGCGAGAACGCCACGCGCGGCGAAGTGCCGTCGGAATAAGTGTTCGACACGCCGTCAATGGTGAACTCGTTCCCGTAAATTCCGCTGCCGTCGGTGGAGAACTGTGACGGCGCGTTATTGAACGGCGCCTTGCGCAGCCGCATATCGGTGCCGTTCACCGTCCCGGGCGCCAGGTGCACCAGGTCCATGGCATTGCCGGCGAACAGGGGCAGCTCGGTGACGCGGCGCTCGTCCACCACCTGGCCGAGCGAGGCTTCGGCAGTGGCCAGCAGCGGCGTCTCGGCCGTCACTTCCACGGTTTCCGCCACGCTGCCCACCTGGAGCTGCACGTTGACATCCACCGTGTCGTTGATGCGCACCTGCACGGCATCGTTCAAGAACTTCTTGAAGCCGGTCGCTTCGATCGTGAGCGTGTAGGTGCCCGTCTGCAGGTAGGGCAGCACAAAGTTGCCCGATGCATTGCTTTTCGCCGTGATGGTGACGCCGGTGGCGGTGTTGGTGGCGCGAATGTCAGCGCCGGGAATCACGCCGCCCGAGGTGTCGGCCACGCGGCCCACGATGGTGCCGCGCGCATCCTGCGCCGGCAACGCCGGCGCCGCCGCCAGCACCGCCACCAGGGCCACGATGACGAGAATCAAACCAGAGCAGTACCCACCAAGACCCTTGCAAAAAAGCATACAATCCTCCTCTTTGTTTCTCCCGCGATCCGCTTCCGTGAATATATGCGTTTTGGCGAGACGGTCAAGCAAAAAGAAGGTTTTGTCCGCGGATTCTGCGGACTTGGGCGGACGATTGCGCTGCGCGGCCGCCCCAATCAATGACCGGTTCGCGACTAAGGCAGAGCGCTCCGAATGTCAGTCTTGGCGAAGTCTTGCCCCTTGAAGAGCAACGGTTGGCCGGACATCTTGGACAGCGCGTACGAGAAGCAGTCGCCGAAATTCAGTCCGGCCGCATGCCGTCCCCTGCCGTATGTCCGGAACGCATGCCGGGCCAGCTCCACTTGCTCCGCCGTTACATCCTCAACCTGAAACGGTGCACGGTGAAGAAGAAAGTCAAGCTCCCGTTCGCCGGTTTCCCCGAATCGGCTGAGCAGAACGATGGAAACCTCCAGCACGGACGCGGCCGAAATGAGCAGGGTGGGGTCCTTGTCGATAGCCTCTTCGTATTTCGGGGAATCCGGCTCGCCCAGCAGGATCGCGACAAGAGCGGACGTGTCAATGACCATTGGGGACCATCAATGCGGCAACCCGTGCTCATCGTAACCGAGGATCTCGTCCGGCGGCCGCTGGTCCAGAACGGGTAAACGGGCCAGCCGCTCTCGCATGGCCCGCATCTCCTCGCTCACGCGCAAGGGGCGGCTGCGGAACTTCTCACGTTCCAATCTCTCCCGTAATGCGTTCAGGATGGCATCGGTTAGACTCTCCCCGGTGCGCCGGGCCAATTCTCTGGCCAGACGATCCACTGCGGGGCTCTTGATGCTCAACGCCATATCAGGAAGCTAGAATTCATTATAGATTATATACAGAGCATGTCAAGTGTTCTCTGCCGCGAGCAAATCTTCGCCTGGTGAAGGCCCCGTGGTGGTATAAAACAAGGAATGGGCCACGCCATAGCCAGCCGGCGGGGATTTCTGCATAGGTGCCTAGCCGGGGCGGCGCTGGCGCGCGGCAGCGTCCGGGATGCCAATGCCGCTCCAGCCGGCGCGCCGGCGAAATCCAGGGTGGTGATTGCCAGCGACGCGGCCCTGCGCGGGGCGGGCGGCGGCCTCGATTCCGGCCGCCTGCTCAAGCTGCTGGACCGGTCACTCCAGTCCTATTTTGCCACCGACTCGCCGCCGGAGGCCTGGAAGCGGCTGGCGCGGCCCGGCGAGGTGGTGGGGCTGAAGGTCAACTGCCTGGCCGGCCGCGGCAACTCCACTTCCGTCGCGCTGGTGGAAGCCGTCTGCGAACGCCTGCAACAGGCCGGCATCCCCGCAAAGAATATCGTCATCTGGGACCGGCTGAATGCGGACCTGGAAAGCGCGGGCTTCCGCCTGGCCACCAGCCCGGACCGCATTCGCTGCCTGGGCAACGACGCCCTGGGCTACGAAACCGAATTGACCGCTTACGGCTCGGCGGCCAGCCTGATGGCCCGCGCGCTGACCGAGGTGTGCGACGCGGTCATCAGCCTGCCGGTGCTGAAGGACCACGGCATCGTGGGCGTGACCATGGCGCTGAAGAACATGTTCGGCGCCATCCACAACCCCAACAAATACCACGTCGATGTGGGCAACCCGTACGTGGCCGACGTGTACATGCTGCCGCCCATCCGCCAGAAGGTGCGCCTGGCGATTTGCGACGCGACCACCGCGCAATACGAGGGCGGGCCGTCCTACATGCCGCACTGGACCTGGCCCTACAACGGACTGATCGTGGCCCGCGACCCGGTGGCGCTGGATTATACCGGCTGGCAGGTCATCGAGAAGAAGCGCGCGGAGAAGGGCATGAAGCCGCTCCGGGCGGTGCAGCGGGAGCCGGCCTACATCGCCACGGCGGCGGATGCCGCGCACCGCCTGGGCGCCAACGACCCGGCGCGGATTCAGGTGATAGAGGTTTAATGGGACGCAGATGAACCCGGACCAGCCGAGCCGGAACCCATCCGCAGATTACGCAGATTCCAGAATTGGATCTTAATCTGCGTAATCTGCGAAATCTGCGGATCGGTTGTTTGGTCCATCTTTGAGGGGGGCGAGGGGCTGCCTGAATTCGCTGCTAAAAAAACAGCGAATGGTACGACTGCTACGCAGAGGGAAGGAACCGGCGCGCGTTCATAGGCGTCCGTTGACTGAGACATGGGGACGCGAAGGGAATTCGTCAAATCGGCGATACTGCCATGCCTGCTGGCCGGCGGGGCGGGCCGCTGGACCCAGGCCGCGCCGCCCGCCGGCGCCGAGCAGCCGGAGGACGCGCGGTACATCGTCGAAGCGGCGTTTTACGAGAAGCAGCCGTACAAGAAGATCAAGTGCAAGCTGTGCCCGCGCGAGTGCCTCATCGACGACCGGGAGCGCGGCTACTGCGGCGTGCGGGAGAACCGCGGCGGCGTCTACTACACGCTGGTGCACTCCCGCGTCTGCACCGCCCACGTCGACCCCATCGAAAAGAAGCCCTTCTTCCACTTCCTTCCCGGCTCGGAGGCCTTCTCGATTGCCACCGCGGGCTGCAACGTGAACTGCAAGATGTGCCAGAACTGGGAAATCTCGCAGGTGCGTCCCGAGCAGGTGCGCGCCATGTATCTGCCGCCCCGGCAGTTGGCGGCCGCGGCCCGCGAGAACCAGTGCGCCTCCATCGCTTACACCTACAGCGAGCCGGTCATCTATTACGAATACATGCTGGACGCGGCTGAAGCCGCGCGCGCCGCCGGGGTGAAGAGCGCCGTGGTCACCGGCGCTTACATCCACCAGGACCCGCTCAAGAAGCTGTGCCAGCGGGTGGACGCGGTGAAGGTGGATCTCAAAGCGTTCTCGCAGAAGTTTTACAGGGAAGTGGTGAACGGCGAGCTGAAACCGGTGCTGGATGCGCTGGTGACGCTGCGCAAGCTGGGCATGTGGACCGAAATCGTGTACCTGGTGGTGCCCACGCTGAACGACAGCGACCAGGAGTTCAAGGCCCTGGCCGCCTGGATCAAGGCCGAGCTGGGGCTGGACGTCCCGGTGCATTTCACCCGCTTCCACCCCCAATACCTGCTGAAGAACCTCCCGCCCACGCCGCTGAAAACGCTGGAACGGGCCAAGGCCATCGCCGACGCCGCGGGCTTGCACTACGTCTACGTGGGGAACGTGCCGGGGCATCCGGCCGAGAACACCTACTGCCCGAAGTGCCGGCGCGCAGTGGTCGAGCGTGCCGGTTTCACCGTCCAAGCCCTCCGCCTCCGCAAGGGCAGATGCCAGTATTGCCAGCAGGAGATCGCCGGCGTCTGGCAGACGTAGTGCGGAGTGCGGAATGCGGAGTGCGGATTTCAGGCCCGGCTCCGTTTGAAATCCGCAATCCGCATTCCGCACTCCGCAATTCAGGTCTCAGGTCAGGTCTTTCGACATGACCCAGGCGTCAATGCTGTCCAGGTAGTAGCGCGAAATGCGGCCCACGATCTGGTAGCCGAGTTTCTGGTAGAAGGCGATGGCCGAGGGGTTCTCCACCGAGGCTTCCAGACGGACGCGCCGCGCCTCCATATGCCTCAGCCGTTCGTGAGCCCGCTCCATCAGCGCCGTCCCCAGACCGCATCGCCGGTATTCGGGCAGGATGTCAACGGTGATGACGTGGCCGCTGGAGCCGTGCTGTTTGCGCGCCAGGATGAAGCCCGCCACCTTCTGCTTCTCTTCATCTTCGGCCACAATGACGAACGCGCCGCGCTGCCGCAGCCAGTGCGCCAGATCCTGCGGCGGATAGGCGATGCCCGGCGGGAAACAGAGGCGGTCGATCTCGCACAGTTCAGCGAAATCCGAGGGGCGGCGGTCGCGCAGAGTCATTAGTAAGGAACAAACCAGCCACAGATTGCGCAGATTACGCCGATCGCCGGAATCGGTGGAATCTGCGAAATCTGTGGCTCAGAGTTTCTGCAGGGCCTGGAATAGCTCTTCGTTCTCCGGCAACTCGGACAGTTCGTAGACGCGCGAAAAGGCGATCTTGCCCTCCTTGTCGATGATGAAAATCGCCCGTTCGCTGATGCCGGGGATGGGCGGGCCGGTGCGCAGCACGCCGTACTGCTCGGCCACCTGGCCGTGCGGGTAGAAGTCGCTGGCCAGCGCGTAGCTGAAACCTCCCAGCGATTTCTGCCATTCCAGGTGACTGAAAATCGAGTCCACGCTGACGCCCACGACCTGGGCGTTCAGCCCGGCAAATTTTTCCAGGTCCTTCTGGTAGCCGGGCATCTGGACCGTTCATACCGGCGTCCAGTCCAGCACGTAGAAAACGAGGACGATATTCTTGCCTCGATGACTGCTCAGAACGAAGCGGTCCCTCTGGTCGCCGACGCAGCACGGCAGGCTGAAGTCGGGCGCCATCTCGCCGACAGCAGGAACAGACATAATACCTCCGGTGAATTAAGAATTAAGAATTAAGAACTAGCGAATCGCCGATGGCGAGCGATTCTTCATTCTTCATTCTTCATTCTTAATTTCCCTAGCGAACGTTGCAGGGGAAGCGCTGGCTGATGCGCTGGCCGCCCTTGCCCACCCGCGCCATCGCCTCCCATGGCCCGGCCATAGTGAATGTGGCCTTGCCGGTGTAGATGCCCGGGGCCGTCTCGGTCAGCACCGGCTTGTTCTCGCCCATATCCATGCTGGTCATCACCAGCGAGAGTTCGGCCTGGGCATTGTCCACCGGCTGGCCGGCCGCGTCGAACACGCGCAGCGCGACATCCACGGGCTTGCCGGCGTTGATGGATTCCGGGATATCCAGCTTCAAGCGCCAGGACGGTTGGGGCGCGCCGGCGGCGGATTTCTCCTGGACCGCCGCTGGTTTTTGCGGCGAGCAGCTCCACCAGACACAGGCAGCCGTGGCAACCAGCAACAGGCAAGCAAGCTTCTTCATACGCAAGTGACAAGTGACGAGTGACAAGTGACGAGCGAGTATCGCCGGGGAGCGGTTCTCGTCACTCATCACTCATCACTCGTCACTGCTGCTATCTGTGGCCTGCTGTGTGGCTCTCGGCCATCTCGGTGACAACCACGGGGCGGGCCTGGGTCCAGCCCTGGAGCCGATACAGGTGGTTCAGCAGGCCCTGGCCGCGGCCCAGCGCGTACCCTTTCTCGATGGCCTTGGTGACAAAGGCTTTGGCCAGCACAATGGCATCGGGCAGCGACTTGCCCAGGGCCAGATTGGCGGCGATGGCCGAGGAAAATGCGCAGCCGGTGCCGTGGGTGTTCTCCGAGGGGATGCGGTCGCCGGCGAAGACGCTGTAATTGTCGCCGTCGTAGTACACGTCCTGGGGTTTCTCCAGGTGCCCGCCGGTAATGACCACGCGGACGCCGTAGGCGGCGTGCAGCGCCGCCGCCGCGGCTCTCATCTGCT
>Ga0315285_10009031_pt1 | contig 10205 bp, 11 predicted proteins | sample YL17G09_36_MG_FD_203698 | JGI IMG/M metagenome (GOLD analysis project Ga0315285, IMG submission 203698) | Sediment microbial communities from Yellowstone Lake, YNP, Wyoming, USA - YL17G09_36 | ecosystem: Environmental > Aquatic > Freshwater > Lake > Sediment | place: USA: Wyoming | collected... | reverse complement strand
CTCCTTGTCGACGTTGATCTTCTTGAACTCCACCTTCTCCCCAAAATCCTTTTGTAGCGCCTCTACTATGGGGGTCTGCATCCGGCAGGGACCGCACCAGTCTGCATAGAAGTCCATGAGAACGGGTTTAGCCAATGGTTCCACCTCGAAAAGGCTTCTTTAGCCCTAGTCAGATAGGCCCCTAGCCCTCATAGTATATCAAATGATATCGAACTTCACGCCGATCTTAAATATCTTCACTGTTGGAAGAACCAGCTGCTCTAGTCCCGTCCTCGCTCTTACATCTGCTAGAATTTCCTTTATCCTGTCATCGCGGGCTGACACAGTGAACCACAGGTTGTATCCGCTCTGGTTTGGCCGCAGGTAGTTGTGAGAGACCTCTGGATACCCGTTCACCACCAGAGCCGCCTCGTCAGCCTCCCCGGCGGGAACTTTCAAAGCCACCAGAACCCCGCCCAGCCCCAGCCTCTTCAGATCCAGGATGGGGCCGATCCTCCTCACCAGCCCCTCTTCTTGCATCCGGGCAAGGCGCAGCAAGACGTCTGTCTCGCTCATGCCGAGCGTTCTTCCCAGGGCCTGGAAGGGCCTCTCGATTATGGCAAGCCCCTCCTGCACCGCTGCCAGAATCTTCACGTCCTCTTCATCCATGGCTAGGCCTCCCAACCGCATAGCGGATCGCTGCCCATCAGGTCACCTGAAGCAAAAGCTCTGGCCCGGCACCCACCGCAGACATGGCTGTAGCTGCAGGCTCCACACTTTCCTTTGAGCTCTCTTTCTCGGAGGGCTAGAAAAAGGGGAGAAGTCTCCCAGATCTCGCCAAAGCTCTTCTCCCTGATGCTTCCCGCCTTGAGAGGGAGATAGCCGCAGGGATAGACCTCGCCCTTCCGCGAAATGAAGGCGAAGCTTATGCCGGCCAGACAACCTGCAGCCCTTCTCCTGCCCACCTTTTGCCGGGAGATCCTGGCGTACTGGGGCGCGCAGGTCACCTGCACCTCCAGGCTCATGGCCGCCCCCCTCAGGTCTATCATCTCTAGCAGCTTCTCCTGGCATTCTGGGGAGATAAGGTCTTCCTCCCGTCCCCTTCCTGTGGGTACCAGGAAGAAGAAGTGCAAAGCCTTGGCTCCCAGATTCTCCGCGAGCCGGAAGACATTTGAAACCTGGTCCTGGTTCTTCCTGGTGACGGTGAAGTTGATCTGGAAGTCCACCTTGCCGCGCAGGTTCTCGATGCCAAGCATAGCTCGCTGGAAGGAACCGTCCCCCCGGAGGGCATCATGCCTCTCCGAAGAGGCCCCATCCAGGCTGATGCTGATCCGGCCGATTCCTGAGGCGACAATTTGATCCACCACTGCCGGAGCAAGCAGAGTTCCATTAGTTGCCAGGGAGACGCGCATGCCCATATCCACGGCCGCTCTCGCAAGCCTGAAGATGTCGGGGCGCAGCAGCGGCTCGCCGCCGCTCAGAATGAGCAGGGGATGAAAGGGGGCTACCTGCTCTATGAAAGCCAGAGCTTCTTCTGTGTTCAGCTCTTCGGGATCGGGCTCCGACGAGGCCGCAGCCCGGCAGTAGCTACAGCTCAGGTTGCAGGTCGAGGTGGTCTCCCAGGCTATTATCAGCATTACAGGTAGCCTTTCTTTTTCAGCAGCTCGGCGTTCAGGATGCTGGCGCCAGCTGCGCCGCGAACGGTGTTGTGTCCCATGCAGATGAAGCGGATTCCAGACCTGATGCGGCCAACTGTGACAGACATGCCGTTTCCTCTGTTCCTGTCCAGGCGGGGCTGGGGACGGTCGGCCTCGTCTCTCACAATCAAAGCCTTTTTGGGCGATGTGGGAAGGTCGCTCAGCCCCGGATCGAAGTCCAGCATGGCAGCTCGAACTTCCTCTGGTGTCGGGTTGTCCCTCATTGTCACCCAGACCGCCTCGGTATGTCCATCCATGACCGGCACCCGGTGGCAGCTGGCGGATACTCGGAAGCCTGCGTCCACGATCTTCTCTCCGTCGAAATTGCCCAGGATCTTCTGGGCTTCAATCTCCACCTTCTCCTCCTCCCCGGATATGTAGGGTATTACGTTGCTCAGGATGGCCATGGAGGGCACTCCCTCATAGCCTGCGCCGCTGACGGCCTGCATGGAGGCCAGATGTACTGTCTGGATGCCGAACTTCATTAGCGGCTTCAAGGCCAGAGCGAACATGATGGTGGTGCAGTTGGGATTGGTGGTGAGATAGCCGTCCCATTTCCGGCGGTCCTGCTGCACCTTAATGATCTCCAGGTGCTCCTGATTGCACTCCGGGATGAGGAGGGGCACGTCTTCGGCCATGCGGTATGCGCTGGCGTTGCTGGCTACGGCGACGCCTGCAGCTGCAAACTCGGGCTCCACCCTGTGGGCCTCGTTTGCGGGAAGGGCGGAGAATACCACGTCTGCCTCTACCTCTCGGGGGTCCACATTGACTACCGTCATATCTCCCAGATCCTCGGGCAGCTCGCTCTCCAGGCGCCACTTGGCGGCCTCGCTGTACTTCTTGCCCGCGCTCCTCTCCGAGGCGGCCAGGCTGGTCAGCTCGAACCAGGGGTGTTGCTTTAGTCCCTCGATAAAACGCTGTCCTACGGCGCCGGTGGCGCCCAGAACGCCTGCTTTGATCTTGGCCATCAACGATCACCTAACGCTTTGGGGGCGCAGTAAGGGCGGGAGGTATATATTACTTCGCAGGATCTTCCCGCGCCGATGCGCTCCTGAGCTGGTTAGAGACTTTCCGGCGGGGGCCGGATGTTGCTCGAGCATTATGTAGACGCCCCCAGTAGCTTGATTGACCCCAGGCATTTTCTGCCAAAAAGTGCCTCAGGATGGAGGGCACCGAATCCGGATATTCGAGCCTTTCCGGAGCGACTGCCAGAGTGACGTGGATCATTAATCTGCCATTGATCGGATCAACGTCTGAAGACAACCTTCTGTTGCCAGAGAAATTGCTTTTCGGACAGGCATTATTGATTCGGCTGTCCTCTGATTGGCGTCAAGAGATGTATCCTTCGGCGACTCCGACGTTGAGATTATATAATCACTTAGATTATTGTCTTTAACTATTTTTTAACATAAAAATGTAGAATTATAGTTATAGGCACTGAAATACAAAGTCATAGTAGTGATAATAGCAAGTATAATGATAGTAGTGATATTTATTGTGGTTATTGGTGCTATAACAAGGCTCGTTTTCAGGGCACCAGCCTAATTGGGATTGAAAAGAAGGGGTATCAATGATTTCATGCATCAATTATTATAAGAAATGATCGGTATAATTGCCGCCAAATTTAAATAGGTGAGACTCTCAAATTACGTAGCCTGAAATAATCCTTGGATGGTTATTGGAGGGGAATAAGGAGGGATTTATAGAATTAGAGTTATGGAAATTTTCATGGTAGAGCAGATCATATTGATTGCATGTATTGAATTAGAATAAATCGTCATCCTCGAAAGGTGTTAAACTTATGACTGAAAATGCAGCATCTCAAGAACCGCCCGGAGGGCGGTGGATGATTGTAGTAGTAGGCATTATAATTCAGCTTTGTCTGGGTGCCATTTATGCCTACGGAGCAGTTAGACTCGACATATCTAATTACTTCAAGGCCATTATGGCTATCTCAGACCCGGCCACAAAGGGCCCGACCGCATTTGATATGACATGGCCCTTTATCATATTCTTGGGTGTATTTGCCCTTACCATGCCACTGGCTGGACCCTACATACAGAAGATGGGACCCAAGAAGGTATGTATGATTGGTGGAGCACTCTGCGGCTTCGGATGGCTCGCGGCCTCGTTTGCCAGTTCGCCTGCAATGCTCATTCCATTATATGCCGTTATTGGTGGGTTGGGAGTAGGCATAGCTTATGGCGTCCCAATTACTTGCTCAGCGCAATGGTTCCCTGATAAACGCGGCCTTGCCGTGGGACTTACAGTGCTGGGCTTTGGCTTCTCTTCGGCTTTGATCTCTTATGCTTCGCTATTCCTGAAATCGACGGGCATGCAAATAATGAACATCCTGCAGATCTATGGCATAGCTTTCATCATCATCACTGTGGTGGCATCTATGTATCTGAGGTTCCCGCCGGCAGGCTGGAAACCGGCAGGCTGGACGCCGCCTACCCCTGCAGCAGGAGCCGCCCAGAAGATTGATTTCATGCGTAACGAGATGACCAAGACATCGGCATTCAAAGGACTATGGTTATGCTATACCATCGGGGCCCTGGCTGGGCTGACGGCCATAGGAATAGTCGGACCGGTGGGCAAAGAAGTAATGACAAACGCAGGCATGGCTGCGAAGGACTCGACTGCTCTGGTATTCCAACTGATCCTCCCCTTCGCCATATGTAACGGCTTGGGAAGACCGATCTTTGGCACTCTAACGGACAAGCTGACCCCCAAAAATACAGCAATAATCACTTATGTGCTCATCATAGCGGCATGCTTGCTGATGTACATGAGTTATTCCTCTGTCATCGCGTTCGTTATTAGTTTTGCCTTGCTCTGGGGATGTCTGGGCGCCTGGCTGGCCATTGCGCCTACGGCTACCGCAACCTACTTCGGGATGAAGGACAATGCAAAGAACTACGGGCTGGTCTTCACCGCCTACGGAGTTGGAGCGGTGGTCGGAGGACTTGTCTCTGCTCAGATCGCAGCTACTAATCCGATTATAGCCGGTGCTACATTCCTGGATGCCTACAGACCCTTCTTCCTGGTTGTGGCCGCTCTGGCTGCGGTGGGCGCAGTTGTGGCCTTCATGCTGTTGAAGCCGCCCGTCAAGAAGGCAGCCTAGAAATATATTATCTCTTTTTTTATTATTTCTATTTTATGTTTAATTATATTTTCAGGTAGTGAACAAATAGTGGTTGGAGTTTTTTGAACTCGTTTACGGCGAGTGATTCCATGAACGTGCCCCACCAAGTGCTATCCTAGAAAATAAGTATCTAATGATCCTGATTTCTGCAATAGATCCAAATACCAACCCGTAACTTATTCACGATCTATTTTCAATCCCAGGCTTTTAAATCAATTACGCGGGGCCCTTCATGGGATCTGAGTCAAGGTATTCCGAGAGCTTGGTCTGCGCTGTGGCACATTTCTCCCCCGGGATCTCCACAGGGTAAACTCCCGTGAGACACCCCATGCACAGGTTCTCCGCGGGAATGCCAATTGCCTCCACCAGGCCTTCGTGGCTGACATATCCCAGGGAGTCGGCGTTGATCACTGCTTCTACGCCAGCAACGGTCTTGTGGGCCGCTATGAGCTCCTCACGGCTGGCCATGTCGATGCCCAGGTAGCAGGGGGCCATTATGGGAGGACTACCTATCCTCACATGCACTGCCTCTGCTCCTACCTTTCGGACCATGTTGACTATTCTGCGGCTGGTGGTGCCCCTCACTATGGAGTCGTCTACCAGGACCAGCTTGTGCCCCTCAATGTTGGGCCTAATTGTGTTCAGCTTCAGGCGCACCGCCGTCTCCCTCATGTTCTGGTCGGGCATGATGAAGGTCCTCCCAATGTAACGGTTCTTCATCAGGCACTCCCGGTAGCTTATGCCCGATCGCTGGTGATAGCCCACGGCCAGGGTGATGCCTGAGTCGGGTATGGGGGTCACAGTGTCTGCGTCTGCAGGATGCTCTTCAGCCAGCCTGGACCCTATGTTCACCCTCACCTCGTAGATCAAGCGACCCTCCATGATGCTGTCCGGCCGGGCAAAGTAGATGAACTCGAAGACGCAGTGGGCAGGACAGGGAGTCCTGGTCAGCTGATAGGACATCATCTCTCCCTGCCTGAGGACCACCAGCTCTCCAGGGCAGACGTCCCTGACAAGCCTTCCATTGAGAGTGTCTATGGCCACGCTCTCCGAGGCCACGATATATCCTGATTCGAGCTCGCCAATGCACAGGGGCTTGATGCCCAGAGGATCTCTAAGCGCCAAAACATAATCCCCAAATAAAAAGACAAGCGAATATGAGCCCACCATCTTGCGCATTATTGCCCGGATGGCTTCCTGAAGGTCGCATTTCAGGAGATCCCTCACCAGGAGATGGGCTATGACCTCCGTATCTGAGGTGGATTGGAAGATGTCCCCCGTCTGCTCCAGTTGCTCCCGGAGAACAGCAGTATTTACCAGGTTGCCGTTATGAGCTACGGCTATGGATCCTTCTTTGTACTTGACCATAAAAGGCTGGGCGTTTTCTATGCAGGACCGGCCGGTGGTTGGATACCGGACATGGCCTATTCCCACCGAGCCGCGCAATAGGTTGATTGAAGCATCGTCGAAGGCCTCCGAGACCAGCCCCATTCCCCTGTGGGTGCGAACCGCCTTCCCGTCGTGTACAGAGATACCAGCCGCTTCCTGCCCCCGGTGCTGCAAAGCATAGAGGGCGTAGTAAATTGATTTAGCTACCCCCTCTTGCTGGTCGCGAAGAGAGATCCCGACTACGCCGCAGGCATCGTGCAACTTCGATCCCTAATAGTCGGCCTTTCTCATCCACTTATAGCTTCTAAGCTTCGGTGTCTTGCCGAAACCGCATTGAACGCAGACCTTCCTCTTGAAGTTATAGGACATGCTGCCACAGCGCCTGCACATTACGTGCGATTTTTTGTGGCGTCTGCCCATGGAAGGAGTACCTTTCATAAATAATCACCTCAAGGAGAAATGTAAACCACGTTGTCTCCCCGCACGATCACTGTTCCCATCTTACGGGTCACTGCTCCCTCAGCTACTTCCTCTGTCTTATCAAGCACCAGATTCATGTGGATGTCGTAACCCTGCAGCTCTCCTCGGAAAACCCTCCCATCCTTCAGCTTGACTATTACGGATCCGTTCAGTGACTCGTTCAGAATATCCAGCGGTCTCTGACCCATCAGACTTCTCTCCAGCGATTGAATAACCGCAAAAGGCTTCGAATTCTGACTTGCGCGTTGCATATTTAAACCTATCGGGATACCTTAAGATCATGAAGAGAAAATCCAGACACCACCTCAAGGGGAACGAGGCCAGGAAGATCATAGCAGATCTGGAGGCTTTACTTGAAGATCCTTCTTCGCTTCAAGAGGGAACTCTGGAGAGGGCAGAAGCCGATGAGGGAATCGATCTGGTCTACGTAGGTGGAAGGCCGCTTTTGATGATGGTAGAGGGTGTTCCCTTTTTTACCATCCTGGGGGCCATCGAGCTCTCAGTCAAGAAGAGGCTGGTGGTGGTGGACTCGGGAGCAGTCAGATTTATCGTAAACGGGGCAGATGTCATGAATCCGGGAATAGTATCCGCCGATCCCGAAATAGCTGCTGAGGATCTGGTAGTGGTGATCGAGGAGAAGTACGGGAAGCCTCTGGCCATCGGCCGGGCGCTGATCTCCGGGCCGGAGATGAAAGGGGAGGGGAAGGCCGTGAAGTCCCTGCACCATGTGGGCGACCACATCTGGAAGGAAATGGAGCAGTGATGGCATGGAAGAGATCGGGGATCTGATAGGAAAGGGATTTGGAGCCTGGAAGGAGAACCTAAACTTATGCATTCCCTTTCTGCTGAGTACATTCTTCTCTCTTCTGGCCTTGCTTCCCTTTCTTTCCGCCCTTATCAAGGTCATCTCCCAGGAGGGGCTGGAGTCGCTTCCCCCCCAGGAGTGGATGCCAATTTTGAAGGACGCCCTGCCCGGGCTTGCTCCGTCCTTCTTCGCCTCATTAGTTCTTCTCATACTGTTCGGTTCCTTCTTCTTCGCAGGAGCTATCGGCATGGCCAGGCAGGCTCTGGAGAAGGGAAGGGCCAGCACAGGAATGATATGGTCATCTGGGAGAAAGAACATGCTGAATCTATTTCTCACAACCCTCCTCATTGACCTTATAATGGCAGCCGGCCTCCTCTTTTTGCTCCCTTGGGCGCTGGTTTCTGTAGCGCACTCCTCCAGCGATACTATAACCCTGGGCCTCCTGCTGGCAGGAGTCCTCTTGCTGATCCTGTATGCCCTATCGGTCTCCTTGCTCCTGGCTCTATCCCCCTACGCTCTGGTGGTAGATGGCTTGGGTCCGCTGCAGGCAGTCAGAGCCAGTGTTGCGTTTTTCAAGTACAACAAGTTCGATGTCTTCCTTCTATGGCTGATAATCCTGGCCCTGGCACTGGGGCTGCAGATGCTGGGTGGATGGAGTTCGGCAGATTCTGTCAAGGGCTTGCAGCCTCTGGCCGCCATTGCAGGGGCTTTGAACCTATTGGTGGTCTCTCCCCTATCGACCTTATGGTGGACGAGACTCTATCTAAGCCGGACCTTCAAGCTGAAGGAGGAGGTGAAAACTATATGGTGACTGGATCTGACCTGCTGACCGGCTTCAGATTGCTGCCGCCTTTTCGCCAGACTGTGCTGCTGGGATGCGTCTTCTTCCTCATCTTCGATCTGTATGCCTATCTTGTTCTCGGACTTTCGCCCGCAGAAGCACTGAAGGCGGCGCTGGCCTCGGCAGCTCTCTTTATGGCTGTGTATTATTTCACCGCATTGATAGTTTTAAGAATTAGCGCCGGAAGCGGCAAGACAGGCGGGCCGAGAAAAGGCTTGAGAGGAAAATGAGTTATTAGGTTGTTTTTAAATTTTTTTCTCATTTTTTTGGCCAAACTATATGTCCTTGTCGGGCTTTTTTCTCTGCAGGAGGTCTCCTAGATGGAGCTGAAAGTGGTGAGGATGAAAATACCCGAGGGCTCTAACCTGATCCTGGGCCAGAGCCACTTCATCAAGACGGCAGAGGATCTTTACGAAGCCGTATCCGGCACCGCTCCCCGCGCCAGGTTTGGTCTGGCATTCTCTGAGGCCAGCGGAGACTGCCTGGTGCGGCTGGAGGGAAACGACAGCGATCTCCTTGAGGCGGCCAAGGAGAACTCTCTGGCTCTGAGCTGCGGCCACACCTTCGTGATCCTGCTCAGAGAAGCCTTCCCCATCAACGTCCTCAACGCCATAAAAGGCCTTCAGGAGGTCTGCAGCATCTTCTGTGCCACCGCCAACCCCCTGCAGGCCATAGTTGCGGAGACGGAGCAGGGGCGGGGCATCGTGGGAGTAGTCGACGGCAGTTCGCCCAAAGGCGTGGAGGAGGCATCCGAGGTGGAAGAGCGGCGCAAGCTGCTGAGGAGGTTCGGATATAAACTTTGATGTGGTTGTCAAGAACGGCAGGGTCTTTGCGCCAGGCGAGCTCAAAACCATCGACCTGTGGATAAAGGACGGCAAGGTTGCTGCCTTGGGCGGTCCTCACAGAGCAGATGAGAAGATCGATGCCCGGGGCATGATTGTTCTTCCCGGGGCCATCGACGCTCATGTGCACTTTCGAGACCCCGGATATACCTACAAGGAGAACTGGGAGAGCGGCTCCCTCTCAGCTGCAGCCGGGGGAGTAACCACCGTTATAGACCAGCCCAATACAGATCCCAGAACCCTTGATGCCCAGGCACTCCAGCTCAAGCTGGAGATCGCCGGGCGCCATTCCGTAGTGGACTTCTGCCTCAACGGAGGGCCCGGGAAGATCGAAGATCTGCTCCGGCTGGGCGCCTCTGCCATCGGAGAGATCTTTGCCTACGAGCACAGCGATCCAGACCTGCAAAGGATCCTGGAAGAGACCGCCAGGCTGAAGGCTTTGGCCACCCTTCATGCCGAGGACGGTAGCATCTTGAGGGAGAGGGCGGATGCCTTAAGGGATAGGAGTGACCCTGAGGTTCACTCCCTGGCCAGGCCGGCTGAGGCTGAGACAATGGCGCTAGAGAAGGCTCTGGCGGCGCCAGGCCGGCTGCACGTCTGCCACCTCAGCACCGAAGGCGGGCTGAAGATCGTGAAGGATGCCAGGAGCTCTGGCAAGAAGGTGAGCTGCGAGGTGGCTCCGCACCACTTGCTCTTTGATGTCAGGGATTATAGAGAGCAGGGCACTTTTCTAAAGATAAATCCGCCGCTACGTAGAGAGCTGGACTGCCATGCCCTTTGGGAGGGCCTGATGAGAGGCGAGATAGATCTCCTGGCCTCCGACCATGCGCCCCACCTTCCCGAGGAGAAGAAGGCTCTGATCTGGGATGCTCCCCCAGGGGTCCCGGGAGTGGAGACCATGCTCCCTCTCATGCTCATGGCAGTGAGGAGGAATATGCTTACTCTCGAGAGGCTTGTAGATGCTGTCTCGGCCAGGCCGGCAGAGATCTTCGGCCTAGCGGGGAAGGGATCCCTCGAGATAGGA
>Ga0315285_10009030_pt1 | contig 10205 bp, 3 predicted proteins | sample YL17G09_36_MG_FD_203698 | JGI IMG/M metagenome (GOLD analysis project Ga0315285, IMG submission 203698) | Sediment microbial communities from Yellowstone Lake, YNP, Wyoming, USA - YL17G09_36 | ecosystem: Environmental > Aquatic > Freshwater > Lake > Sediment | place: USA: Wyoming | collected... | reverse complement strand
TGGCCGGTGCTTCTATGGAGGACATCTCGACCGTCCTCTACCTGAAGGTGTTGCAATGGGCCGGATACTCCGAGGATCTCAAGGTCGCGGAGTTGGAGCGGATGCTCGAAATAGATGGACGACTTGATTCCTTCCTGATACGCGCAAGAGAAGAATTGGAAGGTATTGAGTGGAAGGATGCTCACAACCAACCGCTTGTCGCCAACCAGACTGCCTCCCGCTTAGCAACCGAGTTCTATCCCAAGCTTTTTCCCAAGCCGGAGGATTTCCAGAACCTGACCCTGCACGTCAACAAGACCGAATTGAAGCGGGATGAGGAAATGATCGAGCTGATTCGCCGCAAGTCCGGTAAGAAGAACATCCTCTTCATCATCGATGAGGTCGGCCAGTATGTATCAGCCAAGCCGAATCTGATCAATAATCTTCAAGGCTTGGCCCAGAATCTCAAACAAATCGGAAGAGGATCTGTCTGGCTCTTTGCCACCGCCCAGCAGACGCTCACCGAGGACAACCCATCGGCCATGCTGAACGCCCCGGGCCTTTTCAAACTGAAGGATCGCTTCCCCATCCAGGTCCACCTGGAAGCCAGTGACATTAAGGAAATCTGCCACAAACGTCTCCTGACCAAGTCGGCATCAGGCGAACAGGAACTGGGAAACCTCTTTAATTCCAATGGGGCTTCACTTCGCACTGCTACCCAGCTAAAGGATGGCGGTGTCTATGAGACCGAATTGAATAAAAAGACATTTGTTGACCTTTACCCATTCCTTCCTGCCCATTTTGAAATCCTGCTCCAACTACTCGGACGTCTTGCCCGCAAGACCGGCGGACTGGGCCTCCGCTCCGCCATCAAGGTCCTCCAGGATGTGCTCGTCGAGCGCGGCGGCCATGGCGGCGGCCAAGCCGTCCTCGCTGACAGCCCGGTGGGCGCTTTGGCCAACACGGTAACCTTTTACGACTCATTGCGCCGTGACATTCAGAGTAGCTATGGCTATATCGTGGATGGCGTCGAAAGGGTCGCCCAGCGATTCCCCAACGAGCCCCTTCATCACGACGTGGCAAAGTCCATCGCGATCCTCCAGATTCTGGAGAATCTTCCGGTCACCGCCCAGAATATCGCCGCACTCCTCCATCCGAATGTGGTGACTGCATCTATGAAAGATGATGTCGAGAAGGCTATTGACGCCATGCTCAGGGATGGCATGGTACCCCTCGGTGAAAAGAACGGGAGCCTGCGCTTTCTCACTCAGGCCGCGATCACCCTTCAGAAACAGTTCGATCAGATCGAGTATCGCCAGGCAGACGTCCGCGCGGAGCTCAATGGAGTCCTGCGCACCATCTTCAAACCACTCCCTTCCACCCGCTTGAGCGGCATCCGCCCGGTTACCACAGGGCTCAAAATGACCATAGGCGACAAGTCTTTTTCTCTGGAAGGAGAAAAGGAAGCCATCCAGATTCACGTCGAGTTCGTCCTTTCAGGTAGCTATGATGCCACCCGAACAGAACGTGAGAACGACTCCCGTTCCACTCGGGAGCAATCCAGCATTTTTCTGCTCGGGCGATCCGATCCCGAGGCCGATCAGGTCGCAGTCACCATGGTACGATGCCGGAAATTTCTCGATCAGCATCGTACCGCCTCCGATCCCGAAACACAGGAGTTCGTCCGCATCATCGACGGGCGTATCAACAAATCATCTACCGAATTGGAAGGTAAACTCCAAGTAGCGTTGCTCGCCGGTTCATTTGTCGCTCATGGAACCTATCAACCAGTTTCCGAGCTCGGTGCAGATGTGCTGGAGGCAGCGAAAAGCTTCCTGACCAACGTGGCCGGACGGGTGTTTGACCGATATGCCGAGGCCGCACATCAGGCGGATTCCGGATTAGCCGAGAAGTTTCTTAAGACTCCACTCGACCGCGTTACAACAAACGAGGACCCGCTCAACATCGTCAGCCGGGCCGGCGGCCGTGCCCACATCAAGACCGATCACAAGGCCATCGTTTCCATCAAGGACTACCTCGGGCAGAATGGCCAGGTCGAAGGTCGGCGATTGCTTGACCACTTTGCTGATGAGCCCTTCGGATGGTCGAAAGATACAACACGATACCTCTTGGCAGCCGCCTTTGTTGGCGAAGAAATTAAACTCCGCATTTCTGGAAGTGATCACATTTATAAGAACGATGAAACCCTCGCCGCCTTGGCCTCCAATAGGGCAATCGGAGCCGTAGGCATTGCCTTGCACAAGGAGCACACTGATCCTGCCGCTCTGGTCCGCGCCAGCGACCGCCTGCGTGACTTGACCGGAGAAAATATCCTTCCCCTCGGAGATGAGATTGCCACCGCCGCAAAGAAACACTTTCCGACCTATCAGGCTATCTTTGGGCCGCTGGCTGTGGAGCTTAGATCACTCGGCCTCGATTCAGTTGACCAGGCTGACCGTGCCGAAAACTTGGCCATCGACCTCAAGGAAGTCGTCAGCGGCGATGGGTCTGATGCGGTCAACCGCATGGGGGGTATCGATAGCCCGCTTTATGAGTCCCTTGTCTGGGCTCAAAATCTTAAGAAGGCCCTGGACAATGGTCTGCGGCCAACACTGGCGCACCTGTTGCGTCTGCGCCAGGAGATAGAAAACCTGCCGGATTCCGGCATCCCGGCAAAACTAAAAGAATCAGCAAAAGAGCCTCTCGCCTCAATAACCGATATCCTCGGACGGGAATCTTTTTTCGATGAGTCGGCATCCCTCGGTACAAGTGCCGATGAACTTGACAAACTTGTCGCATCTACCACCACCGACCTCTCCCGCCAGCAGAAGGAGTTGGCTGCTGAGGAACTGGCTCGCTGGCAATCATCTGCGGATTGGATGGACCTGAACGATGATGACCGCATCTGGTTCACCTCTGAAGCTGCCAAGCTGACCATCGATGTGGACAGCACCTTAGATGGCCTCAAGAAGCTCCTCAGTCACGATTACTCCCTGAACCACCGTCTGCGTGAACTGTCCGATGCTGTCACCAACAAAGCCAAAGAGAGGAGGTTAGAGCGGGATCGCGACAAGGATCGAGAAGAAGAAGGTGGCGATGAGGATGGGGATGTGACTGTGAAGGAGACAACGGTCATGGTCCCGACTATTTTCAAATCGGCGGATCAGATCGAGTCACTGGTGGCAGAGTTACGCAAGCTTCGCAGCCAGATCGGCAAGAAGATTCGCATTCGCATTATCTGGAAGGAAATCGACTAATCCATGGCTTTCGATAAACCAACCCGCAACCGTCTGGCATTCTTTGTCGGCAAGGCCCGCGATCTCATTGCCGGTGAGTTCGCGCAGCAGTTTCAGAGCCTTTACGGTATCTCGGATAAAGGGACAATCGCCCCACTCGAACAGCTCGGTCATCTCGACGACATCGGGTTGGCCACTGCCGCCTTGCTCCGGGAACGTATCGACTATCTCGTCAAGACCCACCCGGACGACCAGGAGGGCATCAATGCCGCTGTTACCCTTTTGGCCCGCGAGCAGGCCTTCACCGTCCTGAATCGCCTGGCTGCCATCCGCATGGCGGAGAAGCGCGGCCTCATCGTGGAATCAGTCGGCAAAGGCTACCAGTCCAAGGGATTCAAGGTCTTCGAACAGGTGGCCGGCTCTGGCTTAGGCGACACCTACCACCGATACCGCCGCTATCTTTTCTGCCTCTTCGATGAACTGGCTGTGGACCTCGGCGTGCTTTTCGACCGCCGCTCGCCCCAGGGGTTGCTGTTCCCTCGTGAAACGGCTTTACAAGACCTCTTTACCCTTCTTAATGCCCCAGACCTCGACCCCCTCTGGGCAGAAGACGAGACCATCGGCTGGATCTACCAGTATTACAATGACCCTGCCGAGCGGAAGAAGATGCGCGAGGAATCCGCCGCTCCGCGTAACAGCCGCGAGCTGGCCGTCCGCAACCAGTTCTTCACCCCGCGCTATGTTGTTGAATTTCTCATTGACAACACTCTCGGCCGTATCTGGTATGAGATGACGAAAGGCAAAACCCGGCTCACGGATCAGTGCCGCTACCTCGTCCGACGGCCCACAGAGATTTTTCTCAAACCCAACGAAACCGCCCCGGAAGCCTCGCCCCAGGAGGACCTGAGCCAGGAAGAACTCCTCAAACAGCCTGTTCACATCCCACATCGCCCGCTCAAAGACCCACGTGAGATCGGCATGCTCGATCCCGCCTGCGGATCAATGCATTTCGGCCTCTACGCTTTCGATCTTTTTGAGGCCATCTACGAGGAGGCATGGGATCTTGGCCTTGAGTCCTTGCGTCTTGACTATCCGGAGAAGGAGGTATTACTCCGCGAAGTCCCGCGTTTGATCATCGAGAATAACATCCACGGAATTGATATAGACCCACGAGCTACCCAGATCGCCGGGCTTTCCCTCTGGCTCCGGGCGCAGAAAAGCTGGCAGGCACAGGGAGTTGCGGCAAAAGACCGCCCCCGTATCCTTCGCTCAAACATCGTCTGTGCCGAACCTATGCCGGGCGATAAAAAGCTTCTTCAAGAATTTGTCGATTCGCAGTTTGACCCTGCCGAGCGTTCTGTGTTTGCCTATTTGCTTGACAGGGTTTTTGACAGTATGGCTTTAGCAGGCGAGGCCGGTTCTCTTCTCAAGATAGAGGAAGTAATAACAATAGCAATAAAAGAAGCTAAAAAGAAATGGAAAGAAGGCCCTCAGTATAAACAGGGTAAACTCTTTGCTGATGCTGAGAGAAAACCCGAACAGCTTCACCTCGACCTCTCCGGTATTACCGATGAGCAGTTCTGGGAACAGGCCGAAGATCGCATATATACCGTCCTGCGTGCCTACGCTGAACGGGCCGAGTCCGGAGGCTACCAGCGCCGCCTCTTTGCTGAGGATGCGGCAAGGGGGTTTGCCTTCATTGACCTCTGCCGGAAGCGCTACGACGTGGTGGTGATGAATCCCCCGTTTGGGGAGGGTTTATCTACAACTTTACCTTATTTCGAAAAGCAATATCCGAATTGGGCTAAGAATTTGCTGTGTGCTGCTATTATCCGTGCTGTGGACATCATGGAACCCGGGGGATTGTTTGGGGTGATCTTTGATAGAACAGCAGCTATAAAAAGCTCCTACGAAAAGTTCCGCACCGACATCCTCGACGCAAGAATTTTTTCGGTTGCTGATACGGGATGGAATGTTCTCGATGCAAATGTCGAAACGACAGTGCATGTGTTATCAGCACAAAACCAAGAGGGCCACTCAATCTTCTTCGATATTCGTGAGTATGCACCTGATATCAAAGCAAATGAACTCAATAGCCGCGTTAACGATACAAAGGCTGGGCAAATTAAACAAGGTACTTATATCGTAAGACCCAAGACCTTTCTTCGCCTACCAAACGCCATTGTGGGTTACTATTTTGATGAACTGTTGTTAAATCTTTTTGGACAATGGCGCAATTTATCAGAAACCTCTCTTCAAGCAAGACAAGGTCATGCTCTCGTCTCTGATGAGCACTTCCGCTTGTATTGGGAAATTCCCAATCCCGCGGACGTTGGCAAAGACAAAGACTATTCGGTTTTATACAACGGTGCTGAATTCTCTTTATTTATGTCCCCAAAGAGAGACGTAACCAAATACGGCCCATGTGGGTGCCTAGTGGCATTCAATAAGTCGGTAGTACTTCGTAATCCAGGCTATCAATTTCTCAGTGGCGTGGGCTATGGAAAACGGGGGGATATAATCGATGCACACGCACTTTGCCCTGAATCAATTTTTACCTCAGAAGGACAAGCAATTACAGGAATACGTGTGGACGATGCCAAAGTAGCGTTGTCTTTTCTTAATAGCAGCTTGGCACAGTATACAATTAATCAATACTGCGGGCAGCATAAACATTGCGGATATATAAATCTTCTCCCTATTCCTTCCTTGCAAGATTCCGTTAAAAAAGATGTCATGGAAAACACTGATAAAATCATCAGAATTAAGCAAAAATGGTTTGCTTTCGACGAAACTACACTAGAATTCGGTTCTCTACTTGCTGACATAGATAGTTGGGATAAACGATTAAACCTCCAAAAATTACTTGATACAGTGGCAAATAAGATTATGTCAGACACGATAGAGCTTAGGCAAAGAATAACCAATAACGACGGTTATTTCGAACACGCAGCACGGCTATCACCCGAAGAATCAGAGCAACTGCGCCGTTATATCTCAAGGCGTCCAATCGATTTTGCATGGTCTGACATGGAGAGGGACAGGGCATCTGAAAGCGAAATAGCTTTTATGGCCAAGGCAATGATATCCACCGTGATAGGAATAGTTTTCGGCCGCTGGGATATCTGCTGCGCTACAGGCGAGCGCCAGCCTCCGGAGTTGTCCGACCCGTTCGCGCCCTTGCCCGTCTGCCCGCCCGGCATGTTACAGAACGCCGCCGGTCTGCCCGCCGAGCCGAAGGACGTGCCCGCCAACTACCCACTGCGTATCTCCTGGCCCGGCATCCTCGTGGACGATGAGAACCACCCCGAAGACATCGTCTCTCGTGTCCGCGAAGCGCTCGAAGTCATCTGGAAGGATCGTGCCGATGCGATCGAACAGGAAGCCTGCAAACTGCTCGATGTGAAGACCCTACGAGACTACTTCCGCCGTCCGTCCGGCTTCTTTGCCGACCACCTCAAGCGCTATTCCAAAAGCCGCCGCCAGGCGCCGATCTACTGGCCCCTCTCCACCGCCAAGGGATCTTACACTCTCTGGATTTACTATCACCGCCTCACCGACCAGGCCTTGCATACCGCTTTGGCTGACTTTGTGGACCCAAAGCTCAAGGCCGTCCGTGCCGAGATCAACGCCCTGCGAGAAACGGCCACACATCACAACCGCCTGGAGGAATTGCAGGATTTAGAAAAGGAACTGGCTGACTTCCACACCGAGATCGAGCGCATTATCAAGCTCCCTTGGAAGCCGAACCTCAACGATGGTGTCCTCATCACCGTGTGCCCCTTATGGAAGCTCTTCCGCCTACCCAAATGGCAGAAGGATCTCAAAGCCTGCTGGGAAAAGCTGGAAAAGGGCGACTATGACTGGGCGCATTTAGCCTACAGCATCTGGCCCGAGCGCGTTGAGGAGGCCTGCAAAAAGGACCGCTCCATCGCCATCGCCCATGGGCTTGAGGCGATATGCCAAACCAAAGTTCCAGATCAAAAGAAAAAGGGTAAAAGAAAATAACCAAATGGATGTATGCTGATTTTTATGAACGTCAGATTCAAGAAATGAGCGATCGACTATGACTACACGACGTAAACCGATCCTGATGGTCTCCTCTGCCGTTTTCGGCTTTGAGGAACTGCTGGACCGCATCTATGCGGCCCTTGCCCAGATGAACTACGAGGTCTGGATGTCTCACAAAGGGACGATGCCGGTCTATCCCGAACTCACTGCCCTGGAGAGCTGCAAGCTTGCCGTTAATAAGTGCGATCTGTTTCTCGGTATCATTCTTCCGCGATACGGAAGTGGCAAGGAGAAACCGGAGGACGATTCTATTACCCATGACGAAATGCGGGAAGCCATCAGATTGAAAAAGCCTCGCTGGATTCTGGCCCATGATCACGTGGTCTTTGCCAGAGGCTTTCTCGACAAGCTGGGGTATGCGACGAGAGAAAAACGTCATAAACTGAAATTGGTCAAGTCGCCTATCTTCGAAGATCTCCGTATCGTTGATATCTATGAAATGGCCACGAGACGCGATGTTGAGGTCTATAAGGACCGTGCCGGCAACTGGGTGCAGACTTTCGGATCGCCTGAAGATGCGCAACTGTTTGCCATCAGCCAGTTTCGCCGCTTCCAGGAGGCCGAAGCCTTTGTCAAGGATACGTTCGGAGATGTCAAGGCTGTACGGAAAGCTCTGCAGAAGGGAGGCCCGGAATGAATCCCATTGAAAGCCTGATCAAACAGGGGGAGTCCAAAACACTTGAATTCGTGGCATCTCTGAACGATAAGGACATCATTTCCTCTCACGTTGCAGCATTGCTCAATAGCGACGGCGGAAGGATCTTGATCGGGGTCGACGATAATAAGCGCGTAGCGGGGATTCCAGAGGCCGAAAAGGTAGCCGGGGAGCTTCATGCATTCCTGATGAGGGCTATTTCGCCGAAGGCGCTGTTTTCTGTTGGGATAGAACAGGTTCAGGGTGAAAATCAGATTATCGTGATTGACGTTCCGGGGGGGAAAGACACCCCTTTCGTGGCAAACGAGCGTGTTTACCTTCGCAGAGGCCCCCGCACTCTGGCGGCTTCGGGTGATGACCTGCAAATGCTGCTTCAGAGGCGGTCCGCCGAGGTTGAACGATGGGAGCGGAGAGGCGCGCCTGTATTAACGATGGAAGACCTGGATAAGTCGGAGATACAGAGAACCGTCAAGGATGCATTGACGGGAAATCGTTTTGAGTTCCGACACCCGGAAGACTCGGAGGCAGTTTTTTCAGACCTTGGCATGTGGAATCGCGGTATGCTGACAAACGCCGCCGACGTCTGTTTCGGTAAACGACCGGCCGTGAGAAACCCCCAGATCCGCGTCAGGGCATTTGCCCTCCAGACCGACAAGGGTGGAGATTACCTCGATCAGGCGGATCTGAACGGGCCGGTGACGCAGGTCATCGAGCAGGCGCGGGCGTTCATTCATCGCAATTCGCCGCTCACGGCCCAGTTTCGCCCGGATTCACTGCAACGCCAGAATCTGGAAGCATATCCGGATTATGTCGTCAGGGAAGGGTTGGTGAACGCCCTGGCCCATCGTGATTATGCCTCGTTTTCCAGTGGCGCGACGGTTCTGGTCTATCCAGCCCGTGTGGAGATTTGGAACTCAGGACGGCTGCCCATGGGATGGAGAGCAGACAAATTGCGGACGCCCCATGCATCAATACCCGCGAATCCGGACATCGCCCATTTCCTCTATATCCGGAACTACATGGAACGGATCGGGCGGGGTACGAACAAGATGATCGAAACCTGTCGGGAAATGGGACTTCCGGCGCCTACCTGGGCCGTGGACGAGGACGGAATTACGCTCACCCTTCACAGCCGGGCGTCGATTGAAGCGCCGGGATTGAATCTGAACAAACGGCAGAACCGGCTTCTCACCGAACTCAGTCCTGGCAACGCCATCACCCTGAGCGATTATTTGAAGCGTTTTGCCGGTGACGTCGGCGACCGTCAGGCTCGGCGCGACTTAAAGGAACTGGAAGCCGCCGACCTCCTCAAGCTGGTTGGAAAAGGACGGGCCGCGCACTACGAGCGGACAGCGAGGAACTGGAAGGAATGAATCCGGACATAATCCGGACATTTTCAGGCGCGAACCGGTTTCGTCAAGACGAATGATTGAACAGTGTAATTAGGTAGTTGGGCAATATGTCGTCCGGCCGGATATTTTTTACCGGACATCATCAGGACATTTTAATGACCAGGAGCGGGCATCCAAGATGAAAACACCCGTGTCCATCCGCGACTATATACGGAATGAAATCTTCGCACGACGAGCACAGGAACGGGGGGTCATCGTCATCTATGATCCTGGCCACCGCTATCGAGAAATTGGGTTGTCCATGGCCTCTGATCGCTGTCGGGTAATCGACGCATCTCAGTCCGTGATTGAACAGCGGGAGGAGGCTACTGAGGCTCTGGCCGCTCTCGCGGAGGGTCAGATACACCAGCTCGTGATCTGGGTGCCGGCTGTTCGGCCTGAAGATAATGATGCCAAACAGCGCGACCCGTTCTCCGTGTTTGCCCAGATCGGCACGGTCTTTCCTCAAGGCGACGGCGACGACTACGCGTCCCTTTGCCGCCGAGCCAAACCAGATCATGTCCCAGAGATAAATCGGCTCTTTGCGGAAGGCGAACCGAGCTTCGAGGTGGTGGATGCACTGGATCAGGGGGGGGCGTGGCCAAAGCTCAAGACCCTGCTGGGAGCAAATTCGGCGAAAGAGATCTTGTTGGGCATCCTGTCGCCGAAACCAGCGCAGGAAGAGGCACTCAAGAACGACCCTACGTGGGTGGCAGAAGCCAAGGAGTTCTTTCACCGCAGCCTGGGTCTCAAGCTCAAGACCAAAGGGCAAACGCGCCAATCGATTGCAGAAGAATTGTGGCGGGTGATCCTTTTCAGCGAATTCGCCTTTGATTCCGCGGGTGACATCCCAGCTTCACTCGAAACCGTACC
>Ga0315285_10009027_pt1 | contig 10209 bp, 9 predicted proteins | sample YL17G09_36_MG_FD_203698 | JGI IMG/M metagenome (GOLD analysis project Ga0315285, IMG submission 203698) | Sediment microbial communities from Yellowstone Lake, YNP, Wyoming, USA - YL17G09_36 | ecosystem: Environmental > Aquatic > Freshwater > Lake > Sediment | place: USA: Wyoming | collected... | reverse complement strand
CTCAAAACTGTCCATGAGAAACCTCCTCTCAAGAGGGTGGGTAAGTGGGTGCTTACTCCCTATCTCTTAGCAGGAGGTTTCTTTTTTGGGAAGACTAATACTCTGAGTTTGATATATAACGTTCGTGCAGAAATTGCTTTGGGGGCGAGGAAGGGGACATCGTAAACTCGCCGCGAGGGGGAAACGAGGTCAGCCCTCGGCATTTGAATGTCTGAGAGTTTCCCTCCCGCTGGGCGGGATGAGAAGCGGAACCAAGAGGGAAGGGAGGGAGAGGGGATAGAGGGTCACATCTTCAAATGTCATTACTGCTCTCCGCCAGAAAGCCGGACAACCTCAAATCATGGGCTTTATGTGAGGAAAAGGAGCCTCCGAATTGTCCGGCTGTCCTTCAGGCTCGCAAAGTCCAAAGGGGTTGCGAACATCGCAACCCCTGTTGATTTCATCGGTGCCCCTCTCTCCCCATCACCCCGTCGCGCCTGTTTCCACCATGTGGATGGCGCCTTTCGGGCAGATGTCGATGCAAGTGGAGCAGCCCTGGCAGAGCTTGGGGAGGACGGAGGCCGCCGCATCGGTCAGGATGATGGCGTTGCAATGCCCGATCTCCACACACAGGCCGCAGGAGGAGCATTTTTCCGGATCCACCTGGGCCACGCCGGCCCAAACCGTCAGCTCGGCGGCTGATTTGATCTGGTCAACGAGCAAATCCCGAAGATCTCTCGCGGTCTGAAAGCCCATCTTCTTCATGTAATCCTTCAGTGACTTCATCCACTTCTGCAGAAAGCCGAAGCCGTGAATCATGGTCTCGGTGCAAACCCCGATGGAGTCTGCCCCGCACATCATCATCTGCACTGCGTCTTCCATGGAGGCAACTCCCCCGGTGCCGATGATATGGGGAGCCGGGCCAACCCGTTTGCGGATCTCGAAAACATCCCGCAGGGCGAGGGGCTTGATCCACGGCCCGGAAAGGCAACCCATGGTGTTCTCGCCCTGAAGATTGTAGATGGGCTTTTTGTAGTTCCAGATGTCGATGGGAGGGATTCCCAGACGATTGGCCACCCCACACACAGCCGTCGCGCCGGCCTGTAAGGCCGCTTCCGAAACTTGGGCAATCCGGCCGCCCTCGGGTGTAATCTTGGCGATGATGGGAAGCTGGGTGACTTCCCGGGTCTTCTCGATCACCTGGCGTACGTAGTTTTCATCCTGGCCCACGCTGGCTCCGGAGGAGGGGCGATCCCCTTCGCTCCCCTTGCCGGATACGTCCACGCTGAAGGACATGTTCGGACAGCAGAAGTTCAACTCCAGCAGGTGGGCACCCGCGGCCTCAAAACGCCGGGCCGCATCCTGCCATCCCTCCAATCCCGATTGGACGGAATCATAGTTGGCGATGATGACCAGCTCCTTGCATCTCTTCCGCCCCTCTTCCACCAGCCGCAGCCCTTGCTCCATATTGAGGCGGTACTCGGCGGTGAAGGCGTGGAGCTTCTCTTTCTTGAGCCAGCGGTATCGGGGCGGGTAGTTGATGTACGGGGCGGGGTTGAAGGCCATCTTGGTAGAGGCCGCTGCCCAGCCGAGTCTTTCCGCGAGCTCCAGCTGGTCGGCTTGTTTGGCCGTCGGCCCCGAGGCCACAATGAAGGGGTTTCTCAGCTCCACATTGCCGATGGTAACCGGCAGGTACAAAAGGTCGTCTTGCATGGGCTCCTCCCAGCTAGGGTTCAGTCCCACAAGTAGGTTTCATATGTTCTTTTCACCCCCACCCTCGCCCTCCCCCATCAGTGGGGAGGGAATTCACTGCAATCCCTTAGGTTTCCCCTCCCTCGATGGGAGGGGATAAAGGAGAGGGTGAGAGGATAAGGCCAGAAAACTTCTTCCATGAATTTCTGAGACGTGACACTTAGGTGAGTGGTTCGTATCAGTCGTTCTTGGACTTACACCCATCCGCTAACGCAGGGTTACCTTTCGGCCTTCTTCCAACGAGACATAGCCGGCATAGATCACTTCCACCACCTGTTTCGCCAGATCCAGCCCGCTGAGCGGTGGGCGGTCGAAAGCGATGGCCTCCATGAAATCCTGCATCTCATGAGGATACCCCAAGAACCAATCCTCGTTGGGGTTGGGGTAGGAAAGCCCGGCCTTCGTCTCCTGTTTCTCATTGAAGTAAACATCCTTTACCGGGGTTGGGTCTGTTGTGTAAAACTGGCAGGCGCGAACCGGGCAGAGGTCGAATTTCACCCGGGCATTGGTCAGACGGGCCTCCATGTTGGCCTCCATTCCCCCCAGCAGGTCATCGGTGGCCAAGAAAACTCCCTTCGTCCCATCGGTGAAGGTCACCGTAAGCAGCGACCAGTTCTCCACATCTCCCCAACCGGTAACCAGAGGACTGCCTTTCGTACCGGCAAAGGCCGAGGTCTTGGTCAGGTCGGTCCCATCTGCCCAAACCTCCTTGGCCAGGATGGGACGGCCATACTTTTTCTCTCCCTCGAATCGTTTCAAGAAAAGGCCGGCACCGATGGGGTGTGCGCTGAGGCGGGCCATCGCTCCGCCCCCGGCATGGCGCCACCATTTGGCATACTCCGCATGCGAGCCACTGTGAGATTCCTCGCCCCGGATTTCCAGAATGGCTCCGGAGACGAGACACTTCTCAATCAGTTCCAGGGCTTTCTTGAACGACGGAGCGTGCACCCAGTTTTCCGCATAGCAGAATTTTACCGGATGGGCCGCCATCACTTCGCTCACCTTTTTGAGGTCCTCCTGGACCCTCTCCAGCATCTTCTTTTTGGGCGTGGCCCCGACCTGTTCATCCGGTTCGCCCTGGCCAAAATAACCCGTCAAGGGTTTCTCGCAGATGACATGTTTGCCCGCCTGGGCAGCTTCCAGGACCATGGGGAGATGGAGGGCATTGGGAACAGCGAGGTCCACCACCTCGATGGATGGGTCGTCCAGGATATATCGGTAATCATCATAGCATTGGGGGATGCCGTACTGCCGTGCCAGGTCTTCAGCCCGAGTTTTACGGAGACTTGTGATAGCGACAATCTCCACGGGCACACCCTGAACCTGGCGGAAGGAGCGGAGATGAAAAGAGGCAGCAAACCCCGCGCCCACGATTCCAATTCTGACAGCCTTTTTCATAGATTGCCCCCTTTCCGGGAACGAAACCCTTGGACTTGTGTTGCGTTCAATTTCAATGTGCACGCTAAAGGGCGTATTGCCGTTTGTCAAGGAAAATCATGGTCTTGCTTTCTTGTCTTGACAATGGTGTGGGATTCATGTTAGCGATGCATCCAAGGCCCTGGGATATCTTGAGTCGTCAGAGCAGGAGAGGTCCATTATAAACCAAAAGGCCCAAGACCCCGAAGGCGGAGTGCGGGCATTTTGCAGCGCTTCTCGCTGACGGAGGCCATGCGCTTTTCCGGCAAAGGAGGTCTCTTATGGACAAAGTGCGACTGGGGATGGTGGGTTCCCGTTTTGCAGCCCGAACCCATCTGGCGAACAATTTTGCCAAGCTCAGGGGATGGAAGGTGGAAGTCGTCGGGATTGCCTCCAGCACGGAGGCAAGCGCTCAACAAGCTGCCAAGGAGTTCAACATCCCCTCTGTTTACACCGATTATCGGAAGCTCCTGGAGAGGAAGGATGTGGATGTCATCGATCTCTGCACCCCTACCAATCTCCACGAGGAGATGATCATCGCGGCGGCAGAGGCTGGAAAACATATCATCTGCGAGAAGCCACTCACAGGTTATTTTGGAGAAGACGTAGAGGGGGAAGGGATCGGATTTCGGGTTCCCCGGGAGGTGATGCTAAGGGGTGCAATGGAGAGCTGTGCAAGAATCCGGAAAGCCGTGGAAAAGAGTCGAATCCGGTTCTGTTATGCAGAGGATTGGGTTTACGCCCCCCCCATCGCCAAGCTGAAGCGGATCGTGAAGGTGAGCGGTGGAACCATCATGGATATGCGGGCCGAGGAAAGCCATTCCGGTTCTCACGCAGAATACTCTCGGAAATGGAAGACTTCCGGAGGGGGAGCGCTGCTTCGCGTCGGCTCCCACCCCGTGGGTACAGCCATTCATCTTAAATCCTATGAAGGGCAATTGCGGGAGGGTAAGCCCATAAGGCCAAAATCCGTGACCGGCGAGATGGGACAGCACACGCGTATTCCCTCTTTCCAACGAGAGCCCAGGAAGTGGTTGGTCACCTCGTGGGAGGATGTGGAAGACTGGTTTACGGCGATCATCACGTTTGAGGACACCTCCAAGGCAGTGGTCTTCGCCTCGGATGGCATCCTGGGCGGAGTGCGAAAATGGATGGAGGTCTACCTCTCCAACGCAGTCGTCTTTGCCAACATCAATCCCAATAATGCGTGTCAGGTCTACGCCCCTGATCCTGACGTCTTCAAGGATGAATACATTACGGAGAAGCTGGCGACAAAGGCAGGATGGAACTTTGCAAGTCCGGATGAGGACTGGATGGGAGGCTATCCCCAAGAATTAGAGGATTTCATCGACTGCCTCCTCGAGGGGCGCGAACCCATCTCGGGCTTGGACCTTGCCGAAGATACGGTCAGGGTCATCTATTCTGCCTATCTCTCGGCGGAGAAGGGTCAGAGGGTGGACTTGGCGTGAGCCCTTAGGCCAGGACCCTTTTAAACAACGGAGGTGTATCTTGAAGATCGGACTTAACCCGGCCTTTCTTTTTGCTCATTATGGAGATCAGGTTTTTTATGACCAAGTCATTGCAGGGGCTGCGCGTGCCCGGGAATTGGGTTTCCCGTCTCTGGGTCTGGAAATATACTGTGATGAGCAGTATGACGCTTATACCCCTCAAAATATTCGCCAAATTCGTGATCATTTCCATGCCTTGGGATTGGAATCCACTGCTTTCTTGGCGTGTGCACCACGCGCCAAACTCGCCAGCATTACAAAAGAAATCCGCCAGGAAGGGAAGAGGGATTTCGAGCGTATCGTCGATGTCGTTTCCCAAATGGGACTTACCGATACGATCTCATTGGTCTCTTCCGCTCCACCGGAAGCGGTTATTTCTTATATGGAGACATACCCAGGAGCGCCACCGGAATCGATTGTACTGCCTCCCTCAGGCAGCTGGGAAATGGTATGGAATACCTACGTAGAAACAATCAGGGAATGCCTGGAAATGGCGGTTTCAAGAGGTCTGCGTCTTGCTATAGAACCCCTGCCTATGTCGGTTGTGAGCACAACGGATGGTTATCTACGATTAGCCGACGAAATTCGATCCAAGGATTTTGGCATCCTCATCGATACCTCGCACCTGTTTTACCAACGGGAAAGCTTGCCCGTGGCAATTGAGAAGGTCAAAGGGCAGCTCTTTGGCTTTTGCGCCTGCGACAATGACGGCGTGCAGGACTTCCACTGGGCTCCGGGCAAGGGTAACATCGGCTGGCGAGAAGTTCTGAGAACCTTGAGAAAGGTCGGTTATGAGGGCTATGTTGACCTCGAAATCAATGTGGCCGATGAACCCGACCTTACTTACCTGAATGCCCGTGAGTATCTCGAAAACATTCTGCATGAGCTGTAAAGCGAATCCACGAGAGTGGAAATCAGGATTTGACTCAGGAGGGCAAAAGCCTAAAGAGCTCAGACTCAAGGATGATTACAAGATAGGGAAAAGGGGTATCGTTGGGAGGAAAGATGAACAACAACCAGCCATCGATCAAGCGTTCTCTGGAGTTGAACATTCTCCCCAACCGGGAAGAGGCGGGGAAAGCCGCAGCCAGAGAGGTATCCCGGGCCATGAAACGCCTCATCGTGGAGAAGCGCGGGGTCAAGATGGCCTTTGCCGCCGCCCCTTCCCAGAATGAATTCCTGGCCCACCTGTCCAAAACAAGAGACCTCGACTGGGGCGAGGTCATCTGTTTCCATCTGGATGATTACGTGGAGCTGCCGCGGCTGCATCCGAATACTTTCGAGGCCTATCTGAAGGAACACCTTTTCGCTCGTGTCCGTCCCAAGGCGGTTTACTTCATGAAGGCACTGAAGGGTGGGGGGGAGCAGGTGGCGCGGCAATATGCTGCCCTCATCGGGCGAGAGGGTGGTCTGGACATCGCCTGTGTCGGGATCGGGGAGAATGGACATATCGCCTTCAATGAGCCGGGCTCCGACATTCATGATTCCGAGATGGTCCGGCTCGTCACTATACAGCCCCGTTCGGTCAGGCAGCAGTATCGTGACTACAAAGATCACCCCAACCCGGAGGCCCGGTATCCTTCCCTGGCAGCCGTTCCCCGGAGAGCCATCACCTTGACCATTCCGGCCATCCTCTCGGCCAAAGAGATCTATGCCATCGTCCCCGGGCCCCAGAAGGCGGATGCGATGAGGAAAATGTGGGAGGGGCCCATCTCATCCACCTGTCCTTCATCCGCGCTGAGACTGCACCCTTATGTAAGAATCTATCTGGATCGGGATTCCGCAGGCAAGTTGAGATAGGCCCTTCTTCTACCAAAAGGAGCTTTCATGCAAAGCCCGAGTCCGAATGCCTCCAAGCAGGTCAGTGTGTTCGAAGGCGTGACGGCTTATCACTGGCTGATAGTCATCGTTGCGGCCTGCGGCTGGGTGTTTGATGTCGTGGATATGCGGATTTTCACTCTGGCGCGGGAACCGGCCCTCAAGGAACTCCTGGGGGGCGGAGCGGCGGACGCGGTGGTCAAATCGTGGAGCGGGTGGGCCACGGCAGTGATGATGATCGGTTGGGCGACAGGGGGCATCATCTTCGGCACGATGAGCGATCGCTGGGGCCGTGTCAAAACGATGGTCCTCACCCTGCTGGCCTATTCAGGATTCACCGGGCTCTGTGGCCTCGCGCGGACGCCACAAGAGTTCGTGATCTACCGGTTTCTCGTCGGCTTGGGCATGGGGGGCATGTTTGGGGCGGCGACCACGCTGGTGGCGGAGAGCGTTCCGGGCAATTTCCGCTCATTGGCTCTGGGTGTGCTCCAGTCCCTCTCGGCGTGCGGCAACATCATCGGTTCCCTCCTGAGCACGCAGATCAGGCCCGGTCAGGCCGATTTCCTTTTCGGCTACTCCGGCTGGCGGATCATTTTCTTCGTGGGGGTGCTGCCGGCTCTGCTGGTGATCCCCATCCTTACCTTTTTGCGAGAGCCCCCGGCGTGGAAGGAAGCCAAGGAGAGATCCAAAGGTGCCAGGGGCGAGCGGAGGGATATCGGCTCGATTCCGGATTTGTTCCGCCATCCGCGCTGGCGAAAGAACCTGCTGGTCGGGGTCGGCCTGGGCCTGGCGGGTATGGCCGGACTCTGGGGCATCGGCTTCTTCTCGCCGGAGCTGATTTCCATGGCACTGAAGGGCGAGTCGCAGACCGTCATCGACACGGTGCGCGGTTACGGGACCGCCTTGCAGGACGTGGGATCCCTCCTGGGGATGATGATGTTCACCCTGGTGGCCACGTTTGTAGGTCGGCGACCGGCCTTTGCCGGCTCGTTCATCCTTTGCCTGATCACGACCATCTTCGTCTTCAACAATCTGAAGTCCGGGACTGACGCCTACTGGATGCTGCCGATGATGGGCTTCGCCCAGTTGTCGGTCTTCGGCGGGTACTCGATCTACTTTCCCGAACTCTTTCCGACGCGGCTTAGGGGCACGGGAGTGGGCTTCTGCTACAATACCGTGCGCTATCTCGCCGCCGCATTTCCGCCCATGCTGATGGGGCTGAACCAACTGCTCATACAGCATAGCGTCGCGGATCCCTTCCGCAAAGCCGCCACCGCCCTGTCGCTCATCTTCGTTCTCGGCCTGGTGGCGTTGATCTGGGCGCCCGAAACCAAAGGCCAGCCGCTGCCGGAAGACTGAAGTTGTCCTGGGCATCGGATCCAGGATCCAGCAGAAGGTCCAAGGAAACGCAGGGGTGACCCCTAAGCGAACTAACCGAAGCGTACGGTAGCGCTTAACGCTTATGTCTATAGAGTAGAGTGGGGAGAGGAGCAGGAAGAGAAAGGAGTACTCTTCTGCATGAGATACTTCGTGAGATATGGCGGGAAGAGGTTGTCCCTCGATGTGAGCGATGAACGCGTTGTCGGGATCCTGTCCCCCAAACCGGAGAAGGCAGTCAAGGACGTGGGTTCGGCCGTTCATGCCGCGCTGCAGCGAGCAATCGCCTCTGTGTCCCTGGCGAATCTTCTAAAGGGCAAACGGACAGCACTCATTGCCACCGTCAACCATACACGCCCTTCCCCCAGAAGGCTGCTATTGCCCGTCCTGGAAACGTGCCGCCGTCAAGGGGTTGCGGCTTCGATCATCATAGCCACGGGGCGTCATCGGCAGATGACGAAGCCCGAGTTGGCGAAGCATCTGGGGGCTGATGTCCTCAAGGCCTATGCCGTGCTTCAGCACGACCCCTTTGACGACGCGGCGATCCTGAAGGAGGGCTGCACAAGTCGGGGCACGCCGATCTGGGTCAACAAGGTTGTGGGCGAGCACGACGTGGTGATCGGAATGGGCATTATCGAACCTTCCTACCTCTGCGGCTGGTCAGGAGGAAGAAAGATCCTTATGCCAGGTCTGGCACACCATACGTCGATCGACAACAACCACTTTTTCCTGACTCATCCCGAGACGAAAATCGGGCGACTGGCGGGGAATCCCGTCAACGAAGATGCTGTCGAGTTCGCATCGAAGCTCCCGTTGCACTTCATCGTGTATGCAGTCGTCGGCCCTGACGACGAGGTCGTCAAGGTCGTGGCGGGACATCCAGTAAAGGCCCATGAGGCCGGCTGCGCGTGGGGCCAACGAATCTATAAAGTGGAGAAAATGGAAGCCGACATCGTCATCTCTTCGGCAGGCGGGGCCCCGTATGACTGTGACCTCGTACAGGGAAAGAAGGCTGTTATCCCGGCCATCGAGACCGTGAGGAAGAATGGCGTTATCATTCTGTGCGCTGAATGCCCGGATGGGCTCGGGGCGGAGGAGACATTTCTGGCGTGGCTCAAGGACAAGACGCCTATGGAGGTGGCCCGAGACGTTCTTGATCGGAAACAGTTCAACCTCGGGGCACACGGCGCGAACATCCTGGCCAAGCCGATTGTGCAGAAGAACGCGACGGTCATCCTTGTCACATGTCCGGCAGTGGCAGCCCAACTTCGCGGCACATACATTGTCACGGTGCGTTCCTTGCGCGAGGCCTGGAAAACGGCGAATCTGCTTGTTGGTTCGTCTTCGAGCGTGCTGTTCATCGAGAAAGGTCGACGTCTGATTCTGTGCTAATAATGAAGAGCGAGTGGTGGTAAGCGCTCGTCCTCGCCCCGGGGCTTTTTCACATTTCGTCTTCGCTGCGGTATCTACAGCTGAAGCCTGGATCTTCCCCGGAATTTTCCAAGACCCGATACCGGAATTTTCCCTTCGGATTGGTTGTCCCATGTGAGGGCTGACTCATTGCGGGCAAGCTCATAGAATGGACAGATCCCTCATGCGGAGGTTGAAACTCCTCCCTTATCTCATCCCTCTTGTTATCCTCTCACTCCCCCTCGGCTGCGGCAACACGCTTTACGTGGTGAAATTAGGGTGGCATCAGGCCTCGTTGGCTTGCCACAGTGTGCCGTCCAGGATGTTTTGGAGAGCCCGTCTGCTGATTCATCGGTGAAGAAGGAGGTCCGTTTTATCCAAGAAGTGAAACAGTATGGTGAGCAGGCGCTGGGCCTGAAAGAGACAAAAAGTTACACCACCTATTTCGAGGCGGAGGGTCCGATCCTCTATGCCATCACCGCCTGCGAGAAAGACCGCTTCACACTTTGAGCCTGGAGTTTTCCCATCGTCGGTGAGGTGACCTACAAGGGTTTCTTTACTCAGGAGGATGCGCTTCGAGAGAAACGGTCTCTCGAAGGGGAAGGCCTGGATACCTTCGTCCAGCAGGTCTGTGCCTACAGCACGCTTGGGTGGCTGAAAGACCCGATTTTTTCCTCCATGCTCTGGTGGAGCCATGCGGCGCTGGCCAGCCTCATCCTCCACGAGATGACCCATGCGACGATCTACTTCAAAGGTGAGACGGGTCTCAACGAGCAGGTCGCGACCTTTATTGGAAATCGAGGTGCCATCGCTTTTTTGTCGGGGAGATGAGCCTGTTGCACAAATCCCTTGCAATGGGATAAAGACCGCGTAGTATAAGGCCATCGCAGACCAAAGGAGACGCCGATGGCCTACAATTTCATCGAATGCAATCGTGATCAGCTCTATC
>Ga0315285_10009023_pt1 | contig 10212 bp, 6 predicted proteins | sample YL17G09_36_MG_FD_203698 | JGI IMG/M metagenome (GOLD analysis project Ga0315285, IMG submission 203698) | Sediment microbial communities from Yellowstone Lake, YNP, Wyoming, USA - YL17G09_36 | ecosystem: Environmental > Aquatic > Freshwater > Lake > Sediment | place: USA: Wyoming | collected... | reverse complement strand
TCGGAGCGTCGCGAGGTGGCGGCTGGTGGTTGGAGGAGGCATGGTGGTTGTGCCCGCCCCCGCTTGCGGGCCGCCAGGGCGGCCCCGCCCCGCCCGCCGCCAGCCAGGCAGCCGCAGAGGAGGCCAGCGCCCCCCAGGCCGGCCCGGACGCGCCGGCGGGGCGGTCCGGGACCTCGTCGCCGCCGCCGCCGTCGCCCCACCCACTGCCGCCGCGGCCGCGGCTCGTCCGGCCCCGGCCACCCCAGCCGCCGTCCTCGCCGCTGCCGCCGCGCTGCCGGGCGCCATCCCACCCACCACCCCCATACCCGTAGCTCCCGTACCCGCGGTCCTGGCGGCGGGCGATGGCCAGGGCGCGGCCGCGCGCGTCCTCCCTGGGCGGGGAGAACCTGTCCACCCCGCCACCCGCGCCCCGGTCACGGCGGGGGTAGCGACCCGCAATGGCGCCCGCCTCCGGGCCGGCGCCGGCCGCGGCGGTCGCCTCTGCGGCCTGGCGGCGGGTGGTGCGCCCACCACCGTCCCGCCCGTGCGCGGGCGTGAAGCGCTGGACGGGCGCCCGGGCCCGCCCCGACCGGCGGCGGAGGATGCCTTCCCGGTCGGTCGAGTCCTCGTCCGAGGAGGAGGTCGCACCACCCTCGCCGCCGTCGTCCGAGGACGATGCGTCGCCGTCAGTCTCCGCGTCCACGTCCGCCACGAAGTCCTCGTCCGATGTCCGGGTGTCGGCTGGGGAGTCGGCGGGGCCACGGCGGCGAGGAGGAGGAGGGTGGGCGGCGGCACCGCCACTGCCGCCAGGCGCCTCGGCCTCGCCTGGTGGGGCGGGCGGGGCGGCGGCCTCCGCGTCGCCGCCGCCACCACCACCCTCAACCTTCACCCCTGCGTCTTCCTGGCTGGCCCGGCGGGCCCGGCGGCGGGGTGGGGCTGGGGCCGCGTCGGCGTCGCCTTCCTCCTCGCTCGAGCCAGTCTCAGGCTCTGACGCGTCCCCCTCCTCCTCCTCATCGTCATCCTCCTCCTCGTCGTCGTCGTCGTCCGCCACGATGCGGCGGCGTGGGGCGCGGGTGGACCGCCGCCCGGAGGCGCGCCGTTTCTTGGTGGCCGGGTCGGAGGGGCGGGGCGGAGGCTGTGTGTGTGAACGTTTGATGCGAGAGAGAAAAAAATGAGCGCGCGCGGTCGTTGGGTGTGGTTTATCTCTCCCACACCACAGGCACGCACGCGCAACGCACGCGGTGCCTCTCATGCGATGCGGCACATTCCCGTCGCTCGATAAGCTTGTGTGTGTGAAGGCACATACCTCTTCATCGGCGGTGGTCGTGCTCCGCCGGCGTGGGCGAGCGACCGCAGCAGCGCCTGCACCTGCGCCACCAGCGCCGCCTCCCGGCGAGGCCAGGCCGTTGACGCCGCTGCCACCGGAGTTCCGGCGAATGGAGCGGGTCATGTGCGTGTGGTAGGTGCGTTGCTGTGAGAGCGCGCGGGTGTTGAGCGCGGCTCAAAAATGAAAAAGTGATGAGCATCGGAAAAAGAACTCTACACACCCGCTCCCCACCTCTCAGGCGTCATAGTCATCCTCATCCACGGCGGGCACCGGCGCTGCCGCGGTGGGCTCTGCCACCACCGCAGCCGGCTGCGGCAGCTGCGGCGGCGGTGCGGCCACAACGCCAGACGCAGCAATCGCGGGCGCGCCCTCACCACCAGGCGCGGCTTTTGCCCCCCCCTCCCCCTCCTCCCCCTCCTCCTCCTCTTCGTCCTCGTCCACGTACTTACTGACCTTCGCGCCCGCCCGGCGTGCGCGAGCCACGGGCGGCGTAGCACCGATAGGCGGCGGCGCAGCACCACCGCCCTCTTCCTCCTCGTCCGTCTCGGAAAATGACGCCGCCCGCTTCTTCTTGGCCCTGGCGGCGCCAGGCCCGCCACCGCCACCCCCGCCCGCCGCCTTCTTCTTACTCCCAGCAGTAGCGCCAGCACCCCCACCCGCTTCCCCTAGGTCCGCCGTGCTCGCCAAAACCGTGCTGCAAAAGTCGAGCATCTCGTCCGTGGCGGCCGCCGCTTTCAGGTGGGCACCGGTCAGGGTCTTGTCGCCCCGGCCGGCCGCGATGGTGGACGCAGCGTCCAGGAGGTGGGCCAGGAACTGTTCCGCGGCGTGTTCTTGATGCATAGTGAGAGAGAAAGAGAGAGAGCGTGAGCGTGTGAGCGTGTCGTCGTCCTCTCCAGGCGAGAGCGAGCGAGCGCTGGGGTTGTGGTCGAGTTTTCTTCTCACCAATCAGACCCGGCACGGGCTGCGCGATCTTGCCGACCTCATCATCTGCCAGCATCACCCGGCGGATGCGCGAGGCGAGGAGAGAGGGCTTGGTCTTCATCGGGCGTGAGCAGTGAGTGGGCGGCGTCGTGAGTGGGCCGCCGCGCGTCGTGGACCGGGAGAGTGCAGAGGCACCCGACCCGTTCTCTCTCCATCGGCGCGCAGCGCGTTTTCTTTTCTCTCATTCTTCCCATCTTTTTGATGCCGCCCACGGCAACGGCCACCCGCCGCCGGCCGCCGGCCGCCCGGGTGGCAGCCGGCGATTTGTCTCCCCCCGCATCCCCCCGGGCGACGTCGCCGACGCGCAGCAAGCGTTCGGGCGAGCCTAAAATTGCTGCAAAAAAAGGGAGACGCGCGGCGGCGCCCACCTTCCCCCCCCTCCCTCCCCTGCTCCGCCGCCGCCTGCTCATCGCGTCCGGCGTCATCGCTGCCTTGCTAGCCCTCTCGCTTACCCTCTACCTACAAAATGCGGCCCTGAAAGCGGCCATCGCCCCTCTTTTAGACGAACTCGCCTCCAGCGCGCCGGACAGCGCAGACCTCGTCGCCTCCCTGGCCGCCCTGTCCGCCCGCCTCCCCGCGTCCTTGGGCGGCTCCGCCCCGACCCGGCGCCGCCCCGGGGTCGAGGCCCGGGCGGCCGGCCTGGTCCCCGCCCACCCCGTTCTTTTAATCCCGGGCTTCGTTACGTCGGCGTTGGAAATGTGGGCGGGGCCGCCCTGTGCTGGCAAGACTGGTTTTCGTGCACGCTGGTGGGGCGGCCTGGGCATGACCGCCCGCCTGCTGGCGGACCGGGCCTGCTGGATGGAGACGATGCGGCTGGACGTGGAGACAGGGCTGGACCCGGTCATCATGCGGCCGGGCGGGAGTGGTGGTGGTGAGAACGGCACCCACACCGTCCGCGTGCGGGCCGTCGCCGGCCTGTCCGGCATTGATTATTTCCTGGGCAGCGCGGGCTACTCTATCTGGGCTGAGGTCATCGGTGAGCTGGGCGCCCTGGGCTACACCGCCTCCGACCTGACAGCCGCGCCCTACGATTGGCGGCTGGGCCTGGGCGGGCTGGAAGCGCGGGACGGGTATTTCACGTCCCTCAAGGCCACGGTCGAGGCCATGGCGGCCACGGGCGTTGCAGGCGACGGCCCCGGCGGCGGTGGCGCGCGCCACCCCGCCCGCCTGGTCATCCTCGCCCATTCCTGGGGCGACACTGTCGCCCGCGCCTTTTTCGCGTGGGCGGATGCCCGGGAGGAAGGGTGGACGGGGCGCCACGTCGCGCACTACGCCAACCTGGCGGGGCCAGTGCTGGGGACGGCGAAAGCGCTGCCCGCCCTCCTGTCGGGCGAGACCCGCGACACGGCCGAACTTGGGGCGGTCGCCACGCTGCTGACCGAGCGGGCGTTTGTGCCGCGCACCGCGCGGGCGGCGCTCTTCCGGAGCTGGCGGGGGTCGTACGGCATGCTCCCCATCGGCGGGGCGGGGGTGTGGGGGTCGCTGTCAGGGGGCGCCCCGGACGACACGCCGGCCATGCGGGCGGCGGGGCTGAGCTTTGGGGCCCTGGTAACCGTGCGTGGGCTACCGGTCGAGGGCGAGGGCGGAGGTGGGAGCGCGCCGGAGCCCACGCCCCTGGACGTGGACGGCGCGGCCGGCCTCCTGCTGGACGCGCTGCCGGGCGCGGCGGCCCGGCACGTCGCGGCGGCCGCGGCGGGCGTGGGCGCGACCCGCCCGCCCGTGGCCTTGGTTGCCCGGGCCGTCGCCAACGGCAGCCTGCCTATGGGTGAGGAGGAGGCGGGGGCGGTCTTTATAGCGACCGCCGCGGCTGCCGGCCGGCCGCGCGCGTGCACGCCTCTTGACCTCGACCCTCTGGCTTGCCCGGTCATCCCTCCCGCGTCCGCCCCCGCCGTGTCTGTCTACTGCATCTACGGCACGGGCAAACCGACGGAGCGGGCGTTCCGGTACGCCTGGGACGCGGCGGACGGGGTGCCGGACTGGAAAATGGATGTGACGGCTTCGCACCCACCGCCCGGCCCGCTTGACGACCATTTGCCCGGTGGAGACGACCCCAACGTCGCCCGGGCGGCTCGAGCCATCGGCGGCCTGGACAGGGGGGTGGCCGTCTCGGACGGCGACGGGACCGTGCCCTTGCTCTCGCTCTCAACCATGTGCGCGCGCGGGTGGGTGGCCGGCGGCCCCCTCAACCCGGGCCGCGCGCGGGTGGTGACCCGGGAGGTCCGCCACGCTCCGCGCGACGCACTGGCCGCCCTGGACTTGCGCGGCGGGGGCCAGTCCGCCGACCACGTTGACCTCCTGGGCAATGAGCACGTCCTCGAAGACATTATTGCGCTTGCGGCGGGCAAGGGCGGGGACTTGCAAGACCGGTGGGTGAGCGATGCGCGGGCCATCGCGGCCCGGGTGGTCCTGCCGACGGACCCGCCAAGGCAAGAGGGGACTGTGTAGCACATGCGCGCAAAAAATCAGTTTCTCTCTCTCTTCCTCTCCAAGCCCACTCCTTCGCTCTCTCTCTCTCTCTCTCTCTCTCTCTCTCTCTCTCTCTCTTCTCATCGCGTCTCCTCTCAATCCCATCCCAATCCCATCAAACATCCGCCCGCGGCACCCGGTGGATGGGCAGCCCCGACGACCCGCGCTCGATGATGTCCCGCGCGAGCGGCACCTCCCCCCCCACTGCAAACAGGGACACGCTCCCCCCGCCGCCCGCGCCCCGGCACACCCGCCCCGCCCGGCGAATGTACTCGGACGGGTCGCGCGGCCAGGAAAAGAGGATGACGTGCGAGGCGTGCGCGGTGTCGATGCCCCGGGAGGCGCGGTCGGTGGAGATGAGGATGAGGCGGGGTGGCGGGGCCCCCGTCGCCGAGGGCGGGGCGGGCGGGGCGGCCAGCGCGGCCAGGGCGGCCGTCCGGGCTTGCGGGGTGATGGCGGCGTGGTAGGCCAGCGGGGTGACGGTCCCGCCCATGCGCCGGGCCAGCAAGTTCTCCACGCGGCGGGCGGCCTCGACGGTGTGCACAAAGACGACGGCGTGGCCAGGGGTCGAGGAGGAGGAGGGCGGGGCCCCCCTTGGCCCGCTACCCCGGCCGGCCTGGGCCGCGGCCGCGGCCTCCGCCGCGTCCTCCTGGAGCAGGCGAATCAGGGCGGTCGCCTTGCGCTCAAAGGCGGCGTCCGGGTCGGCGGCGGCGGCGGCGCCGCCCGCCCGGTCATCCCCCGAACAGTCGACCAGGCGCTGGGTGACGCCCGGGGCCGGGCGGTGCAGTCCGGGGCCCAGCACGGGCGTCAGGCCCGGGAAGTTGAGCGCCCAGGCGTCGTACACGGGCTCAGGGACGGTCGCGGTGACGAGGACCAGGCGCGGGCGGGCGCCCGGGCGCCGCCCCGCGGCCTGCAGGATGGGGCGCACCTGTTCAACAAACGCCGCGGGCGGGCGGGCGGGGCCGGGCACGCCCCGCTCGCCCTCGCCGTCGCCGTCCACCTCCTCCTCCCCGCTCGCGTGCCGCGGGTCCGCCAGGGCGGCGGCGCCGCCGCTCCGCGCGCCCGCCAGCAGGACGTCCGCCTCATCCAGGACGAGCGAGACCAGGCCGCCCACGTCGAGGGCGCCGTCCGCCAGCGCAGCGGCCGCCCGCCCTGGCGTCGCGACCACGAGGTCGCACCCCTCCCGCAGCGCGTCCCGCTGGGTGCGCCAGGGGCGGCCCCCCGTCAGGCCGACGGAGCGGAAGGGCATGCCACCCCGGGACAGGGCCCGCGCGGTCGCCAGGACCTGGGCCGCCAGCTCGGACGTCGGGACGAGGCACAGCGCGGCGGGCGGGCGGGGCCCGGCCGAGGGGCGCCCCCCGCCCGCCTCCGCGTCCGCGATTGCCTGGACCAGGGGGACCAGGTAGGCCAGCGTCTTCCCTGACCCGGCATGGTCGGCAATCAGGACGGGCGGCGGGTGGGAGACGGCGGCCGGGGGCGCCGCCGCCCGTGCCGGCTGCGCCCCCCCCCCCCCACGGGGCAGCGCCCGCAGCGCGGCCGCCTGGATGTGGGATGGCCGCTCCACGCCCAGGGAGGCCAGGGCGTTGGCCATGGCCTCCGAGACCCCTGCCTCGCCAAAGGAGCGTTCGGGTGCGAAGAAGGTGGCGGTCGCGCCGGCGGCCGGGCGGCGGGCGGTCGGGGTGGTGGTCGCGGATGGAGCGCCTGTGCCCCGGGCCTCCTTTTGCGTGCGCCGGGGTGGGGGCGCAGAGGGCGGCGGCGGCGGCGGTGGCGGCGGTGGAGGCGCCTCAGTAGCAGCTGCAGTTCTAACTGGTGCTGCGGGTCCGTCCGAGATGATGGTCACGTCGGGCGGGCCGCCCTCGCCAAAGGAGGCCGGCGGCGGCAGGGGTGGGGTCGGGGGTGGAGCGCTGGTGGCGGCGACGGCCCGGCTAGGTGGCGTGCGGCCGCGGACGCGGCCGCCCGTGCGGGCGGTGACCCCGGCCCCACCCGGCGCCTCGCCAGCGGGCTGGGTCGCCAGGGCGACCCTCTCTCCACCACCCTCGGCGGCGTCCCGCTTGAAGCGGAGGACCTTGGCGGCGGGGGGCGGGGTGTCGCCGTCGGAAGCCCCTGCAGCAGCGAATGGTGTCGTCGGCCCTCGTCCTCCTAGTGGGCGCGGTGGGAGGCGGGAAAGAGGACGGGACGGGAGGGCAACGGCTTGGCTACCCAGGTTGAAAGCCTGGCTAGCCAGCCGGTGTGTTGACGGCATCGGGGCCATCGTGCGTGCGTGTGTGGTGTGGTGGGAAAACAAGGAGAGAAATGAAGAGGAGAACCGATGTTCGCCTGCAGACGCGTTTTTTTTTTTTTACAAGGCGAGCGTGTCGCATCGCCGCTGGCTACTCGCACATCATGTCTGGCTTCCCGCCCGGCGGCGCCCGCACATGCTTCAAGTGCGGCCAGCCGGGCCACCAGGCGAGAGCGTGCCCGACGAATGGGGGAGGCGGCGGCGGCGGCGGCGGCGGCGGCGGGCCGGCCGAACGAACCTGCTATGCGTGCGGCCAGCCAGGGCACACGGCCAATCGGTGCCCGACTGCCGGGGGTGGCGATGCCCAAGTGCGCAAGTGCTTCAAGTGCGGGCAGGCCGGGCACCAGGCGCGCGAATGCGGCGGCGGCGGCGCTGGTTTCCAGCAGCAGCGCCCGCCGCCGCCGCCGCCGCCCCACCTGGCCTTTGCCCCGCCGGCCGTGCCGCACCAGCAGCAGCACCAGCAGCACTTCCAGCAGCAGCAGCACTTTCAGCTGCAGCACCACATTCAGCAGCAGCGCCAATTTCAGCAGCAGCACCAACTGCCCGCTGCCGTCCCGGCCGCCGCTCCCTTTCCGGCCACCACCACCCCCTCCGCCCCGGCCACCAAGGTTGACCGCCGCGGCCCCGACCACTACAAGGTCAAGCCCTGCACCGCGGGCGCCCGGTGCGGGTACGGCCCACGCTGCACCTACGCGCACGGGGAGGCTGAGCTGCGCCTCCCGGGCGACCCGGGCGCGGCGCCGGCGGCCGCGGCGGCCGCGGCGGGCGCCGGGGTGCGGGTCGAGCGCGTGTGCTACCGCTTTGCCTCCACGGGCCACTGCGTGTACGGGCCCGCCTGCACCCTTGAGCACGTGCGGCCACCGGGTGGGGCCCTGGGGCAAGCGGCCCTGGCCGCGGCGGCGGCGGCGGTGCCGGTCCCGGAGGGCGTGGCGGTGGTGGGGTGGGCGCCGCCGCCGCTTGGAGAGAGGGAACGCGGCTCGCCCCCTCCTCCCGAGCTCGCGGCGGCCTCCGGGGCCGCCATGGCAGGCGCGATCGCGGGGGCGCTGGCCGGGACCGGCGGTGGCGGCCCGGCCGGCACGTCGCCCGCCGCCTCTCCCAGCGCCCTGCCGCCGGTGCTGGCAGTTTCAGGGGCCGCGGCTGGGGGCGCCGCCCGCCCGCCCGCCCCCGCCGCGGCCGGCACGCCCGCCGCGCTCGCGGCCGCCCGCGCCCGGGCCGCCTGTGCGCTCCTGGCCATCGGCGCCGGCCCTGCCGCCGCCAATGCCGCCGCCGCCGCCAATGCCGCGGCCGTGGCGGCGGGTGGCGTGCCCGCTGGCTCGCCCGCCGCGGCCCTGGTGGGCGCCGTTCGAGAGGGTACCCTCTTCACGGCGCCCAGCGCGTGGGCGGACGTGGGCGGGCCCGCCTGGCGCGTGGCGCCCCGCCCCTCCAGCGGCGGGTGGGGCAGGTAGAATGAGAGTGTGTGTAGAAAAAAAGCACGTGGTGATGCACTGTGTCTACAACAATTTTTTTCATATCATTCAGCCCACTGCGTCACGGGCGCCTCGCCTCGCCCCACCGCCCCCTCCGTCAGCTCCGTCAGGCTCGGGTGCAGCCGCGACTTGCGCGCCGACTGCACGTTGGGCGCCCCCGCCGCCCCGGGGGCCGGCGCGCCCGCCAGCGGCCACCGCGGCCGGACCTCCACCCAGCCGGGGACGCCATCGCCCTCGCAGCCGGGCAGGGGTGGGAGGGGCAGGGCGAGGCCCGCCCGCGCCCGCTCCACCCCCGCCCACGCCACCATGACCCCGTTGTCCGTGCACAGGGAGGGGCGGGGGACGACCAGGGGTAGGCCCAAGCGTGCGGCGACGGCCGCCAGGGCGGCCCTCAGGGCGGCGTTGGCGGCGACGCCCCCCGCGAGCACGAGCGCGGTCGGGGCGGGTGGCCCTCCCGGCGCGCGCGCGGCCGCGAGCGCGCCCTCCCCCGCGCTCGCCGCCCGGTCGGCCAGGTGCGCGACCGCGACCGCCTGGAAGGAGGCGGCCAGGTCATTGCGCACGCCCTCGTTCTCAGGGCTCGCCGGCCCGGGGGCGGCCCGCTCCGCCGCCAGGCGCACGGCTGTCTTGAGCCCGGCATAGCTGACATTGCCATTTCGCGCGCGCCGGGCGAGCGGCCGGGAAAAGGGGAACGCCCGCGGGTCGCCCCGGGCCGCGGCCGCCTCCACCGCCGCCCCACCCGACGGCACGCAGGCCAGGCCCAGTATGCGGGCCACCTTGTCAAAGGCCTCGCCCAGCGCGTCGTCCAGGGTGGTGCCCAGCTGGGCGTACGCGCCGACGCCGTCGACGCGGAGGATCAGGTTGTGCCCGCCCGACGCGAGCACGCACAGGAAGGGGAAGGGCGGCGGGGTGGGCGGCGACCCGCCCCCCCCCTCCAACGCGGCCGGCAGCCTCGCCAGCAGGGCGTGCGCTTCCAGGTGGTGGATGGGGATGAGCGGGACGCGGGCGGACGCGGCCAGGGACCGGGCGGCCCGGCCGCCGACTGCCAGGCACATAGACAGCCCGGGCCCGGCCGTCACGGCGACCGCCCCCAGCTCTGAGGCGTCCCGCACGCCGGCCTGGCTGAGGGCGGCCGCGATGGTGCTGTCTATTGCGTCCTCGTGGGCTTGCTGGGCGAGGCGGGGGACGACGCCGCCAAAGGGTGCGTGGAGGTCGGCCTAGAAAGAGAAGAAAAGAAACAGAAAAATGACGGCGGGTGCTGAGGGTCGAGAGGTCGCGGTCGAGGTCGCGGTCGAGAGCGAGAGCGAGCGTCTCTCTTTCTCAGGCCTCTCCTCTCTTTATACCTGCGTCACCAGGGCCTGGCCCATCACCACCCCATCCCCGCGCACGACCGCCACCCCGGTGTCGTCGCACGAGGTTTCGATGCCCAGGACGAGGGAGGCCGGAGAGAGGGACAGGGATGAGAGCGGGGGCGGCGTGACAGCGGTGGTGCCGGCCGACGGGCCTGTTGCAGGTGACACAAGCCTCCTCAGGGCACCAGTGAGGACCGGGCTGCACACCCGCCGGGTGGCCATGTGGAGGGCGGGCGGGGTGGGGTGCATGAAGCGCGAGAGAGAGCGGGGAGAGACCCAGCCGTCGCAGGCACGCGAAAACCGGACTGGACGCCAAGCCTCACTCGTTGTTTTGCTCTACCTTTTACACCACACCACACCACACCA
>Ga0315285_10009022_pt1 | contig 10212 bp, 7 predicted proteins | sample YL17G09_36_MG_FD_203698 | JGI IMG/M metagenome (GOLD analysis project Ga0315285, IMG submission 203698) | Sediment microbial communities from Yellowstone Lake, YNP, Wyoming, USA - YL17G09_36 | ecosystem: Environmental > Aquatic > Freshwater > Lake > Sediment | place: USA: Wyoming | collected... | reverse complement strand
CTTTCCCATTCTTAGCACGGATGGCCTCGGCGCGGACTTCCAATTCCTCGGCCTGTGCCTCTCGATTCGTTTTCCGCAGCAGGTCTGCGTAGTTCTCAAGGGACGCCGCCACATCAGGGTGCTCCGGCCCCAGCGCCTCCTCCTGAATCTCGAGCGCCCGCTGGTAAATCGAATTGGCCGTCGCCTCCTTCTGCACACTCTCAACTAATTAGCGCGCGATCTCTTGTTCGGGACCTTCCGCCGCGCCCGCAGTTTCCTTCGGCGAGACATGCTGGAGAATACTGCCGAGCACGTCGATCCGATCCTGCAGGAGACCGAGCTTGTCTTCGGCGTCTCCGAAGCGTTCCGGACATGGCTCTACCTACTCGCGGATCGCGAAAACAAGAAATGCTGTGCTTCTTACAGGGGCCGACGTTAGTCCAGGCTTCGCCTGCGATGCACTAATTCCTGCTTGCGCGCTCATTGCAAGCACCACTGCACGCCGGTATAGCCACAAGAGAAAGACCGACACCAGCGCCGTAAACACTGCGCTCACGATTACTATTGCGGGTAATGCACCTAAATCTGTCGTTAGTAATGTCTTACGAGCGCGATGTCTTTCGGGTGTAGAGATATTAAGACCGCAAAGGCCATGAGAAACTATCTCCCGTAAAGCGACTTCACTTCAATGGCCCTGCGTATGCTTGCCCAATCACTCAGGGCCTTCGTGAGCTTGATCCGTCCCGTGTCTAGATCATTCAGGCTGTACTCGTAAAAGTGCGCCCCGCCGAAGTCGGCAGGCAAGACCGAGTCGTTGCGCTTCAGCAGCAGAGTGTCCTTCCCAATGGCATGAACGAGGCCGAGTTCATAGAAGACGTTCACATTGGGCGCTGAGACATCGGCGATCACCACGCCGGTTTTCAGGATCTCCTGCCAGATGTTCGAGGTCAGGTCTCCCACCCGAACGAGGGTATCGCCACGGACGCAATCCAGACCGGCTGATATTGCCGCTGGCTCTATCATCCGTGAATAAACTTCATCAGACCATGGTTCGCTGAAGGGCATGATGACGAACGACCGGGGATAATCAACCTCGATTTCCGTTGTCGCCGCCAGCTTGTTGCAGACGAGACAGGCCTGAAGCAGATTCATGGCTGGGGGCGAAAGCATGAATTCCGGCGGATTCGTTGCCTGCCTGATGACAGCGCCGCTGTCCATCAAAATGCTGATCGTGTCTGGCCAACAATCGACCCCTGCCCGAATGAGGTCCGGTTCTGCGATCCCGGGCTTTCCGCAGCGGTATAGCAGATGAAGCCTTTTCCACATTGTCCTGTCACTCATATTTCCTCTGCATCGAGACCACTCGATCCCATTACTTGTTTGCACTTGCTTCTTTAAAAGGACGACGGCGTCCAGTCGAGCCTCCGGCGACCCGTCTCTCAGTACGTTGTAGATGTCATCGGGACTCACGCTGCCATCTCCGCGGCAGCGCCTCAAAGAACGAATATATCCCTGCCGTCCGTCGCCACGCCGCCGCCACCCGGGAAGTTAACTCCCATGGTGTTGCCGTCCCTCCAGGTATATTGCGGTCCGAGCCTGCTTGGATAGTTGGCAAATTGGGACCCGAATGTGGAGGGACCACCCACTGCGCCGGCCCCCCCTTGGGGCGCGATCGGCTGCAGGGGATTTGCGATCAGCGTTTGCGTCGTCATCTCTGCCAGCATGGGATCGAGGGAGCGCATGATGTTCAGCGTCATCGCCAAGCCGCTGATCGCACTCTGGAACAGTTCACGGCTCCCATCGGGCACGAACATGAAGATGAATTGGAATATCTTTCGCTTCTCTTCGGCACGCGCCATGTCCCCCGCAACTTCCCAGGAAAGCGCACAGGCTTCGTGCAGCAACAGTGCGTCATCAACGAAGCCGTAACCTCCCGGAAGGTCGTCCGGCAGGAGGTCCCGCGGCTGCACGAGGTACGCCAGGCTCGCGGCGAGTACGCAACGAAAGGCAGGCTCCCCCGAACCGGCCTGGAGCATCTTGCTCATTTCGGCGGCGATTGCCGGAATGCCTTTGATGACTGCCACCTGGGCGGCGCTTAGCACCAGGATGGATTTTTCGAGTTGATCTGCCGCTATCCCCTGGGCCTCGAGCTCCGCTTTAAGGGTTGGCCGCATCTTGCGCAACTGGGTGGCAAACCGCGGCGCTTCCGCTGCGACCTCCATCCTGTCGATCCGACTGTAAACCTCATCGAGCATCTGAAAAAGCATAGAAACCTCCTTTATACCTGCGAGTTGTTGGATACGGGTACGCGCGTGCTTGATGTGGTCTAGGCTGTATCAAGGGTGCAGCTGAGACCCGGGGCATCGCTTCATCGGGGTTATGGTGGCATGGCGCGTCAACCGCGCTGCACCGGGGGCGCAGATAGCCGCCTTCAGGCGCGCCTCTTCGCTACTCAACATTGGTGCGATCACGCATGCGCGTGGCTTAGTTGGATAAAAGAAATTTCCTCACCTCCTTCCCGAGCGTCTCCTCCAGGCTCTTGAAGTCGTAGCTCTGGACACGAAATCTGCTAATGGATTGGAAGACATGCGCCTTAGGGTCTCCTTGTCCCACCATCAAAACCTTATTACCTAGAGTATGGACAATGCCTAATTCCAGCGCCACGTTCGCGTTGAAGCCCGTTAGATCAACGAGGACATGCGTGGCCCTGGCAATCTCCTCCCAGATCGAGCGAATGACATTCGGCTCGGCCACTTCATCGCCGCGAACATACTTGACACTAGCAGCTTCGCTCAGTTCCCGCGTGACAGTCGTTACCCTGTCCGCCCATTGGGGTCTGAATGGCATAATGTGAAAGAGACGCGGCTTGTTCTCCTCCGGATAAACAGGTGACCACCAGGGGTGGACGAGCATCGTTTCGCCGTCCTTCAGATAGTCGAACAATTTCACAAGCGTCCGCGTGATCGCGAGCGGATCGGGTGCTTTTCGAAGCTGGGCGAGCATACGGAGCGTTTGATCTACATAGACATTTTGCTGTGGTCGCTGATACATTGACAGAATATATTCCAGCGTTTTTGAAGAAGCATCTGCGCACGGCCTAGGATAGGTCCATACCACCGACCGATCAATAGCAGTCGCAAGCGAAACATCATCCTCCGGTCCACCGGCGAGGACGACCGGATCGATGTCCACATCGAAGGGCATGGTCTGGTCCTCTGCTACCAGGACCACAACAGGCCTGCCGAGCGTCAGGGCGATGCCGAGTTCATAGGTGACTGAAGCCATGTTTGGTCCATTCTCGACTCGGAGGTCGAAAACCGTCGTTACGGCCTTCTGCAGTTGCTGCCAGCGGGCACGCGAATAGCTTTCTCCCCTGGGTTCGGCCATGGTTTCAAGCCCCGAGCGGAGGCAAGAGGCTGCCACTGATCCTTTCCATTTCGCCGAGCCTGAGTAAAAAACTGCATTTGAGTCCACGGGCACTTGCGCAGAATGCCAGATCGGCCTGGCAGGCATGGAGTGCATCCGGGCCGAGAAGGCCCTCACTGCCAAAGCCATGGGACGGAGTTCCTCCTTCTCAACGGTCAATGCCCGGGGGTTGTCGGCCCCAGCCTCATAGATTCGCCGGTCGACCCTTGAAGCGCGCACACTCAGATCAAGAGCCTCCTTGCTCTCCTCTTCACCTTTTTCCGGGCGATTCATTTCTTCCAAGAGATAACGGCGCAGCTGCCAGTTTAATTCCACGAGCTCTGCTGCACGCGGACAAACCGGTAGAGTCCAATTAATAGTGCTTTTCGCGACCATTCCCTGCGGTTTGCTGCTCTCAATGAAATAAATAAATCGATCATTGAAGTGCAGTCCCTCAAAGCCTCTCGGGGGGGGAGGCGGCGGCGGTCCTTCGATGATTACTGGCATGATCTCGGGGTCGGCTTCATCAGATCCGTGCTTCAGCGCGACTGCGTAGTCGAGTTCTTTGAGTACCCACTGTGAAGCCAGCGCAGAGTACGACCAGAATAGCAAGAAGAGGTCGGAGCTTTCGATGTTCCGATAGATTTTCCGTTCCCAACGTTCGCCCGGATCGAGGCTCAGTACGTCCTGAAAGTAGTCGATATGCAGACGGTCGAGCATCTGCGTGCGTTTGAGCACTTCATTGCGGTCTGCCGTGGCATAGGATATAAATGCCTTACGATAGTGCCGCGCCGTACCGATTGGTCCAGTTGTAGAGGATTCCACCTCTTTGGCTGTGACCGAAATCTGAAATCGGATGCGCCCAACAGGCACACCGTTCTGTGAGATGACAAGCTTGCCGAGCAGTATGCCCGACGCCACATCGGTGATGCGGGCCATGAAACTAACGTAGCTGGTCCTGCCGCACCAGCGTACATGCTGTGGGCTGTCTTCCACGGAGGCTTGGTTCAAGCTGACATCAAAAGTTAGTATCGAGCCGTGTTCGAAGCGCATGTCGAGTGTCGTGAATCCGCGTTGCGACGCAGCGTCGTCATACTCCTTGGCCAGGGCGCGTGCTTCCTCTGCGTTTTCCGGAAAATGCACGAACGCTTGTAGTAAAATGACACTTCCCGGCGACGCGTTGGCTGGCGCAAAAAGCGAGCAGTCAACAATATCGCCTGTTGTGTCCACTTGCCTTGCCACTTTCTCGCCCCATATGCGGTCCAGCTTATGCAGATGTTCACGTACGGGTTCCGGGACTTGGGGCCGAGGAAGCCCATGGCTGAGATAGTGAACCAACTCGAACTGACTGCCAGTGAATTCCCGTAATTTTTGAAGTTTTCCAAGGATTGCCTGCTCATCTGCATCGCTCCCGGATAGGATGGTTTCTAAATGATCAAGCATCCCGCCAAGAGTTTTTGCCCGTTCTCCCACTACCTTGCCACTCCTGGCCTCGGATTCGAGACGCTCAAGGATCAACTTCAGTATCTGTCTGTCCTCTGTGTCTGGCAATCCTATATGACGAACCTGGTCCGTCACTGACTCTAACTGCTTCTGGATGTTCGCATACTCTTCGCTTTTTTTCAGTTCAGGCGGCAGGCTTTCTACAAGACTTATCAGCTGTCCCGTTAGACCTGCGACACCACCGCCCCGCTTCATGACCTCGTGCGCCTTTTCGGCGATTTCACTGACCTTGCCCCCGGCTGCAAGCTCTTTCTGCAGTGCGGCCATATCATCCGTATTTTGCTTTACAGCATTAGCAAGAGGGGCGATTCTGAGCAAGCCCTCCACGGACTGCAATGCTGCATCGACCTGCGCGAGATACTGGGGAGCGTTCATGGCAAAATACGCTCGGGCAGCCAGAAGGCGCTGCTTTGCTTCCTGGAGTTGCTCAATATCGTTCGGGTCGATCTGCCTTAGAGTATTCGCAAAGTTGAAATTGAGCTTGGCCCGTTCGAGATCATCGGATTGACCTTCGAGGAGGGTTTCTGCCGCTTGATAGGCATTCTTGGCTTTGAGCAGCATACCTTTTCCAAGGGAGGGTTCGAGGTCCGAGTAAACGCTTCCCAGGTGACGGTAGGTGCGGCTCTGCTCGACGGGATCCAGGCCCTTCTTGCGCATCTCGGCTGCGATAGATGTGAGTTCATCCACAGCCCGGCGCATCTCCCGCACATAGTCCTCACCTATACGCGCCGGCCACGCGGCATCAAGGGCCCGGTCTGCCCGATCCATCACCTGTTCTCGAAGTTTAATCAGATCTTGTCCCATAGAAACCTCCTTGAAGAGACGAATCGAACAAACCCTCCTGCTTTTGCATGTTCTCAACTTCGACGCGCTTCGCGAGAGCACCGGTGGCTTGCGCCTGGGTGGTCAGCAGGACTTGGCCTTTCCCGGCCTTGGGGATGAATTCGCGGGCGATTCCAAGCTCGTTCGCATTGTCGAGAATAAGAAGCCAGCCGGTGTTGGCCTCGAGCCAGCGCCTGGCCGCGCCAACCGCGAGTTCCTGCTCCTTTTCCTTGCTCTCCGGCAGATTCAACAGGGCCGCGAGGGCCGCGAAGTCAGAGACCAGCGTCTCCCGCGAAACGGCGCTAGCCCAGAGCACCGCCTGGTATTCCTCGCAGTGCCGATAGGCGTATTCTGCCGCCGTCTGCGTCTTGCCGATGCCGCCGAGACCAGAAAGCGCCGCCGCCCCGGTGGATTTGAGCGCCGCTTCGAGCTTTTGAAGGACGTCCTCGCGTCCGGTGAAGAAAGGGTTTTTGGAAAGAGGTACATTCCACGGCTTCCCTGGAAACTGAACCTGCTCTGGCACAACACGCGCCTGGGTGGGTTGAATCTCTCCCCCTGGAAATGCGGGGGCCTGGGCTGGCTTTGCCCGTTCGGCGAAAGCACCAAGGACAGCGGCCCTGGCGTCTTCAGCTATAAGGCCAACGAGGTCAACATAAATGATTGGGCCCAGGATTCCGGCGGGGTTGCAGTCTTTCACTCGGAATGGAATTAGCGTTCTGTTTTGACCTTGTGGGTCCCGGGCAAATGCCGCCGCCCACTCCGGTTGTGTGTACTCAGCCTTGAGGTAGTTCTCTGAGAGAACGACGACGGTCCTTTCATTCTCTGTCGCAGCCTTCTGCATGTCCAGGACGAAGTTTCCTCCTGGGCGGAAGTCCCAGGCCTGAATCACTACGGAGTAGCCGGCCTCCTCGAGAGTATAGGCAATCCACTCTGCCCAGGTTTTGTCGGCCTTGTTGTAACTAACGAAGAAGTCTTTCATGTGATCTCCCGCGTCGAGGTTGCCCGTGGGCCGGTGAGGGTGCGTGATAATTCGTACTGATCAATGGGGAGACCGATCCCGTTCTTGTATAGGCTCACGCAGAGGTCCCACACGCGGTCCATGTGCTCTGTCGAATCGTGGGTGTAACTGATGAAGGCTCTAATGGTCATAGGCTCAGACGAGTCGTTCGGGATTTCTGTTGTGATCGGAATCCCTCGAGCGGGCACATCCTTCGCGCTGTTTGCCAAGTCGGCAGTTGCGGTTGATTCCCCTTTGAATCAACCTTGAGCAGTCAAGACGGAAAGGCAAACCCACAGGTGAAAAAGCGCCAATCGTGCTTATTCCGTCTCCAGTGGCGAAACGGTTCGACCAGTGGCAGCCCTGCGCAGTGGCGGGTCGGAGTCCACGCCGACCCTGGAGGCAGTCCCATGACACGCGCCTATCATTGGAAGGTGAAAGAAGAAAAGCGTGGAGAAACATGGGAGCCTTCCTCCAAGGGGTGGGGGAGTAAAGACAGCGTCTCACCCCCTCATGCGCTAAACCTACGCCCAACAGCAACAGGTTGTCAAGTGAGGCAATGGCGCAGTGTTGAGCGCGCCTGGCGCGTCCCTTCATGATGTCCGCGACTGGTCGTGTCTACAGGACCGGCACTTCAATGCCGGCGGCTATGCACAGGGGATCCACTTTGCTGATCCGGGGCTTGGAAACCATTCGCAGGAGGTTGACCACAGTGACGTCGCATTGCCGTGATCGCTGGCGCCGAAATGAGTTTTGGGCGGAGCCGTGGTGGGGATGAACGTTACAGCTCCGCCCGAAGTGTGGGGCAGACATACCCTTTCACTTGATGAGCATCTGTCCGTCGCCCTTTGGTGCTCCCCATTCTACCAAGCCACCAATCACCGACTGCGGAGTCCCAGCGCATGTCGTCCCTGGTCCGCCGGCATGTTGAACAATCGCTATCTATGGGCTTCTTCACCGCAGAGTTCGTTGTAACGGTTTTGCAGATGGCGAATGACCTCTGCCAACTCCGGTGGACTCTGACCTGCACGCTCCCGCGCTGCTCTGAGAAGCAGAAGATTGTCCCATGTCGTCTTGATCATCCATGACGCCTTTCCTGCGGCGAGCGTCTTCGACAACACGCGCGTCACCATGACCCAATCGTTGCCAATTGCGCTCAATTCGAGCACTGTAGCAAGGTCCCAGTAGTCACTCGACGAAATGCCTCCGCGACGCGCAACGGCAAAGCTCACCAACGGCACGAGCCGGTCTGCCTCCTTCAATGCCTCCGCGTCACCTTTTTCGATCAGGAGCGTGATCGCGTTGACTCCCGGATAGTAGTCGCGAGGATCACTCTCGAATCCCCGGGTATAGGCGTTTATCGCATCGTCGAGCGCTGCCGAGGCCATCAGGCTTTTTCTCTGCTTCAGTTCCTTGTAACGGTCTTTATGGACCCGACCGAGAATTCCAAGCGTCTCCGGGTCCGTACCCTTCTCCCTGATAAGACTCTCGAGAATCGCTTGGGCCTCTTCACGGTCCCCTGGCTGGTTGCGGCGATTCAAGGCGAGAGCGCGCTGCTGGCGGACCATCACATTTGACTTCAAATGATCGGGAAATTCATCGGAAAGACGCACCATCTCATCCCACGCGCTCACGTCGCGAAGCGAAAGCATCAGGTCGACCAGGACCTCGGTCTGCGCTACCTTGATATCTCCCAGGCTCTGCTGGATTTCCTGCAGTGCGGCGAGTCTCTCGCCGTCAGACGGTTTTGCTCGCGCGCTAGCAAGCCGATTTCTGAACTCTTCCGAATGCTTTACTTGGTCTTGGAAGATGTCCGTTACCTCGTGGGGCAGGTCGATCTTGGGGAAGTTTGGGATGAGTTGGTACAGGGGGCTATCTTTGGATGCCGCGCCACGAATGGCTTCCTCCAGCCGGGCTTCCAAGTCGGCTCGTAGTTTCGCCGCGGCCTCGTCCGCAAGTTTTCCGTTCAGTAGCGTGTAAGGAATAGCCCGTACCAGGCTGACATCGAACGGAAGCGAATGGATAGCAGCGAATATCGGAATCGTCGTGAAGGGCCTGGCCGTGTGCCGGATGCCGAGCTCATAGAAGACATTTGGGTTTGCCAACGTCAAATCCGCGACCACGAAGTCGGAGAGCAGTAGCCTTCCGAACATCGGAGCATGGATGATCCCGCCGGTGCGCTCACGGTCGCCTCGGATCGGTTCAAGTCCGCATTTCGTTATTGCGGGTTCGATGGCCTTTTCATAAACAGAATCGAAATCGACTTCAACCCCGCTTGCCAGGTCCGGCTTCTTACCGAACGGCATGTCAACAAAGCACACGGCGCGCAGGTCCATACTCCATCTCCTTTGGTCAAATGAGGTCTTGAGCCCGATTATACTACCTGTCGTTCGCCGGAGTTACTTGTCCCTACCAGAAATTCGATCGCGGCACGAAAACAATCGGCAGTACGCTTTACCGATTCCCTGTTCGGCTACTTGACGATCGATCCCCCGGCCGTCGGCACACGACTTGATGCTCGAAGCGGCGGCCAGCGACAACGGTCTGCAGCCGTCCTCAAGTTCCTCTTGAACGGTCGATCACACAAGGAAATCAGGGATTGCGGTACGCGGAGGAACGCTTCAGGCTGCTCGGCGCTCGTAACGGTGATGAAGTCCCCCAACCTCAGGGATCTCCACCACCCTACCAAATCCCGGTGGGTGAATAGCTCTCGGTTCCGGTGCATCTTTGCCCAGCGATAGGTGCGTTCGCGTGTGTTGGTAATACTGGAAATACGACTTCGGAATGCGGCGCAGAGATGATTCGCTCGACACAATGATGTGGTCGAGGCATTCCCGACGTATTGACCCGATGAGGCGCTCAACGTAAGGATTCTGCCAGGGAGACTGCGGGGCCGTGAGGACCTCACGAATGCCCATCGCTTGGACCCTCTTTCGGAACGACTCTCCATATATCGAATCGCGATCACGCAGCACATAGCGCGGCACACTATCCCAAGGAAATGCCTCCAGCATTTGCTGCTCCGTCCATTCGGATGTCGGGTTGGCAGTGACGTTGAAGTGAATTGGACGTCGCCTGTTGTGTGCCAAGACCACAAAGACAAACAAGACTCGAAAGGTGACTGTTGGCACTACGAAGAAGTCGATAGAAGCCAACTCCTTGACATGATTCTTGAGAAAAGCGCCCCAGCTCTGGGACGGCGGCTTTCGCCGGCGAGCCATGTACTTCGCGACTGTAGCTTGAGTTACTTCAATTCCCAGTTTGAGCAGTTCCCCATGGATGCGAGGCGCTCCCCAAAGCGGGTTCGCCAAGCTCATCTTGCGAATTAAGTCTCGCACTTCCTGAGACACTTGGGGTCTTCCAGGGAGACCCTGACTGCATTTCCACGTCCAGTAAAGGCGAAAGCCCTTGCGATGCCAGGAGATCACCGTCTCCGGTTTGACGATGACCAGGAAAGATCGCCAACCAGACCAGAGCCGGGAGAGCCACACCCAAAGCAGGCGGTC
>Ga0315285_10009020_pt1 | contig 10213 bp, 6 predicted proteins | sample YL17G09_36_MG_FD_203698 | JGI IMG/M metagenome (GOLD analysis project Ga0315285, IMG submission 203698) | Sediment microbial communities from Yellowstone Lake, YNP, Wyoming, USA - YL17G09_36 | ecosystem: Environmental > Aquatic > Freshwater > Lake > Sediment | place: USA: Wyoming | collected... | reverse complement strand
GAGAAAATGCCGGAGAACCGCTTCATCCCAGAAAATCTCGTTGTTGTGACCGAGGGAGCAGTAGAAAACGCGCCCTTTTCCGAAAGTGCGGACCCAGGAGATGGCGTTGTCCCCGTCCGTCCGCTTGCCGTCCGGATTGCGCGGGTTCGTCATATCCAGACTGAGAAGCACGCGGTGCGTGTCGCGACCGTAGGGCCCCGCGATCTGGTAAATCTCGTCCTTGATCAGGAAGCCTTTGCCGCCGAAAGCCTCATTCAGGGGGTGCTTCGGATCGTCGATCTTGACGGCCCACGTTCCGCCGCCGCCCCAGGGATGCCCGTCGAAAAGGCCGCCCATCATCTCCGCCGCCTCGCGCCAGTTGTAGAAGTTGTCCGTGGCGGCGTGGACGCCGATGACGCCCTTGCCCCCTTTGACGAAGTCCATCAGGGCCTGGCGATGCCGCGGGTCCTCAAAGGACAGACGGGTCGTGTTGTTGAAAAGCACGGCGTCAAACTGCCGGAGCGACTCGGGGTCAAACGACTTCATGTCTTCCGAGACGACCGCCTCAAAGGCGCCCGTTCTCTTTCCCATGATCTCGAAAGCCTTGTTGGCCACCGGCGTCGAGCCGTGACGGAAGCCTTCCGTCCGCGAGAAGACCAGGACTTTCCGCGCTTTATCTGGTCGCACGGAGGGTTTGGCCGGCATGGCGGCGAGGATTCTCTTTCCCTCCGCGTCAAGGTCCGCTTCGGCTATGGGCGCGGCCATGCGATGGCACGCCGCGACCGTCAGCGCGGCCAGGATTCCGAGCCCGGCAAGCAGGGAACGTCCGAGATTGTGGCGACTGTTCATGATCGATCCTTTCCAGAGTTCTTAGGGCGCTGACAGAAGGAAAGCGGCACGGGCGTCCCGCCCGTGTTTCATGGGCAAGACGCCCATGCCGCCTCCCCATGGTCTCTTTCTGTCAGAGCCTCTTACATCCCGAGGCTTCACGACTTCGGTTGCCTCTTCCGCCCCCGGTCGGTCGGGGCGCTCTACAAAGTCCAAGGCTCTCGGTACGAACGACGCAAGAGCGCGCTGGCGCCCGGATCGCCGATGATCTCCTCTTTGGCGGGATCCCACTTGATCTTGCGTCCGGTGAGCATGGCGATCTCGCCGAGATGACCCACGCTGATCGACCGGCACGCCGTCTCGACGGGCGTGATGGTCTCCCTGCGGCTCTTGACGCAGTCGAGGAAGTTCTGGTGGTGGTCGGCGCTGTCGTAGAGCCGGATATGGTTTGGGCCGATGACGCCTCGATCCAGCAGGCGCTTGTCCGAGGCGTCGATGCCGCCGCGGTCGACCCAGACCCAGCCGTCTTCGCCGTACCATTTGGCGCCGCCGTGGCCGATCTCGGAGCCACTGCCCACGGTGATCGTCACCCCCCCCTCGTACTTGCAGGTGAACTTGTAAGCGGTCGGAGCGTCGTAAAGGCCCGACTCGGGATACTCGCCCTTCCCCTCGATCTCGATCGGGCCGGTCCGGTCAAAACCGAGCCCCCAATGGGCGATGTCGATGTGATGGCCCGCCCAATCCGTCAACTGACCGCCCGAGTAATCTAGGATCCATCGCCAGTTCCAGTGAGAAACCCCTCGATAGGGCGACCAGGGCGCCGGTCCCAGCCAGAACTCCCAGTCCAGGTTCTCGGGCACGGGCTGGATCGGCATGTGGCCGCAGCCGCTGCCGTTGGGCAGCCCGACCGTCACGGAATGCACCTTCCCGATGAAACCGTTGCGGACCAGCTCGCAGGCGTGGCGGAAATTGGGTTGGGAGCGCTGCCAACTGCCCGTCTGCCAGATTCGTCCGTGGCGGTGGACGGCGTCGCAGATGGCGCGGCTTTCCCGGATCGAGCGCGCGAGGGGCTTCTCCCCATACATGTCGAGACCGGCTCGGGCCGCCGCGATGGCGGGTATGGCGTGCCAGTGGTCGGGCACGGCCAGAGAGACGGCATCCAGGTCGCCCCGCCCGATCAGATCGCGGAAATCGTGATAGGCCTTGCAGTCGGCGTTGCCGTACTTCTCATCCACGATCTTCTTCGCCGCGTCTCGGTGGTTGCGGTCCACGTCGCAGACGGCCACGACCTGCGCTTCGCTCTTGCTCAAGAAGCCCTGCATGTTGCCCGTGCCCATGCCGCCGACGCCGATGCAACCGATCACGATGCGATTGCTCGGCGCGACGCGCCCCTCCGCGCCAAGAGCCGAGGCAGGGATCATGCTCATGGCGGGAAGACTCGCCGCGGCCGCGCCGATCGCGGCCGAACGCAGGAATTCCCGGCGGCTCAGAGCGTCGGTCCTCGCCTTTCTCTTTCCGTTCTTTCTGGCCATACCGTTGTTCCTTTCCTTAATCACCCAAGGTCAGTCCGGTTCTTCCGCCGTTGGTCCGGGCGAGCCTGGGCGCGCCCGAATTGGGAGGTCTCGCCGCCCCTCAGCCCAGACTTGGGAGCGGGAGTATACTAGCCCGCTGAAGAGAATGACAACCGTTATTTGGGCCGGCGCGCGGCAAGATGCCGCCTCGCCGGCGGAATCCATGGAAAATCCGAGGAGTCCCGCGCACAGAACAGCCCAGGGCGGCTGTTCCACACTTCTCGCACAACCTGTTCGGCGGGTCTCCTCTCCATTGCGCCCCCGAGAAGAGTCCCGCCGCAGATCGTTTCCCCGGGTCGCTTCCCCTCTCCATTGGACACCCGAAGATTGGCCCCACAGCGAACGCTTCCCCCGCATTCCGGGCTCCTGTCGGCGGCGGGCAGGCGCGACCCGCGGCGTCAGCCCCGCTAGTTGGGCGTAAGCAAGCGGGGAGAGGTTAAGTTTTTCTGTGCAGATTGCCGCGGGCATGAGACCATAGATAACTGATAGCATTGATGCTACTCGGCAAGGAAGATCCAGGTCTCCAATCCCATTCGGGGAACAAATGTCCCGAGGAATCCGAGAAAGGCGGGGCATTGCCGAAGACCCGGGCGGGCTATCCCGGACTTGAGCCGCAACCGCCTGCATATCGTTTTCCCTTGACCCGTCGCCCCCAAGGAACTATTCAACAGGGACCTCAACGCCGCTAGGATCTCCCGACGATGGCGCAAACCGAAACGATGACTCCCCGCGAACGCGTGCTGCGCGCAATCGAGCACAAGAAGACCGACCGGGCGCCCGCCGACTACGGCGCCCACCAGGGGGTGACCGACGGTCTGATCGCGAAACTGGGCGTTGCGGACTACGAGGAACTCCTCCAGGCCCTAGGCGTGGATATGCGTCGCATTCCATGCGATTACGGCATCCCGCCCACGGAGCCGGACGAGCAAGGCTACCGGCGCGACATGTGGGGCATGCGGTACCGCGACGCCGATCCCGGCGACGGTTTGCCCAACGCGATCCCGCCTTTCGGCGAGGACGTCACGGTCGACGACATCCACGCCCATCCCTGGCCGGACCCCGCCGTCCTGGACTTCTCCGGCGTTCGCGCCCAATGCGAGAAGCGCCACGATCGGTACGCCACCTTCGGCGCCCCGTGGAGCCCGTTTTTTCACGAGGCGGCCTACCTGATCGGCCAGGAACGCTTCTTCATCTGGATGTCGACGAAACCGGAGGTTGTGGAGGCCATTGTCGAGCGCATGGTCGACTACGAAGTCGAGGCGACGCGACGCTTTCTCGAGGCGGCGGGCGGGATGATCGACATCACGTATTTCGGCAACGATTTCGGGACGCAACGAGGCCTCTTCATCTCGCCCGCCCTGTGGCGTCGGTTCATGCGCGCGCCCCTGAAACGTTTCTTCGACGTCTCCCACGAGTACGGCTGCAAAGTGATGAAACACTCCTGCGGCGCCGTGCGCGACATCATCCCTTGCTTCATCGAAGACGGCGTCGATGTCCTCGATCCGGTTCAGGTTCGGGCGGCGGGCATGGACCTGGCGGGTCTTCGGCGCGACTTCGGCGATCGCTTGACGTTTCACGGCGCCGTGGACACCCAGCGGACGCTCCCCTTCGGGTCGATCGAGGACGTGCGCGCCGAAGTGCGTTCATACCTCGATCTTGCGCGCGAGACCGGCGGCTACATCCTCTGCGGGAGCCAGGAGTTCATCGAGGACATTCCGCTCGACAACATCCTGGCGATGTACGAGGAGAATCAAGGGGCTGACGAGGCGGAAAAGACGGCACAGGATGGATGAGACGCGCGCGCTGGAGGTTGGGTGGTGGAATGGGGGGAGAAGAGTAGTCATTGACGCTGGTGATGTCGAGGTCGCTCACGGAGTCTGCCAGTCGGTCACGTTTTCCATCTGCCGCTCTGCGTGGGCCGCCTGGCTGCTTATCTCTCGTATGAGGTCGTCGTAATCGGGGGCGGCCTCGTCCAGAACGATCCTGCCGTTGCGGTCTTTCTCGACCTTCGTGATTCCGGGCGATTCCTGCTCCAATCCCTCCAGAACGGCTGATTGGCGTTTGCTCACTCGAAGTAATCGGGTCGCCTCCTCCATCAACTCTTTCTGCTGCAGAGCCTGGCGGATGGTAACGGCCAGATCCACGTGGTTGCAGGGCTTCGTGAGAAAGCGGCTGATGGCTCCGTCATTGATCGCCTTGATCGCCACGTCCAACGTCGCCTTGCCCGTGAGCATGAATCGGATCGTGTCGGGATAGCGTTCGCGCACTTTGGCCAGCAACTCGGTTCCCGTCATATTCGGCATGTCTTGGTCGGAGACTACGACGCTCACCGGCTCCGTGTCGAGAATGTGAAGGGCGGCGTCCGCGGATTCGGCGGTGCGGATTTCGTAAGGCTCTTTGCGCAACGCCCGTCGCAGGCCCTCCAGGAGGTTGCGATCATCGTCCACCAGAAGCACTTTGTGTTTCATGAGTTCAACCCCGTTCGCCCAAATGTGGTGTAAAAGAGCGCTCCTCAATGAGAGCCATTCCGCGAGTTGCTTCCTGGCCGCGAATGGAAACAGGCGCATTCATCTTTCTTCGAAGTCCGAGCGTTTTAGACATTACGGATTGGGGGAAGTCGCTTTCAGGATCTTGATCGGCTCGACGACTCCCACGAAATCGGCATAGTTGCATATTTTGGCGAGGATCGCCTCCGTTATCTGGTGGCCGGCTGATATCAGGAGTTTTCCGCCCTCTGTCTCGACGTCCCCCGCCAGGACTTGTCCGACCGCCAGTTCCTTGAGGAAGACGAGCGAAGTGGGACGCGCCCCCTCGAGTTCCGCGGCGGCCGATGAGGATTCCGCGTCCTCCAGACACGATTGGACTCTCTCGAAGATCTTTGGGTCGTAGCAGCCGGAGCGCGCGCTCATGACCTCAAGGGCCTCGCGGGTCGATCCGGCCGTTGATCTCAGGTCATTGAGATCCTCGAGGATCCTCAGGACTCTGGATCCTAGCGGGATGTTCTGCCCGGCCACGGAGTCTTCCGGGAAACCGGAGCCGTCGTAGTTCTTCGCTTGGTAGAGAACGGCCCTCGCCACCGGTTCGAGGCGGGGTATGTTCTTCACGAGATCGTAGCCTATCCGCGGCGCCTTCTTGATGAGATTCTGTTCCGCGGCGGAAAGGGGCTCGTTTCCCTGCGTCTTGAGGAGGATTTCCGCGGGGAGGGTGATGCGGCCGATGGGCAGGAGCATTGCGGCCACTTCGAGAGACCAGGAGTCTTGGATTTTCACCATCTTGGCCAAGCTGCGAACCGAGCTCCGCAACGCGAGAGTCTTGCCAAAGCCCTCGCTGTCGACCATGGCCAAGACGTCAACCAGGGCCTGAATGGTGGCGGTCAAGGTCTTGTCAAGCAGCTCGCGCTCGGCCGTGACCAGCCGGTGTTGCTCGATTCCGGCCTCCAGAGCCTTTGCCAGATCGTTCGGCTGACAGGGCTTCATCAGAAACCGGAATATGTTCCCGCGGTTGATTGCCTCCATCGCCACACTGAGCTCCGCATGCCCCGTCAGCATGATCCGGACGGTGTCGCTGTTGGCGTCCCGGATCTTTGCCAGGAACTGGATCCCATCCATGCCGGGCATGCGCATGTCGGAAACGACGACCGCGTAGGGGCCGAAACGGGAGAACTTCTCAATGCCGTCTTCAGCTCCCAGGGCCGTGTCCAGGGAGAAACGCTTGCGCAGGGCTCGTTGGTAGCCGGTCAAGATATTGGGATCGTCGTCAACGAAGAGGACCCTTTCCGTCATCGCTTTATCCCTTCTCGGAGTATCTGTTGAGGGGGTCTTGGACATCCCGGCCAACTGATCCTCCGACCCGCCCGCGGAGGATGGTTTGGAGTCGAGTCGCGATGGCGCCCCCGCCTCTTCAGAGGTCGCGGTCTCTCCTTCCGATCCTTTCGCCTGAATGCCGGTCAGTTGGGCGTCGCTGGCCGAGCGCCTGGCATTGGCGGCGTGGACCGCGCTCAGAGGACTGAAGGCCTTATTGGGGCATTCATCGGGGCAATGGTGATAGGCCACGGCCTCAACGATGGGATCGGGCAAGCCCCAAAGAGCGAGCAGGTAGGCCCCCACTTCCGCGTGCGTGGCGCCAAACACCTCAGACTCCCCCTGCCAGTGCGGCGTCCCCTTCTTCTCGCAAAGCGTGAGAACTCTTGCGTAGCGCATCGGGAGATTCTCGGCGAGGGCGAGTTTTCCGACGTCGTGCAGCAGCCCCGCCAGGAACGCGTCGTCGGAGACCTTCTCATCGCCGCTTTCCCGTCTGGCGATCTTTCGCGCGGACGCAGCGACGGTCATGCTGTGTTCCCAAAGCTCGTCTATCGGGAACCCCGGCAGCTTCCGCCGATCGAATCCCTCGAAGATCTGGAGGGAAAGGGCGAGACCCTTGACGGTGTCAAGACCAAGGAGAGTGACGGCCTGCCCGGGGTCCGCTACGCGCCGAGGCAGGCCAAAGAAGGCGGAGTTGACGATCTGGAGGATCTTGGCGCTCATCCCAACGTCTTTTGAGATGATCTGGCCAACCTTCTGCGTCGAAACATCCGGGGACTGGAGTTCCGCCATGATCTCGAGATACATGGACGGCAAGCTTGGCAGCGACTCCATGCCCGAAATCAGGCGGGTCAGCGCGGGGTCCGTGAGGAAGTTGCGCAGCGCGAACGCGCGCGCCACGGCGGCCTTAAGCGTTTCCGCCTCGCACGGCTTCGACAGGTACTGATGCGCCGGCCGCACGGACCTCAGAACCGCCTCCTGGTCCGTGTACCCTGACAGGATGATTCTGACCGTGTCGGGATGCCGCTTTCTCACCTCCGCCAGCAGCTGAGCGCCATCCATGCCGGGCATGTGCATGTCGGAAACGACCACGTCAAACGAAGACTGAGCCATGGCTTCAAGGGCCTGTTGCCCGGACGCGACAAAGGTCATGTCCCACTCGTGGCGCATGGGACGGAGCATCCGCTGGATCCCTTGGAGCACCCTCGGTTCATCGTCGACAAAGAGAATGCTTCTCATCACGCGCTTCCCGCAGCCGCCTCGCGCGCGCCGTCGTCCGGGAATTGAGATCGGATCGACCGGATCTCGTCCGTCGCTTTCTGGAAGGCCGCGAAGACGTACGGGTCGAAATGTCGCCCGACCTCGCCGCCCATGATGGCGCGAACTTGCTCCTCTGGGTACGCCGGCTTGTACGGCCGCTTGGAGCCGAGGGCGTCGTACACGTCCGTTACGGCGGCGATCCTCGCCTCCAGTGGGATCTCTTCCCCCCTCAATCCCCTTGGGTAGCCTTTGCCGTCCCACCTTTCGTGGTGTCCCATTGCGATTGAGGAAGCCATTTTCAGGAACGGGTTTTCGCTCTTCGGATATGCGTCGATCAGGTCGCCCCCCAGCAGTTGCGCATATAGCCGGAAGCCTTTGGGCTCTTTCTGCAGGATGCCCGCGCCAATCTCGCAGTGCCGTTCCATCGTTCTCCGTTCCTCAGGCGTCAGCTTGCCCGGTTTCAGAAGGATGTGGTCCGGGATGCCGATTTTCCCGATGTCGTGCAGGGGGCTTGTTACGGATATGAGATCGATGAAACCGTCGTCCATCGCGAGCGCCTCCGCGATGGCGCGGCAGCAGAATCCCACTCGCACCACATGATTGCCGGTGTCCTCATCGCGGTACTCGCCCGCCTTGGCGAGGCGTCCGATGATGTCCAGCCGGGATGACTCCAGTTCCGCCGTGCGCTCGCGGACTTTCTCCTCCAAGAAGGCGTTTTGATTCTTCAGGAGGTCCTGATACGACTTCAGGCGCAGGACGCTCCGGATGCGAGCGCGCAGGTCCTCGGGATCGACCGGTTTGTTCAGGAGGTCGGTTGCCCCTTGGTCCAGGGCGCGGCGCTTGAGATCATTCTCCGTGTTTCCCGTCAGGATGATCACGGGGATGTCTCTCGTCCTGTCGGAGGCGCTCAGCGCGCTCAACAGTGCGAACCCGTCCTTGCCCGGCATCGAGATATCCGAAACAACGGCGTCGAACTTGGTCCCGACGATCTTCTCCAAGGCCTCATCCACGCTGAGCGCGAAATGCATGTCCCACATTTTGGCCTGGTCGCGCAGTATGCGCCCAAACACGCGGAGAATCGCCGGCTCATCGTCGACAAACAAGATGCGGCTCTTCATACCGACCTCCTAATGCTTCGAACCGATCGGCAGACGGATGATAAACGTGGTCCCTTTCCCCTCCTGCGTCTCGAACCGAATGCTTCCGCCGTGTTTGTCGACCACGACGGAACGGGAGATCGCCAATCCCTGGCCGGTCCCCTTGCCGACTTCCTTGGTGGTGAAGAAGGGGGAGAAGATTTTGCCTCGGATCGACTCCGGGATGCCGGGGCCCGTATCGCGGACCCGGATTTCCGCCCAGTCGCCGTCGCGTCGCGTGCCGATCGCGATCGTTCCCTTGCCGGCCGAGCCATCGCCCACCACGTCGGCGATGGCGTGCGCCGCATTGACGATCAGGTTCAGAATCACCTGGTTGAAATCGCCGGGCAGGCAGGACACGAGGGGAAGGTCCGGGTCGAATTCCGTGACCGTGTCGGCCACGTATTTCCACTCATTGCGGGCCACGGTGATGGTGTTCTCAATCGCCTTGTTGAGGTCGACGGCCGTCTTCTCCGCTCCCCCCGGATGAGAGAACTCCTTCATCGACCGAACGATCCGCGCGACTCGCTCCACGCCCTCGAGCGATTCCTGGATCGCCTTTGGGATTTCCTGGATCAGGTAGGCGACATCGGCTTCTTTGACCGCCCCCTCGACCCGGTCGACGGTCTCCGCGGTCACAGTCCCTTGGCGGGCCGCCGACAGCAGTTGATCGTACGTGTTGAGGACCCCGACAAGATCGGCGAAGCTTTCCTGAAGGAAGCGGGTGTTGTCTCCCACGTACTGCGTCGGGGTGTTGATCTCATGGGCGATTCCGGCGGCAAGATGCCCGATCGCTTCCAGTTTCTGCGCTTGAGCCAGCTGCGCCTCCAGGAACTTGCGTTCCGTTATGTCGGCCCCTATCAAGAGGAAACCCGATCGCTCCCCGGTTTCTTTGGTGATCGTGCTAAAGGTCAGCCCGAGAATGCCCTCCTGGCCGTCGCTCCGCGCATACCGGATTTCGTCCAGTCGCGCGGGCCGGCCCGCCGCCCGGCGCGTCTCGATCTGCTTGAGGACCGTCTCCCAGTCCCAGTGAATGTCACATTCCCCAAAGGACTTCCCGATGGCCGCGGAGGCTGGAACTCCGAAGGCGCTCTCCGCCGCCGTGTTCCATCGGGCGACCTTGCCGTCCTCGCCCACGCCGATCAGGATGGACAAGATAGACGCAAGGAGGCGCTCGGTCTCCGCATGGGCTTCTCCCAGGGCCTCCTCCGCTCGTTTGCGCTGGGTGATGTCGTGCGCAATGTGCACGGCGCCCCAAATCTCCCCAGACCCATCGCGTATCGGAACCAGCGAGAGCTCGAAATGGCCTTTCCACCGCGGATGATGGACCTCAATGGTCTTGCCCGACCCGTCGCCGGGGGCTTCATGGAACGGACAAAGAGCGGGAGGATCGTCCTCGCCGCACAGCGCCTCATGGCAGAACCGGCCAATGAGGCTTTCTTTCGAAGTCCCTATTCTCTCGGCGGTCGCCTCGTTGCATCGCAATATCCGCCGTTCCTGGTCCAAGACAACCATCATGTCGGGCGACGCGTCGAAGGTGGATTCCCACTGCTCGGCCAGGCGGGTCATCGTCCTGGCCTGGCGGGCGACCCGGCTGTGCAGACTCGCCCTCTCGACGGCGCGCGCCACGGCATCGGCC
>Ga0315285_10009018_pt1 | contig 10213 bp, 8 predicted proteins | sample YL17G09_36_MG_FD_203698 | JGI IMG/M metagenome (GOLD analysis project Ga0315285, IMG submission 203698) | Sediment microbial communities from Yellowstone Lake, YNP, Wyoming, USA - YL17G09_36 | ecosystem: Environmental > Aquatic > Freshwater > Lake > Sediment | place: USA: Wyoming | collected... | reverse complement strand
GATTTTTATTTATATCTTGTTTTTTATCCGATTACTTTTTGGTGTATTTATAGGGTTTCTGAATTTATGAAAGGAAAAATAGGAACTGTACTCTCGATAGGAATATATCTATATATATTTTTCTTCATTCTTTTTTTATTAAGACTATTATTTAATTACACAAGATGGATTTTTCCCTTACTTGAATTTATACCAAAATCTGGAACAAAAATGGGAAGGCATAGAACAATTCTTACTATAATACTTCTTGGGACGATTTCTTCACTGCTTTATGACGTAATTAAAGCTATTTTAAAAGGCTAATTTACAGAGTAGAGCTTTCTTCAATAAATGTTATATATTTAGTCTATTTGTGAATAAGGGGCGGCTACTGAGGCGGGCGGAGGCCGGGTTTCCCCTGGCCTCCCGATTACGAAAAAGACCGCGTGAGCGGGATATGCGCCTAATATTAAAGCTGTATTAATCCAGCCAATTTTGATAAAGTTTCAGTAATAAAGGGAGGATTTTATCTACTAGATGAGCTTTGCTATGAAATCGAAAATTAGGCTATTTAAGCTTTATATTTTGAAAAACAGAGGATAAATCATGAACGGCAAAGAGATTAATTTCGAGGGCAAGCTCTGGCAGGCGGCGGACAAGCTCAGGAATAACATGGACGCCGCCGAGTACAAGCACGTTGTCCTTGGCCTCATATTTTTAAAATACATCTCCGATTCGTTTAAGGAAGTCTATGATGAATTGAAAAAAGATTCGGAAGGGCTTTCCGACCCGGAGGATAAAGACGAATATAAATCTAGAAATGTCTTTTGGGTCCCGCCCGAGGCGAGATGGGATCATCTCCAGAAAAGGGCAAAGAAGCCTGAAATAGGGAAGGATATTGATGATGCCATGGATGCAATCGAGAGGGTCAATCCGTCCCTGAAAGGGGTTCTCCCGAAAAACTATGCCAGGCCTGCCTTGGACAAACAGCGGCTAGGTGAACTTATAGATCTGATTGGGACTATCGGCCTCGGAGACAAAGACAGTAAAGGAAAAGACATCCTTGGCAGGGTTTACGAATATTTTCTTGGGCAATTTGCCGACGCTGAAGGCAAGAAAGGCGGCCAGTTCTATACGCCCAGATGTATCGTTAAGCTGCTGGTTGAGATGATTGAACCATACAAAGGAAGAGTTTTTGATCCGTGTTGCGGTTCCGGCGGTATGTTCGTACAAAGCGAGAAGTTCGTCAAAGCCCACGGCGGTAAAATCGGTGATATTTGGATAAATGGTCAGGAATCTAACCAGACGACCTGGCGCTTGTGTAAGATGAATCTCGCGTTGCGCGGTATTGAATCGAACATCCAATGGAACAATGAAGGCAGCTTCTTGAAAGATGCGCATAAGGATCTGAAGGCGGATTTCATCCTCGCAAATCCACCTTTTAATGATAGCGACTGGAAAGGCGAGAACCTCCGAGACGATGTGAGATGGAAATACGGCGTCCCGCCGACGGGAAATGCAAACTTCGCCTGGGTGCAACATTTCATTTATCATCTTGCACCATCAGGTATCGCTGGCTTCGTCCTGGCGAATGGTTCTATGTCTTCTAATACCTCCGGGGAAGGGGAAATTAGGAAGAACATTGTAGAGGCGGATTTGGTTGATTGCATGATCTCTCTACCTTCTCAGCTTTTCTACAACACCATGATCCCCGCTTGCTTGTGGTTCATCGTCCGCGACAAGAAAAACCACAAATTCAGAGACAGAAGAGGCGAGGTCCTTTTTATCGACGCCCGAAAAATGGGAGAAATGATCGACCGAAGGCATCGAGAGCTGACAGATGACGATATCAAGAAAATTGCGTCGACTTATCGTGCATGGAGAGGTGAAGGCGGCAAGTACGAGGATGTCCTGGGATTCTGTAAGGCAGCTAAGCTGGAAGAAACAAGAAAACATGAACATATTCTGACACCTGGGAGGTATGTCGGAGCCGAAGAAGTCGAAGAAGATGACGAAGCATTTGATGAAAAGATGAAAAGGCTGACTTCGGAACTGACTAACCTCATGCGGGAAGGGGAGAAACTCGATAAGGAAATTAAAAAGAATCTGGGAAGTATCGGATATGGTTTCTAAGTATAAGACTAAATTCAAGCAAACTGAGATAGGAATGATTTCCGAAGATTGGAATGTTAAGGAACTTGGAAATTTGTCCGATTTTCAGTATGGTCTTGGAGAAAGTGCACAGAAAAAAGGGGATTTCGTTTACATAAGAATCACAGACATAAACTCTGACGGTTTCTTGGATAGATCATCATTGGTTTTCATGGATAAAGAAAAAGTTAAAGAAAAATACATCTTGAAAAAGGGCGATGTATTGGTGGCAAGGACTGGTGCAAGCTTCGGAAAAACCTATCGTTTCAATGAAGATTTTCAAGCAACATATGGTGGGTTTTTGATCAAACTCCTTTTCAATAAAAATCGAATAGATAATAATTTTTATTTTCAATTTTCGAGGAGCAAAATCTATTGGGACCAGGCAAATAACTTAGTTGGAGGGGGGGCACAGCCTCAATTCAATGCCAATGTCCTCTCAAAAATGATAGTTCCTTGCCCAGGACTCTCAGAGCAACAAAGCATCGCAAAGATTCTTTCATCCCTCGACTCAAAAATCGAACTTAACCAGCAGATAAACAAAATCCTCGAAGACATCGGCCAAGCCCTCTTCAAGCGCTGGTTTATTGACTTCGAGTTTCCAAACGAGGAAGGCAAGCCATATAAGTCATCGGGGGGTAAGATGGTTGGGTCGGAGTTAGGGGAGATGCCGGCAGGTTGGGAAGAAGGGTGCTTGGGTGATATATTAGAAATATCAATTAGCGGCGATTGGGGCGCTGACAATGAGTTTGAAGGCGCAATCCAAGCAATTTCTTTGAGAGGAACTGATTTGGACTCTTTGAAATCAAATGGATACGCGGCTGAGGCGCCTATTCGATGGATTAGAAAAGATAGATTAGAAAGTCGAATTGTAAATAATTGTAATATTTTAATTGGCGGGTCTGGTCTTGGACCAATAGGTAAAACAATATATTGCTCAGAATATTTGAATACTTTGTATAATTTCCCTGTAACATACTCGAATTTTTGCAAATGTTTGACAGCTGAAATGCCAGCTTTTGCCATATTCGCAGAGCATATCTTGGAGAACATGTATTTATCAGGGGAAATGAATCAATTTTATACAGGAACGTCTATTCCTAACCTAGATATTAACTCTTTGATGAGATATCCAATAATAATTCCTTCAAAGGACATTGTTATAAAGTTTTACGATATAGCAATTCAAAAATTTTTGAAATTATTTGACAAAGAAAATATTTTATTATCTCAAATTCGCGATTCTCTTCTTCCTAGATTGATGTCGGGAAGGATCAGAGTTCCTGTTGAGGCTAGAGCATGAATAGAAGAGAGCTGGAGGCGCAGTTACTGGCCAAGATATCGGAAGCAATTCCAATCATTGTGAAAAACAATGACCCAAAGAATCTGCATAATGCGGTATTCAGTTCATCGAAAGGATACGGGCTGATTATTGCAATGGATTATTCTGAAAAGATGAAACTGGACGCCCCTGCCAAGTATTTACTCGGGCTAAAAGAGATAAGCGATAAATATTCCGAAGAATATGTTGAAAATAAGATTCAAGATTGCTTCAGCGCGCTACTTTCTAATGATAAGGGTCCGAATGATAATGTTAAAGCGATGGTCGATGAACTGCTCACGACCGAGGATGGGGAATATCTTATTATTTCAGAGATCGAAAATATCGAGCTAATTGATGACCAAGAATATGAATTCATAGATTCAACCATCAAAACGCTAAAGAAGGAAGACATCCCGTTCGATACGAGCATGATCAGGATGCCAGGGACGGACATATTAAACAAGCCTGTCATTATTACAAGAATAAGAGCTGGTGAAAAAGAGAAAGCAAAGGAAATCGCGCTTCATCGCTTCTTGGTTTCTCTAAATCTAATAAGATTATACGTGCCTTCGTACAAGCCAGTTTTGAAGGGAGGGTTTCGTTCTGGCATCCGAGGTCTCATAGTATACGATAATACCGATAAAAGCGTATCGGCAGACATGGAAAGAGTCGGTGATACTATATTGAAAAGAGCTAAAATGAGCTCGGAACTTTACAATAAAATACTCGAATCCGGAATCGGCGAGCTGAAAAGAGAAAATACCGTCTCAAAAGTTGTGAAGGAATGCCTTTATTGGTATGGTTTGGGTTTAGATGAAAACTATCCGGCGGCGAGACTGATAAATTTCGTAGCCGTCTTGGAATCCGCGCTCAAGAAAAAATCGGAGACCACAGAGCTGAGAAGAGCGGTCTCCGAACGGGGAGCTATTCTGCTGAATGATAGTTTTACGGATAGGAAGAAGGCGTTCAAGGATTTAAAAAAAATATATGATTTGCGAAGCGAGGTCGTTCACACTGGAGCTGTAATCGATAACAAGGACATGGCTTTTTCGGCTGGCGGTTATGCCAGAGCCGTTTTATTAACGCTAATTGAAAAATCAAAAGTATTTAATGGGAATTTCGAAGAATTTATTAATCATATTGATGATATCAAATTAGGGAAAGACGAAAATGCCTAAGGCGATGACTGAATCCGAAGTCGAGCAGGCCGCTCTTGAGATTCTGGCAGGCCTCGGATTCGAGCAGATTTACGGTCCAGATATCGCTCCCGACGGCATTAGACCGGAAAGAAAAAGCTATCAGGACGTCGTTCTAATCGAAAGGTTGCGCACCGCTCTCACTCGGATTAATCCAGCCGTCCCGGAAGATGCTATAGACGATGCAATAAAGAAAGTGCTCAGGACGGACAGCCAGCATCAGGTAGTGAACAATCAGCATTTTCATAAAATGCTCGTGGACGGCGTGGATGTAGAATACCGCAAAGACGGACGCATTGCTGGAGATAAGGTCTGGTTATTCGATTTCAAGGATACGAAAAATAACGAGTTCCTGGCGATAAACCAGTTCACGATAATTGAAGAGAACAACAACAGAAGGCCGGATATAATACTATTTGTTAACGGTCTGCCCCTGGTCGTCATTGAATTAAAGAATCCCGCTGATGAGAACGCGACGATATGGACTGCATTCAATCAGTTGGAAACCTACAAAGTCCAGATTCCTTCGTTATTCCGCTTCAACGAGATATTGGCTATAAGCGATGGACTGGAAGCACGGGCCGGAACCATAACGTCGAACAAAGAAAGATTCACTCCCTGGAAGACAATCGATGGCGAAGAGAACGCTCCGAAAAGGATAACTCAGCTCGAAGTCCTTCTTTGCGGGATGTGCAGGAAGGAAACCTTGCTTGATTTATCCAGGCATTTCATCGCTTTTGAGCAGGACCGCAACAATTTGCTCAAGAAGCTGGCTGCCTATCATCAATACGACGCCGTCAACAAGGCTATCCAAACGACGATTAAAGCTACAAAAGGCGACAAGCGGGCGGGAGTCGTCTGGCATACCCAGGGCTCCGGCAAAAGCCTTACTATGGTCTTTTATACTGGAAAGTTGGTTCTTGAACTGGACAATCCGACCATAATCGTTTTAACCGACAGGAATGATCTCGACGATCAGTTGTTCGATACGTTCAGTAAATGCAGTGATTTACTGAGACAGAGACCGGTTCAGGCCAATTCCAGGGAAGGCATCAAGGAGCTTCTCAAAGTCGCATCCGGCGGGATTGTATTCACGACGATTCAGAAATTTTTTCCTGAAGAAAAGGGAGACAGGTACCCGCTGCTCTCGGATAGAAGCAACATAATCGTGATAGCCGATGAGGCCCATAGAAGCCAGTATGACTTCATCGATGGTTTTGCGAAGCATATGAGAGACGCACTGCCGAATGCTTCGTTTATAGGCTTTACCGGAACGCCGATTGAAAAAGCGGACAGAAGCACTCCCGCAGTTTTCGGCAAATATGTCGACATTTATGATATCGGCCAGGCCGTCGAAGATGGCACGACTGTCAGGATCTACTACGAAAGCAGGCTGGCCAGGCTGGAACTTAAGCCGGAAGAACGGCCCAATATCGATGCGGATTTTGAGGATGTGACCGAAGGGGAAGAAGCCACAAGAAAGGAAAAATTAAAGAGCAAGTGGGCCAGACTGGAGGCGGTGGTCGGAGCCGAGAACCGAATCAAGCGCATTGCAAAAGATCTGGTAGAACATTTTGAAAAACGGCTCGAAATCCTCGAAGGGAAGGCGATGGTGGTCTGCATGAGCAGACGTATATGTATCGATCTTCACAATGAAATCGTCAAGCTTAGGCCCAACTGGTATCACAAAGACGATGATAAAGGAAGTATTAAAGTAGTCATGACCGGTTCCGTATCCGATCCGGTCAATTGGCTGGAGCATATAAGGAACAAGCCCAGGCGCAAGGCAATCGGGGATAGGATGAGGGACCCCAACGACCCGCTTAAGATCGCAATAGTCCGCGATATGTGGCTAACGGGATTCGATGTTCCGAGTCTTCATACCATGTATATCGATAAGCCCATGCGCGGACATGGACTGATGCAGGCAATTGCTAGGGTTAATCGCGTTTTTAAAAATAAGCCCGGCGGATTGATCGTCGATTATATCGGCATTGCATACGATTTGAAGAAAGCGCTTGCAGAATACACGGAAGGCGACAAGAAAGAAACCGGGATACCGCAAGAGGAAGCAGTCGCCATAATGCTAGAGAAATACGAGATCGTCACTGGATTGTTCCATGGGTTCGAATATAAAAAGTTCTTCACGGCGAAGACTAACGAGAAAATGTCCATCATTGTCCTGGCGATGGAACACGTCCTGAAGCAGAAAGACGGCAAAGAAAGATGCCTGAAGTACGTCACTGAATTATCGGGGGCTTTTGCTCTTTCCGTCCCTAATCTCGAAGCGCTCAAGATTAGAGATGACGTCGGTTTTTTCCAGGCCGTGAGGTCTGCGATTGTCAAGAACACCACGATAAAAGGCAAGGAACAGGAGGACCTGGATTCCGCCATAAAACAAATACTATCCAAAGCAATCGTCTCAGACAGGGTAATAGACATATTTGCTGCGGCAGGGATGAAAAAGCCGGATATTTCCATCCTTTCTGAAGAGTTCTTGGCCGAAATCAGGGGAATGCCTCAAAAGAATCTGGCGTTCGAAATGCTCAGAAAATTGCTCAACGATGAGATTAGGATAATTGCACGGAAGAATCTGATTCAGGGACGATCTTTCGCAGAAATGCTGGACAAGGCAATCAAAGCCTATACGAATAAGACCATAGAAACCGCCAGGGTAATTGAAGAGCTCATAGAACTTGCCAGAAAAATGCGTCAGGACGAAAAGCGAGGCGAAACGCTGAATTTGACCGAAGATGAAGTCGCTTTCTATGATGCTCTTGAAGTCAATGATAGCGCAGTAAAAGTCCTGGGCGATGAAACGTTAAAAACGATAGCGCGAGAGCTTGTCGATACAGTACGGAAGAACGTGACTATAGACTGGACGATGAGAGAGAACGTGCAAGCAAAACTAAGAGTTATGGTTAAAAGAGTTCTCAAGAAATATGGATATCCTCCCGACAAGCAAAAAAAGGCGACAGAAACAGTCCTGGAGCAGGCCGAATTGATTTGTAAAGATTGGGCGGAAGTACAAGGCAACAAGTGAGGGATATGATAACAGGAAAAGCTGAAGTAAGGTGCCCGTTTTGTAATAAAAGCGGAATCGTGGCTTTCTATAAACCGCCCCATAGAGAACCAAGCAGCAGCAGGATTTCGGGAAAATCAGTCACAAAGCAGATAATGAAAGATGAATCCTATCATATTCAGTCCGATTGCCCGAATTGCGGAGCCAAAAAGAAGGACATTCAGGCTTGGTATAATGGCAGTTTTGTTGAACTAAGGACGCATGAGGAAAGGCTGGAAAGACTCAAGAAGAGGGGATTGCCGCTTATTCTCGGGACATAAATGCTATTCCAAATCTCTTTCGCCTTCCTGAATTGGCCAATCAGGAGGCAGGTCTAACAATTCCGAAATACTTCGACCTGGCTTTGGCTCAAGCTTTGTTTTATCGGCGTTAGTCACCCATTGAGGAAGAGGCCAATATTCCTGTTTTAGAGGGATGGATGCCCAAGGATTATGCCAGAGAACTGGATTTATCTTAGCGATATTCCCCCATAACAAATCGTTGCAAATGATAACGCCACTTACTCTGGTATTCTGAGGGCCATTAGGGCCAAGAAATGCGCCATTAAGAGCTCTCGTTGCCCTATGATCAAAGCCCCCACTTGGCAGGCGATAAGCTGTAATACCTTCGTCTCCAAAGAGAGCATCCATGACCATAAGGTCGTCATTGATGAAAATGCTTAGCACATTAATAGCGATAAGATAGGGTAAATCAAGATTGCCATATTTTGTAGCCTTTTCCTTAATCGCATTTCTGATCCATTCATCCTCCTTACATTCTTGAAATGGGGAAAAACGTATCCCTATTGGTCGGACTCCTTGTTTCCCGCGAGCCTTGGGCGATTTTGGGATTGCCTGGAAAGTGACATTCCAGCCGTCATGATTTAGTGTAGTGCTAGGCAAGTCCTCAAGTCCGTCAGATTTAAATTTTTCGCCTATTGCATCGGGGTCTAATCCAGATAGCCATTTTTCGAGAAAATCTCTCCATTTTCTTCCTGGAGGTGGGGTGCTCGGAGATCCATGGACTTTAACTCCAATAAAGAAATTTGGAGAGTTCATATTATCGATGGTCTCATATACTACACTTTCCCTTTTATCGGCGGTTTTTTCTTCTTGTGGGCCAGATGCAAGGGTTGCTTCAAGATAGAAAATTGGATTTTCACCATGAAATATCAAGAATTCGGGATGGGTTTTTCTATCAGGGACGTTGGGATGGTTTTCGACAAAATATCCTAATTTCAAGAGCAACTCATGAACGTATAATTCAAAAAAGGCACTCTGGTGCCCCATGTCGTCGGAGGAGCGAAATCTCGTCCTTAGCTCATCTCGGCCACCTGATGGATATCTAGAAAACCACTCTTCCAGAATGTTTCTTATCCTCTCCATAGATGGACGAGCCGATCGATTCAGATAGTCGAGCAGAGGTTCAGTGTGTCTCCGTGTGCCTTTGAAATTGCGCGGAATATTATCAAATAGCATCGCTAAAGTATTCCCCTCATAGTATATAACTCTTTGGAATAGGCTTCAAAATAAGCATTAGCGTCGTCGCCCAGAATACGGCAAATTCTTCTTAGGAATTTCCCATGTCTTAAGGTGTAAGCTCTCGATTTCCGCCTGGGAGAAGTAGCCCCATTCTTCCTCAAGGCCCTGGACCAGGCCGAAGTATATCGTGTCTTTGACCGGCTTGCCGTCGCCCAGGTCGCTCATCTGCTCATTCGCTTTTTCCGTAGCGAACCAGTACCAGCCCGAAAACGACTCCCAGCCGCGCAGGACCTTCTTCCCGTCAATGTATAAATGCTTCCCGTCCGTATCGAATTTCGTCATGTTCCCGCCTCAGAACCAGCTCGCAAAGGCTGGTTTATCTCCTGTATCGAGCGCCCAGCATACGAGCGCGAGCGCCAGCTTGTATTCGGCCATAAAGCCCCTGTGCGTGTGCCTGTTCCTTATCGCGTTCTTTACCCCCGGGAGCGGGTCGCCGCTGTAACAGGCGTCTATCCATTCGCAGTAATTCTTTCGCCCTTATCTCGCGTCTCTGAGAATTGCGGCCGCCCGCGAAGGAGTCGCGTAGCCTAGAGATGCGGCTATTATGTGCGCCGTTATGCGCGGGTATTTTTTCATCGTGTCTTTGAGCAATAGCTCAGCCGGTTTTTCTGCCATGCCTTTTCATTTCTTTGACTTCAACGTCCGATTTCTGGAAGTATCCTTCGTACCCGAGCGCGGGAAACTCGACAAAATAGCAGGACGTAGGCGAGCAGCAATAGGTCTCAATAAGGGCTGAGTATCCTTTGAGACGCAGGAAGCCGGGTACGCGGACCCGTACTTCGCGCTGGCCGCCGGTTCATCGAGGACTATTACAAGCGCCATCAGCCTTTCGCAGAGGGGCGGGTCCTGGGCCTGGAGCGGTATATCCAATTCCCTCTAGCCGAGGGGACGCGCTACGCCTGCAAGGGAGTCATCGACCGGCTCATGCTGGCGCCGGACGGCGCCTTCGAGATACACGATT
>Ga0315285_10009017_pt1 | contig 10215 bp, 6 predicted proteins | sample YL17G09_36_MG_FD_203698 | JGI IMG/M metagenome (GOLD analysis project Ga0315285, IMG submission 203698) | Sediment microbial communities from Yellowstone Lake, YNP, Wyoming, USA - YL17G09_36 | ecosystem: Environmental > Aquatic > Freshwater > Lake > Sediment | place: USA: Wyoming | collected... | reverse complement strand
TTTTCTCCCCGGGATTCTTTCCCTTTGCTCTCTGCCCACTCAGCCTCCGTGAAGAGAGAAGAGAGAGGAGAACGAGGAGAGAGAGAGAGATTCAGAGAGAGAAAAGGCACACACACGCAGAGAGAGCCCGCGAGCGAGGAGTAAAGAACAAAAACATACTTTTCAAATTCATTTTGATCGTTTTTTCAAGTTCTTCCTCTCTGTCTCTCTCTCTCATGCAGCCGTTTCTGTTGCCCCCACCGCAGCAGCTGCTGGTGTCGCTGGTGCTGGAGCTACTGCTGCTGTCGTTTCACCCGGCGCGCCCTTCCCAGGGCTCGCAGCAGCAGCAGCAGCAGCAGCTCCGGAGGCAGCGCCGCCGCCCTTCTTTCGGACCGCGTCCGCCAGCCACCTCAGCCCGTCTTCGAGCCCCTCCCCGCTCAGAGCGCAGCACCCCTGTACGTGCCAGTCGTGCCGCTGGACAGCGTGGAGCGCCAGCGCCGCGGTGAGCTCGGGCGGGCGCATCGCGTCGCGCGCGTCCTGCTTGTTGGCGAAGACCAAAAGCGGCGCGTCGGCGAGGTGGTCGTCGGCGAGGAGAGAGACGAGCTCCCCTCGCGCGATGCCGACGCGGGCGCGGTCGGTGCAGTCGACGACGAGGATGGCCGCGTCGGAGGCCTTGTAGTAGGCCGCCCAGGACGGGCGGAGGTTGGCCTGGCCCCCCAGGTCCCAGACCTCGAACTCGAGGCCAGAGGAGGTCGAAGATGACGACGTTCCGTCAGTCGAAGAAGACCGCGTCGGCGCGACGACGCGCTCGACGTTGCAGCCGAGCGTGGGCGTGGTCGAGACCGTCTCCCCGAGGTGGAGGCGGTAGAGGATTGAGGTTTTCCCGGCGTTGTCGAGGCCGACCTGGTTTGGGAGAAGGGACGGCGTGGGAGCGGAGAGAAAGAGAGAGAAAGAGGAAGGGAAAGAGTTGGATGTGCATTGGTTTTCGACGTCGAGCTTTGTTCTCCTCATCGTTTCGTCCTCGCTATCGTTCTTTTTTGGCTCTCCCTGAGTTTTCGACGTCTCCTCGCTTTGCGTCTCGACACTACCAGCATGACAGAGAAAGAAACCTCAAGGCATGGAACAGGCGAGAGAAAGAGAAAGAAAAAGCAAAGAGAGAGGGCGACACATGCAATCGATGGTCGTCGTCGACGCCTCCTTTTTCGTCTCCTTCTCTTCTTCTTCTTCTTCTTCTTCTTCACTCCTTACCATCACGATCTTGTACTCCTTTCCCGGGAACATCCAGTGCCACAGGCTCGAGAAGACGACTCCCATCTCGCAAAGACCGGGTGTGTTGGTGTCGAGAGAGAGAGAAAGAGAGAGAGAGAGAAGAACAACGACCAAAGCACAAGGAAAAAAAGCAACAGCGGTCTCGACGCCGAAGAGGCGAAAACGAAAAATGGAGGAGAGCACAGAACAAAACAGAAAAAACCAAAAAAATCCAAAGGCAACGACATCGGACTCCTTCACTTGCTTCTCTCGCCGCCGATTCTTACTAGTTTGGAGCGAGAGCAATCGCGATGCGATCTTTGTTGTCGACTCTCGAGTCCCTCGCTAGCGCAAAGCACGCGGGAACCAGGAAGATGGAGAACAGTCGAACGAAAGCATCGATGCCGTCTTCGAAGACGACGAGTTGGGCCGCCGACCTCGAACCACGGCGACAGGGCAAGCAGCGGCAGCTCGAGGAGCTGCTCTCTCGCCCTTCCCGCAGGGCCAAGGTCATCCTGGGCGCCGCGAGCCTGCTCCCGATTGACGACTACGACTATGAGAAATATGCTGCTCCGTCGCCTTCGTCGGCCTCTCCTTCTTCCGAACCTTCTTCTCCGCCGCAGAGGCGCTCGCTTTTGGTCGCCGCGCTGCTGCTCCCCCCGCTCTCCGCAGCGGCCTCCGCCGCCTCCCTGCTGTCACCTCGCCCCGCAGAAGCCGCTGCAGCAGCAAACGAAGCAGGCAACGAACTCTACTCCTCTCCAAAGGGCTTCTCCCTGCTCCCGCCAAGGGGATGGCTCCTCAAGTCAAAGCCGGGCGCCGACGTTTTGTTCGCGTCCCCTCGGAACCCGAGGGCAACGATAGGGGTCACCACGGCCCCGGTCCGCCTCGCAGCGCTCTCTGACTTCGGGAGCGTGGCCGAGGTCGCGGACAGGCTTCTGGGGGCGGAGCTCGCCAAGGACGGGTGCCTGTCGGCGACGCTGAGGCTGAGCTCGGAAGGAGAGGTGCCGAGCGAGTGGAGGTCGGGGCCGGGGCCGGATGCTCCTTCCTCTTCTCCTCCCTCTTCTCCCTCTTCTACTTCTTCTCCCTCTTCTCCCCCTTCTTCTCTTTACTACTTTGAGTACGAGCTCCTCACCACCAGGGCCCACAAGGTCGTCGTCGTCGCCGTGGGGGTCTCGGGAAGGACGCTGTTCATCGCGAACGGGTTCGCCCCCTGCGCCAAGGGCGACGGCACCGCGTGCCCTCCACTGTCGCTGCCGCCTTCGTCGCCGTCGGCAGAGGACGACGACCAGCCTTCTTCGATCCTCGCCGAGCTGCGGCGCTCCGTGTCCACGTTTTCCATTTCGTAAAAGAACTCATGAACACGAATTTGTAAATACATCATATCCGTCGGTTGCTTCTCAGAGCTCTAACAAAAGTAACAGTACTCTCCTTCATCGCCCCCCTCCGCCGGCCTCCCCCGCCTGCCGCTTCTCGTCCTCGACAAAGCTCTTCTTCTGCTCTCCTTCGCGCCTCTTCCTAGCCTCTTTATCCCCCATGGAGAGCCTCCCCTCGGCGTCACGCTCCTGTTTCTCCTTGCGCAGGATCTCTCGGAGCGCGGAAGCCCGCGAAGCGGCCGCGGCGGCGGCGGCGGCAACGGTGTCGACTCCCAGAGTCGCCGCCTCGCGATCCGCCTCCCGCTCCTCCCTCGTCGGCGTGTTGTCTCGCTCCGTCTTCTTCGCGCACGCCTTCCACGCCCAGGTCGCGTTCCCGGCCCCCGGGTCCGGGACGGCGAGCAGCGACGGAGCGGCGCGGAGGTTGAGCTCGGAGGGGTCGGGGTCGAGGCTTGTTTTTTTTTTCGCCGATGACGTTGCCTCGCTCTTGCACTTTTTCGCCGCCGGCTCTTCGTCGCTGCTTGAGCTGCCTGAGCTGTCGTCGTCGCTGTCGTTGTCGCCGCTGAGCGCGAGGGGGTCCATAAACTGCTTCTTCTTCTTCTTCATCGCGGCGAAATAAACAAGTGTGTCTCAATTTCGCAATTGCAAAAAAATGAAAGTGGCTTTTGTTCCTTATCACCTCGACTCTTCCCCCGCTTCCTTCTCCTCCTCCTCCCTCCGCCGCCTCTCCCTCCCCTCCTCCCTCTCCTCGGCCACGGCCTCCCTGATCACCGCCTCGACCACCAGCCTGCACCGCTCATAGCCCACGTCCTCCCTGGACCCGGGCTTGCAGACCCCGATGTGGTCCTCCCCCTCGAGCAGCACAAACTCGCCGTACCCGGGCGCCGCAGACTCGGGCGGCACCACCAGCACTCGCGGCAGCAGCGGCGCGACGGCGAGCCGCTCCGTCTCGCCGAAGGACAGCACGCGCAGCTTTCCCAGGGCGTGCCTGGCCCTCAAAGCCGCGTCGGGTTCCGTCAGGTGCGGCCCGGACCGCAGGTGCGAGACGGGGGCCGCGGGGGCGGCTCCCAGGAAGCGGAGGTTCCAGCCGATGCCGGCCAGCCAGCTGCCGCGGTGCGGGCACGCGTAAAAGACGACGCCCCGTGTGCGCTCGCCGATCGACGACGCCTCCGGGATCGCCGCTCCTCCTCCTCCTCCTCCTCCTCCTCCTCCTCCTCCTCGCTGCCTGTTGTTGCAGGCATGAGAAGAGGTCGAGGAGGAAGGAGAAGAAGGAGACGAAGAGGAGGAAGACAGCAGCAGCGAGGCCGCGACGAGCTCCTTGGCCAGCACCCCGCCAAGCGAGTGGCAGACGAAGACCACGCTCCTCCCGTCCCGCCCGACGCGCGCGGCCTCCAGCCGCCTCGCGAGCCTCGCCACGGTCCCCGCCAGCGGCATTGACTCGCCCTCCCAGCCCGAGGCCGGGGCCGCGTAGTCGACGGAGAGCAGCCTCGCCCGCGGGAAGCGGGGCGACCCGGGCGAGGCGGGCTCGGAGAGGACGTCGTCCGCCAACCAGGCCGCGGGCCACACGTCCGCCGGCGGCAGGCCGCGCGGAGCCGCGGCGCCGCGGCGCGGGGCCCTGTCGGCGACCCTCCAGGTCGCGAAGGGCCCGCCGCGGAGGCCGTGGACGAAGACGACGTCGACGAGCGGGAGGCCCGGGGACCCCTGCGCCCCGCCTCCGAGCGCCCCCCCGGCGGCGCCGCCGCCCCCCCCGCCGCCGCCCGGCCGCCCCCCGCCCCCCGCCGCCCCCCCCGCCGAGAGCAGCGCGTGGTGGCGGGCCCCGGGCACGAAGAGGTGCACGCCGTCCTGGAGCTCGACGGCGCCGCGGGCGGGGGGCGCGCCGCGCCGCTCGAGCGAGAGCAGGGCGCGGGCGGCGTGCGAGGCCAGGGGCAGGTCGGCCCCGGCCCGCAGCGCGGCGCGCAGCCAGGAGAGGGAGACCGAGGGGGAGGAGGCGGGAGGAGAAGAAGGGGCGGGAGAAGGCGGCGGCGGCGGCGGCGGCGACGGCGGCGACGGCGGCCGCTTCTCGGACCTCGCCGGCGCTCGCACTCCGCCGCCGGCGACGCTCCTTTTCCGGACAATCGACCTGTGTCCCTCCCGCGTCGCGGCGGCCATCGCGAGCAGGCGGGCGGCGGCGCGCCTTACGACGAGGCTCGGGGGCTCGAGCGCCGGCGGGGAAGAAGAGGAGCCCTCTTCCTCGCCGTCGCCGTCGCTGTCGCTCCCGTCGTCGTCGTCGTCGTCGTCGTCGTCGCCGCCGCGGCCGCCGTCGCGGTCCTCGTCCCCATCGGCCTCGGCCTCGGTCGATGCCGAGACGACTGGGTCCCTGTCCAGCACCAGCCTCTCCAGTACTTCCACCAGCCCCCTCGAGGCCAGCCAGCTGACTTTTTCGGGCGCGTCGGGAGCCGCGGAGAGCTCGGCCAGAGCGTGGAGGCAGGCCCCCAAAGCGGCGTCGGCGACGGCCCCGTCGACCGCCGCGGCCGCCGCGGCGTACGCCCGGAGCGCGGCCGGCGGCAGCAGCGTCTCGGCGTCGGGCGGAGGCTCCTGGTAGGTCACAGCGCGGCCGAAGGCCTCCCTGAGGGCGTCAGCGGCGCCGCGGGCCGAGCGCGGGAGGAGGGCGACGGCCCTGGCGTACGCGTCCTCTTCCTGCTCCTTTTCCGCCTCTTGGCCTTCCGCTTCTTCGTGCTTCTGCTTCTCGACGGCGGCGGCGGCGGCGGCGGCGGCAGAGGCCTCCTCCTCCTTTCCTTCCTCACTCCTCCCGGCCGCCTCCGCGGCCTCGGCCGGGACAACGCTGTCCCCGACGTCGTCCGGGTCCGCGGCAGCGGAGAGAAGCGGTGGAGGAAGAGGTCCCGCCCCCGTCGCCGTCGCCGCCCCCCGTCCTCCTCCGCGGCGGGGGTCCCACCAAGGCCTCGCTCCCGGCGGCGCCGCCGCCGCCGCCGCCGGCGCCGCTGCTCCGGCTCGCCACCAAGAGCGCCACCCCTGCTGCTGCTGCTGCTGCTGCTGCTCCGGACCCGCGGCGGCGGCAGCAGCGCCCGCTCCCTTCCCCCTCCCGGAGTACCGCTGCCAAAACCACGGCTCACCGCCCGCCGGCGAGGGCGCCGAGCGAGGGGCGGCGGCACGCGCGGTGGAACCCTTCGCCGCCTTTCTCGCCGCCGCCCCCCTGCCCACCTCCCCGAACGGCGTCGCGTCCCTCGACGCCGCCACCAACAGCTCCCCGAGCCAGGCCGCTGCCCTCGATGGGCCTCGCGCGGGGACCTCCCCGCCCCCCCCGCCGACGACGACGGCCGCGGAGAGCGCCGAGAGGGCCCGCACGGCGGCCGCGGCCTCCTCCGCGGAGGCCGCCGACGGGGAGGCCGAGGAGGAAGCTGCCGAACCCGAGGCCCCGCCCTCGACGAGCCTCGCGATCAGTGCGTCGGCAACATCGTCGAGAAGGTCTTCGCCCAGGGCCCCGCGGGCGGTGGGAGAGGAGGCGGCCGCGGCGAGGGCGCGGCACGCGGCGCGGCGGACGAGTGGGGAGGCCGCCGCCGCCGCGTGCCGCGCGGGGGTGGTGTTCGAGCCCGGGGAGGAGGCGGAGGACGAGGAGGAGAAGGAGGAGGAGGAGGAGGCCGCGAGGCGGGCCAGCAGCGGGCCGAGCGCTCCGGCCGTGGAGGGGGCTCCGGTTCCCGACGACGAGGGAGACGAGGGGGGAACGATAGAAGCAGGAGCGCTCCCCTCCTCTGCTCCCTTGTTCCTTTTCTTGCTCTCGCCGCCCTCCGCCTCCGCCGCCGCCCCCCGGCGCCCCCCTGCTCTCTCCGCCCTCGCCCCTCCCCCGCCGCCGCCGCCGCCGCCGACGGCCACCAGCGGCACCCCGGCCGCCAGCGCCGCCGCGAGCGCGTCCAGGGCGCGCGCGGCCCCCTCGTCGTCGCCCTGGGCCGCGGCGTCGGCCAGGAGGTACGCCAGCGAGTCGACCCACCCCGACCCAGCCGCCTCGCGCGCAAGCCGCTGCCTCAGCGGCTGCCCGGGGCCCGCCAGCGCGCGCATGCCGCGGACGGCGGCGCGTGCGAGGAGCTTGTTGGCTTCCTCTCGGTCCTTCGTCGCCGCTGCTGCTGCCGCTGCTGCTGCCGTCGTCAGCTGGCGTCCTCCCTCCGTTCCCGCCCCGTCTCCTTCCTCCGGCGGAGCCGTGGCCGCTCCTGCCGCGGCCGCCGCAGCGGCCGCCCCCAGGGCCGCGCCCCCGCCCCCCGCGACAACCTTCCCGGCGCCCGTCGGGCCCGCCTCGGCCCAGGAGGCCAGGAAAGAGACGGCCAGGGTCCGAGCGGCGAGGGCGGACGGGGAGGGGGAAGGAGGGCCGCCGCCCCCTCTCCCGTTCTTCGACGAAGCCGGAGGGAGAGAAAGAGAGGCGAACTGAGAGGCGGCTCGGATGTCGTCGAGGCGGGGCGTCAGCGGCCGAGGGAGCGGAGGGAGCACGGAAGAAGAAGAAGCGTCATCAGACGAGGTTGACGACGAGGCCTTCCTGCGGGCGCGCTCCTGCCTGCGCCAGCGCCTGTGGCGCGCGAGGCGGCGCCACTTCTTCTCTCCGTCGCCGCCGTCGATTCCCTCGCCGTCGCTCTCGTCGCTGCTGCCGCCGCTCCCGCTTCTGCTTCTGCCGCCGCCCCGCGCCCACCACGCCTCTGCCGCCGCCAGCTCGGACTCGGAGGCCGCGGCGAGCGCGGCGGCGGAGGCGAGCGCGGCGGTGGAGGCGGAGCCGGAGGGGGGCGAGGATGCGACGAGCGAGAGGATCTTGGCCGGCGCCGCAGGCGCGCGCAGCACCGCCGGCGCCGTCGACGGGTCCAGGAGCAGCCTCGCTAGCGCCCCCTCGGCCGCCTCCCGGCTGCCGTTCCTTGCTCCTGATCCGTCGTCCGATTCAGCTGCAGCTGCAGCGGCGGCATCCAGGAGCCATGCGCCCAAAGAGGTCCCCCCTGCGTCGGCGAGCGCGCGGCGGGTCTTAGGGTCGCTCGTCCATGAGGCGACGGCCGAGAGGAGCGGCGACGACGACGAGTGCTGCGCGTGGGAAGAACGAGAGAGGCCTCCTCCTCTTCCTCCTTTCGACAGCGGCAGCGGCGGGAACAGCAGCCCGTCCCTCGCCGCGGCCTTGGCGAGGGTCCTCGCTGCTCGGCCTCCGCGCGCGGCGTTCTCGCCGGCGCGCTCGAGGGTATCCTGTTTTTTTTTTTAGAGTTTTTTTTTCGAGAGAGAGAAGAAGAAAAGGGCGCGAGAGAGTTTGAGCGTCGACAGGCGAAGAAAAACGTAAGGCAACATTCTTCCGTGGCACCAGCGGCTTGCTGCTTTTCGTCTCGAAGCAATAATATCCCAAACAGACCCACCGTCAGCTGCGCCAGAAAGCTCGGCGGGCTCGGAGGCTGCAGTGGCTTGGAAGCAAACGTCGTCCTGTGATGTCGTCGGCGGCGGTGGAACACAGAGTCCTCGTCGTCGTTGTCGTCGTCGTCGTCGAAATCGATGCCGCTCCGGACAAAGGGAGAAGAAGCATCTTTGACGAAGAAGCTGTCGCCTTCGTCTCCGTCTTCTTCCTCGGGGAGGAGCCACAGAGCGACGCCTATGCCCGCAGTGGCTCCGACGGCGATGACAGAGAGCCTAGAGAGCCTCCGGAGCCATGAAGTCTTGCTCGCCGGCGCCGCCATCGAAACCGGCGTCGAGAGTGAAAAACAATTCAGAAGAAGCAGGGGAAAAACTATGCTTTCCTTTTCTTTTCCGCAACACAAAACTATTCTTCTTCGCGGACGCGTGTTTCGTCCCACTCTTTCTTTTCACAGAAGAGAGGGAGCAAGGTCGGCACGCTCTCCTTGTTCCCGTGCACGGGGCACAGGCGCGCAAGTAGCAGAAAGAGGCCGCAAGTAGAAAGAGAGAGGAAGAAAAAACTCTTTCTGTTTGGCTAGCTGCTGCATCTGGACGTCCCTTTTTTTGTCCCCTCTTCTCGCTCGCCTCCTCCGAGATGTCCTCCGCCGGAGGCGGCCAGGACGAGGATGCTGCTGCATTCGGCTCGCAGCAGAGGCGAGGCAGCGCGGGCAACGAGCAGACCCCTTCGAGAACGGGCTCGGACGCCTCGGCTCCCGCCTCAATTCCGTCGGCCGGGTCGGCGGCATCACTCCACGTGCCCTCGTCGTCGGCGTCGGCGGCATCGCTCGTTCACCGCACGTCCTCGCTGGCGTCCAACGTCCCTTCGTCTCGAGTCGGTGAGAATATTCGATGCGTATTTGTCTGCGCACAGCAGGGATTGAAAGTAGAGAGCACGGTCCTAAGAAAGAGGGAGAGAGAAAGCAAGGCAGATTGATTCGGCTTTTTCTTTTCTTTCGCTTGGCTCTCCCGACGTCGACCCTCTTCTCTCACTCTCCTCCTCCTCCTCCTCCTTCCAAACTCCCCTCATTCTCCGCAACAGACCGCCTACTGCTCCAGCGCCTGCGCAAGTCGCAGTCCGGGACCACTCTCTACGGCGACGGGCAGGCGGCGCTCGCGACGGCGGAGTCCGACGCGGCGGCGGCGTCACGGGGCGGTTCCGCTTCCGCCGCTTCCGCCGTCGCGGCGCAGCTCGCGCAGGCATCGCTCGGCGGCGGCGGCGGGAGCGGGGGGAGCGGAGGCTTTGGCGGCGGCGGCGGGCACTCCTCCGTGCCCCCGAGCCCGTCGCCGTCTCCCTCAATGGCGGTGATGGGCCCGGGATCGGGGACGGCGATGCCCCCGCCGCCCTCGTCCTCGGCCCCGCTCTCCTCCTCCGCCCCGGGCTCCTCGTCGGCGGCGCGCTTCATGAACGCCGCGCTCGCCAAGGCCGCCTCTGCCTCCAGGGCCGCGGCCGAGGACGCCGCCGCGGCCTCGGCCTCTGCTTCCGCGGCGGAGGCTGCCGCGGCGTCCGCAACGGCCGCAGCCGCTGCGGCGGCGGCGGCGACGGCCGCCGCCGCTCCTGGCTCCCCTTCGAGGGTCGCCGCCGTCGCCGCCGCCCGGGCGGCGGCCGCGGGTTCCTCGCCCTCGAGGCCCCCCCCCTCCCCGATGGCGCCCCCCGCGGTGCCCGCCGCCGCGGAGCCCGCGCCGCCGCTTCCCCCTCCGCCGCCGCCGCCTCCGCCGCCGCCGCCTCCTCCCGCGACGGGAACGACCAAGTCGTCCGCCTACCGCGGCGCGGTCCCCCCTTCCATCCCGGGCGCAGCCGCGTCGGCCCCGCTGCCGCCCAGCGCCGCCGCGCAGGCCGCGGCCGCCGCCGACTTCGTCGCGGCGGCCGAGGCAGCCATGAGCGGCGCCTCCCCGCGCTCGGGAGCGGAGGGCTGCTCCTCCTCCCGCCTCATCGTCGTCGCCAACAGGCTTCCCGTGTCGGCCTCGAGGGACAAGGACGGCGCGTGGAGGCTGCAGGTCTCGGCGGGCGGGCTCGTCTCCGCGCTGATGAGCGTGCGCAGCTTCCGGACGGTGTGGGTGGGGTGGCCCGGGGTCTACGTCGACGAGGGCGACCCGGCGAGGGCCTCCTTGACCTCCGCGCTGGGCGCGGAGGGGTACGCGCCCGTGTACCTGGACCCGAAGACGGTGGATCTGCACTACAACGGGTTCTGCAACTCGGTGCTGTGGCAGGTCAGTGGACGAT
>Ga0315285_10009016_pt1 | contig 10215 bp, 9 predicted proteins | sample YL17G09_36_MG_FD_203698 | JGI IMG/M metagenome (GOLD analysis project Ga0315285, IMG submission 203698) | Sediment microbial communities from Yellowstone Lake, YNP, Wyoming, USA - YL17G09_36 | ecosystem: Environmental > Aquatic > Freshwater > Lake > Sediment | place: USA: Wyoming | collected... | reverse complement strand
CTCTGTGCCGCCGCCCCGATGCGCCGACTGCCTCGCGCCGGCGCGGTCCGCGGTCACCCTCCCAGGAGCCACCGACCCAGCGCATCGGATTCTTTCCGAAGTCTCGCCGGAAGTCAAGTTGCGGGGGGGCCGGATTGGCGAGCGGTCGGGAAGACGGAAGCCAGGGGAGGGGCGGTCTGGCCGCCGGGGGCGTCGAGGCGTGGGCCAGAGGCATGGCGGGAGGCGACGTCCAAGGCTCGATGCTGTCAAGCAATATCCGCGATAACCGCGCTACGTCCCCTTTCCGTACGTCCCCTATCCGTACGTCCCGTTGGATAACCCCGTTGAACGTCCATAACCGCGCTACGTCCCGTTGGACGTCCAATCGGAAAGATAGCGGCGAACCCCACTGTCCTCTTCATGCCTTCAGCCCTGACCGCATAAAACTCCGCACAAACTGCTTTTGGAAGACGACGAATCCAAGCAACAGGGGGAGGACGACCATCATCGTCGCCGCCATCAGCAAGTTCCACTCAGCTCCACCCTCCGACTGTTGGGCGAAGATCGTGAGGCCCACCGTGAGCGGCCGGGCCTTCGTCGTCTCTGTCACGATGAGGGGCCAGAAGAACTCGTTCCAGTGAAATGTCACGCTAATGATGGAAAAGGCCACGAGCACCGGTCGCACAATTGGAAGAGCAACATGCCAGAGATACTGGAGGATGCTGCAGCCATCGATGCTTGCCGCATCCTCGAGCTCTGCCGGTATGCTCAGAAAGGCCTGACGCATCAAGAATGTCCCAAATGCCGACGCAAAGTAGGGCACCATTACGCCAATCCACGTGTCCAGCAGTCGTAGGCCGCTCACCGTGATGTAGTTCGGAAGGATAGTGCTTTGAGGTGTAATCATGAGCTGGGCCAAAAAGAGCAAGAATAGGAAGTCCCGGCCCGGGAACCGCAGTCGGGCGAAGGCATACGCGGCCGTCGTGATGGTGGCAAGCTGGACAGCAAGGAGTCCGAAGACGATGGCAATTGTGTTCACATAGTAAGAAGCGAAGGGAGCATAACTCCAGGCGCGGGCGAAGTTGTCCCAGCGAAGCTGGGAAGGAACCAGACCAAGGGGCCTCGCGAAAATCTCCGCCTGTGATTTGAATGCTGTGGATACGAGCCAGATGAGCGGGAAGACCCATGCCAGCGAGGCCACGGCGAGAAGCAGGTAGGTACCCGCGCTGGCCAACTTCGGTCGACGCCACATCAGTCACCTCGCGTAGTGGACGCGGCCCCCGAGATAGCGGAAGTACACGTAGGTCCCGATCAGGAGCAGGGCAAAAAGCACCGTGGATGCCGCGGCGGCGCTCCCAGTATCCCAATACACAAATCCCATCTGGTAGATGTAATACATCAGCACATTGGTGCTATTGTGAGGCCCTCCTCGGGTCATGACGTATACCTGGTCTACGGCCTGAAACGAGTTAATGATCGCAATGATCACCACGAAAAACGTGGTCGGCGTGAGCAGTGGAAACGTGATCTTCCAGAACTCCTGCCACGCGCTTGCGCCCTCGAGTCGCGCCGCTTCACGTAGCTCCTCGTCGATGGTCTGCAATCCCGCCAGGAAAATGACCATGTAGTATCCCGCGTACTTCCAGATCCCGACCATGACGATCGCGATCAAGGCGTACGGGCTGGTGTTCAGCCAGTCGATGCTCGCCGGTAGCCGTAGCAGGTGCAGCAAGTGATTGACAGCCCCGTACGCAGGATTGAACAGAAAGATCCAGACCATTGAGGCAGCCGCCATCGGGACGACAGTGGGATAGAACAATCCAACCCGGAACACGCCGATCAGCTTCAGACGCTGGTTCAGCAATAGCGCGAAGACCAGGCCCAGTACTGTTGTTATGATGACGGTGCCGAGCGTATACCACAGGCTGTTCCGAAGGACAGCGGAGAACAGTCCATTCGAGAATAACGCCACGTAATTGCCTGCCCCCACGAACATTCCCCGGTCAGACCCTGGGGCAGTTCGAAAGAGGCTCAGCCAGAGCGCTCGCACGATCGGGTAGTACGTAAAGACAATGAGGAAGATCAGCGAAGGGAGAATCAGCAGAAGCGCGGCAAGGCTCTCCCGGAGTTGGCGGTTGGAGCGCCCTGATCTGGACCTGATCTCCATCCAACGCTCTCCGGACTCTTGGGGATGATCACTCAGTGCCTGTCACAAGACCGGCCGGATGGTCTCAACTTTGGGGGGCGGGCTTCGGGAGCTGGGTGCCCGGCGCCGTCCGGCCCTGGCGGGCACCCAGCCACGGCATCTCACTGCCCACTACTTCCTGAAGGAGGCCAGGACAGCGTCCGCCTCTCGCTGCGCCGCCTCCAGCGCTTCCCTGGGAGCGGTCTTCCCTGCGAGCGCTGCCTCAACGGCATCCGTGATGATCCTGGAAATGCGTCGCCCTTCATGGGTATAGGGGGGCTCGCGGTGCGCATATGGCAGTTGCTTCAGCGCGACCAGACTCTGGGGGAATTCGGCAGTCAGCTGCTTGAGTTCGGTCGTCTGCAGCGCGTCGGGTCGGACCGTCACATAGCCGGACCGGACGCTCCACTTACCGGCATTCTCGGCGCTCGTCATCCATATAATGAAGTTCCAGGCTGCCTGTTGCCGGGCCTGAGGAACTCCCTTGAAAATCACAAACTGGCCGCCACCGGTGGGAACGATGCGGTGCTTTCCCATCGGCAAGAAGGCCACATCCCAGTCAAACGTCGCGGCGCCGCGCACGAATGGGAGCCCGCCTGTCGAGTTGTACATCATTGCGGTCTTCCCCGCGACGAAGTCGGCCGACGCATCCCCGAAGAATCGCCGGGGAGGCATGATCTTGTCCTTCACGGCCATGTCGACCATGAACTGGAGTGCGGCCACGGCTTCAGGGCTATTGAGGAACGTCTGGGTGCCTTCCTCATTGTTGATCCGCCCGCCGTTCTGCATGACGTATGCCGAAAAGAGCCACTGGTCGATGGGAATCTGCAATCCCCACCGTACGACCTCCCCACCACGGACAACGGTCAGCTTTTTCGCCATGTCCAAGAGCTCCGTCCAATTCTGCGGCGGCCGCTCAGGATCAAGGCCTGCCTCGCGGAACGCTGTCTTGTTGTAGTAGAAGATCGGCGTGCTCTTTTGGAAGGGAATTGCATACGTGTGTCCCTTGATTTCGCCGTCCCGCAGGAACGCGGGGTAGAACTTCTTCAGAAAATCGCTGCCACCAGCCGCCTGAACGAAGCTGTCCAGCGGCTCGATGATGTCGGCGTCGTAGGCGGCCCAGACGTCAGCCGCTGTAAGAACGGCCAGATCAGGGGGATTCTTGGCCTTCGCGGCCGTCAGCGCCCGCGCGATCGTGTCGGCATAACCGCCTGAGTAGATCGCCTCGATACGGACCCCTGGGGTGATTCGGTTGTACTCGTCAGCCATCTCACCGATGACGCGACCAAGAGGACCGGCCACCCCGACTGGATAGAAAAATCTCAGAGTCATCTCGCGCTGAGCAGACGCCCACTGCGGAGAGAAACCAAGCACCAGAAGACTGCACAACACAAGCAGGCCTAGCCGCTTCATACCGGGCTCCCTCCTTTCTTGCCGTACCGTCCGTGTGGCCGCAACGCGTGACACACCCTCAGGTTTGAAGTGCTTCCGAGCTGGACTCATGCAGCACCACGTCCAGCCGATCACGCCCCATGACCTCGAGTCGCAGATGGCCTTTCGGTTCTATCCACAGCTTCCCGTACGCACCGGCTGGTTCACCTCCAGTATTCCAAGTCTCCACCAGACTCTGAATCGTGAGAAATGGGACACCGCCCAGGCATCTTGCGTGGTTCCAGTGGGCATGCCCTGTCACGACGGCAGCAACCTTTCCACCCCGAGTCAGAACCTCGCGCACGGCCGTGCGATTGTCGACCGCGGCCCATTCGGGGTGTTCCTGGAAAAGCGGATTGCCCTGGATAGGTTGATCATCGAGGGGGTGATGGCAGAAGAGGACGGCGGGTCGTTCAGCTTTCGCCAATTCGGCGTCGATCCACCCGAGCTGGGTCTCCGAGATGTGTCCTCCATACTCCCCGACCACTGGGTCCGTGGAGTCGAGGAAGACACACTGATATCCGTTGAGTTGGACAGATCTGTAGGAGGCCGACAGGTCCAAAAGTCCGTTCACCTCCGTCTTCGGCAAGTGGGCGACATCATGATTGCCAAGGAGGTGAAAGACCGGTGCCTGCGCCCGCCGGAGAAGATCACGAACCAGGATCGAGTGGCGCCTGTCAGTGGGCTCGTCGACCTCCATAATACGGTCCCCAAGATCGACGATAAACGCCGGGGCGAACAGTCGCATGTCCTCGAGAAACTGCTCAATCAGCCGCTCAGCGTCCGTGCCTCGCCTGGTTTCGCGATCCGGACCCAAGTGGATGTCACTGATAAGCCCGATTCTCAGGACTTCGTTCTCTGGGATCCTCATCAGGCAAATTTGCTTTCGTGGGAGCGAGTCCGTGCCACCGGCGAGGCGCGCGGCACGCCCCTAGGTCCATCCCGATATCGGGAGGATGGCGTGGTGCGGGCGCTGCTGTCAAGGAGAAACTGCGCGGTCGGCGGAGAGCGAGATGTGGACGATACCTGTGGAGGGCGTGAGGCGGCAGACCCAGGCGCACCACCCCCAGAGGGTGGGAGGAGGGTGGCAGGAAACCATTCGTCCGGCTTGGCGGCCGCCCTGGCCCGCGGCGGGCCGTGCGAGCGGGGAAGCCAGAGCCCGAGGTGGGTGAGGATCTTCTCGATGACTTCCGCCCGCTCGATGAAGGCGAGTATCCGTATTCCTCCGCCACACCGGGGACAGACGAGCGGGTCCACCTCGTACACCTGCTTGGTGAGGTGCGCCCACTCCCGCTTCACCTCCATCGAGGGGACCTCGACGGGTTCCGCCGCAGCGGGGGCTTCCCCCTCCGTCTTCCGGCGCTTCCCCCGGCTGACGGTGCTGTACCGGCCGTAGTATCGAACCACGTGCTCGCCCGGATTCGGGATATGGGCGGTGAGGGGCGCCAACCAATCCAAAACAGGGAAGACCTCGAAGTTCCCCTTGAGCACCGGGTGCAGCTTGGACCGGGAGATGACGGTCCCGCTCCGCGGGTGGTACCGCATCTTCTCCTGGACGAACGGCGAGCGGAGGATGTGCTCGGCGAGCGCCTGCCGTCCCTCTCCATCCTGGGCGGTGATTCGGACCTCATTATGCACGCTGCAGCCGGAGTGCCGCCACCCGAACAGTTTCCGGACCAGTCCCTCGTCACTCCGTCCCTCCCGGAGGAGCATCTTCAGGACCCGGTGGCGGAAGAGCTACTCCAGGTGTCTCAGGTCCAGCCGGCGTGACGCGTAGAACCAGCCCGTGGCCCCAAACACCCCGGCCGACCCCAGCGCGTGGAGATGTGGGTGGAAGTTCACCAGATCCCCGAAGGTCTGGATGGCGATGATCGCCCCGGGGACGGCTTCGGTGTTCTTCAGTCTGGATTGAAAGGAAGCTCTTCATATCGTTCGGGATAGACGGATTCGAATTCCGCGAAGTGCTTCGACACGCATTGGGAGAGGGGGTCCCCTTGTGATTGCGCGGTCGATACACCCCTTTGACCATCCCGCCCCCGCGATGGGGACGGGAGATCCAAAGAGAGTGCCATCCCAGCCCTCCTATCACTGTGTGCCGAGACCCCCACATCTGAGCGACGTCCAGGATCGAGGATACCATTTCCGGAGGGGGTCACACGAAATCGGCTGGCGGAGGGAAGATTCGGTGGTCCGGAAGTCGGCAGGAGCCGGTGCTGTACGAGCGCGAAACTTTACGCCTGACCTCCAAAGGCTATCTGGCGGTCGATGAGATCTTACACAGGCTCTTCTCCTAGAGGGCCAGCCCTCTGATTGTCGCGCCAGCTGTGGCCAGGCCGGTGCCTCGGCTTGATCTGAAAATGAGAATCTCAAAATCCAGTTCCTGGCACTACACTTGATCGCCCTCCCGCTGCAAGAAGCGTCGCCCTCCTCCCGAATCACCTTGCCCTCTGCAATGTGCCAAGATCCAGTGCCTGGCATCAATTCTTGTGTTGGGCGGGTGAAAATAGGTCAGGCTGACGGCGAGGTCCGTAGGGCAAGGGGCCTCCCGGAACACCGCCTCCGTTGGGCTGCGGGATGCCCCGGTGGGAGTCGAGGCCATGAGGCTTGCGGCGGCCACGGCGTTGGTGAATCGGGCGCGTCAGCGCCGGGAGCCAGCCGCGGCGTTCCCCTCGGTCCCCAGCCCATGGCATGCGTCCCATTCCGGTGGTCTCCTGGGTCATCCCGCTGGCGGAGGGAGGGAAAGCTGCGCGGACATTACATGCGCGGACATTTCGCCTTGACAGAGGCACCGGGACGTGATAAAGGGAACCTTACATTTTCTTCTGGAGTCACCTCTAGCTGTCCGGTTCGGCCTGGGTCATACCTTTCTTCGTAGACGTTCGGCACCACCTTCTTGTGCGTGCCGTCGCCGGAGTGAGATTTCCCCGTACCACCGCAATGCAAGTGCCTTCCGACGCCGGGGAGGACCGGTAATCAATTCGAGCACCCGAAGAGTAGGTGGAAAGGATTCATCACATCAGAAAGGAGGCCCGAAATGAAACGGAGAGAAGTGTTCCTCGCGGTCATGCTGCCAGTGGCGATGCTTGTGGTCCTGGGGTTGCTGGCGCAGACCCCATCGGCCGACGCCGCGACCTACATGTACAAGTGGCGGATGAACCAGACCCACCCGGCCGACAGCCCCTTCGGCAGAGCGGCGGATGCCTTTGCCGCGGAGGTGAAGCAGCGCACCAACGGCCGGGTCGACATCACGGTCTATCACGCCGGGGCGCTGGGCGACTGGGTGTTGAGCGATGAGATGGTGATGCGGGGCAGCGTGGAGCTGAACCTCGGCCCCGTAGCCCCCACGTATGATCCCCGCCTGAACATCGCCTACTACACGCCCTACCTGTTCAAGACCTTCAAGGAGGGCAAGGCCGCCTATGCCAAGGGGGGCTGGATCAACAGCATGATCGACGACCTGTTTGCCGGCGTGAACATCAAGGGGTTGTCGGTCCTCCCCCTGGGCATGTCTGGGGCCACGGTGCGCAGGGTCCCGCCGAGCCCGGGGGACCCCGATGTCCCCAAGGGACTGAAGATCAGGGTGATGCCCCTCAAGGTCTGCGAGCTGACCTATAAGCGCCTGGGCTACATCCCCGTGTCCATCCCGTATGCCGAGGCCTACAGCGCCATCGAAACCGGGATTGCCGACGGCCAGATGGGCGGTCCCCCCTTCCAGGGCCACGAGTTCCGGGACGTGCAGGGGGCCTGGATACAGTACAACGATTTCGTCGAGACGCACTGGTTCAAGCTGACCCGCAAGCTCTTCGACTCGTTGACGAAGGAGGACCAGAATATCTTGATCGAGGCGGCCGAGCGGCAGGGCGAGAAACAGTGGGAAGTCGCGCTATCCCAGGATGAGGAGTACCGCCAGAAGATGGCCCAGCGGGGCTTGAAGATCGTGACGCCCTCCGAGGCGGAGCTGGAGAAGATCGCCGCAGCCATCCGCGCCGATGTCTGGCCCGAGCTGGACAAGATCATCGGCAAGGCCATCATGGACATCGCCCGGAAGAACGTCGGAGTCGCCGTGAAGTAACCGGCCAGGGAGCGATCCCCGGCCCCCAGAGCACTCGCGGACCGCAGGAGGCTCGAGCGTGCCTCGAGCCTCCTGCGGCGTATTGGGTGGCGCCAACATGGATGCCTCGTCCTCCTCGGCACTGAGGCGAATTATCTTCGCGATCTGGTACGGCATGGTGAAGGTGGAACGAGCCTTCCTGATCGTGTGCTCTATCTTCATCACCCTGCTCGTCTTCGGCGCGGTCCTGATGCGCTATATCTTCCACTACCCGGGCATGGAAGTCGAGGAGATCGCCACTCTGGTTGCCTTCTGGCTCTATTTCGCGGGGGCCATCTATGGGACTTACGAGCGGTCTCACATCAAGACCGAGCTGATTCACCTCGTCCTGAAGCAGCCGAGGCACTATGCCATGGCGAAATCGGCTGCCAGTTTCATCACCCTGGTGCTGGCCGGCATCATGTCGTACTGGGGCTACACATTCTTCATCTGGGGCATTCAAAAGTGGGCGCGCTCGCCGGTGCTCCAGTTGCCCATGGTCTACGCCCAGAGCAGTATTTTCGTCGGCGCCGTCTTCATGTCCTTTTACTTCCTCGTGGAGCTGGTGGACAACATCCGTCAGGCTTTGGGCCTGGCACCCGTCAGCATGCCCCCCGGGGTGGAGTAACCAGCCGTGGACATCGTCATTGACCTGATCATCCTCCTCGGACTTCTCGCTCTGGGAGTGCCGATCCCGTTCTGCTTCATGGCCTCGGTGCTGTTTCTGATTGTCCTCCACGGCTTCAGCTTCGAGTTTCTCTTGCCCATCTCCTTCTTTGGATTGAACTCGCTCACCCTGCTCTCCGTCCCCTTCTTCATCATGGCCGGGGGACTCATGGGCTCATCCGGGATCGCCGACCGGCTGGTCAAAATCGCCCTCGCCCTGGTGGGGAGGTTCCGGGGCGGGCTGGGAGGGGCCACGGTGGTGGCCACCGCCATCTTCGGGGCCATCGCCGGTCTCTGCTCGGCGGCCGTGGCGGCCATCGGCAGCATCATGATCCCCCGCATGGAAGCCGAGGGGTATCCCCGGGGGCATGCGACCGGGCTGGTCACCGTCTCCTCCGTCCTGGCGCAGCTCATCCCGCCCAGCGTCCCCATGATCCTGTATGCGTGGGTCGCCCGCCTGTCGGTGGGGGCCTGCTTCCTGTCCACCGTCGGGCCCGGGATCCTCTCGATGCTGATCTATGTCATCATCAACTGGTGGATGTGCCGCAAGATCCCCACCATCAAGGTCTACCCCTGGGTGGGGCTCTGGCAGCAGACCCGCGAGGTGGGGCAGGCCATCTTCCGAGGCACCTTCAGCCTGATGGGGGCCCTGATCATCATGGTGGGGATCTACGGCGGATTCACCACGCCCACCGAGGCCGCCACGCTGGCAGTGATCTACACCGTCTTCGTGGGCTTCGTCATCTACAAGACATTGAACCTGCGAGAGCTGGGCCGCACCCTCTTCACCACGGCGACCACCACCGGGGTGGTCATCCTGATGCTCTTCTTCGTCATGATGCTCAGCCGGATCTACATCATGCTCAACGTTCCGCAACGGCTCATCAAGACGATGACAGGCGTCTCGGAGAACTACTACGTCATCCTGGTCATGGTCAATGTGTTCCTCATCATCATCGGCATGCTCATGGACGACTTCAGCGGGACCCTCCTGTCGGCGCCCCTCCTGCTGCCGCTCATGAAACACATCGGCGTCAGCCCCTACCATTTCGCCGCCATCCTGGGGACGAATCTCGGGCTGGGGAACGTGACACCCCCCTGTGCTCCCATCCTGTACCTGGGCGGGCGGATGGCCAATTGCAGCTTCGACAAAATGATTTGGCCGGCGACGGTCTTCATGGTCTTTGGCAGCCTCCCGGTCATCATAATCACCACCTACTGGCCCGGCCTGGCATTGTTTCTTCCTCGCCTGATCATGGGAGTCGAGTAGGGCCGACGGAGACGCGAGGTACCCAAACCGCTGGAGTCAATGGGGTCAGGCAGTCCTTTCGACATATTCCAGCCATCCCTATGCCAATCTTCTCCTGGACGAACGGCGAGCGGAGGATGTGCTCGGCGAGCGCCTGCCGTCCCTCTCCATCCTGGGCGGTGATTCGGACCTCATTATGCACGCTGCAGCCGGAGTGCCGCCACCCGAACAGTTTCCGGACCAGTCCCTCGTCACTCCGTCCCTCCCGGAGGAGCATCTTCAGGACCCGGTGGCGGAAGAGCTACTCCAGGTGTCTCAGGTCCAGCCGGCGTGACGCGTAGAACCAGCCCGTGGCCCCAAACACCCCGGCCGACCCCAGCGCGTGGAGATGTGGGTGGAAGTTCACCAGATCCCCGAAGGTCTGGATGGCGATGATCGCCCCGGGGACGGCTTCGGTGTTCTTCAGTGAAGGTCGCCATGAGATCAGTGTTAGCTCCAATCCGAAATTAGCAACCGCCAAGGCGCCAAGAACGCCAAGACCGAAATGGCTTATTGGGGGAAAGGAGCGGAACTTCTGAATGCCCCATAAACCGGTTTTTGTGTTCTTCGGTCGAG
>Ga0315285_10009015_pt1 | contig 10216 bp, 11 predicted proteins | sample YL17G09_36_MG_FD_203698 | JGI IMG/M metagenome (GOLD analysis project Ga0315285, IMG submission 203698) | Sediment microbial communities from Yellowstone Lake, YNP, Wyoming, USA - YL17G09_36 | ecosystem: Environmental > Aquatic > Freshwater > Lake > Sediment | place: USA: Wyoming | collected... | reverse complement strand
CTTTATCCATAGGGGTTTGAAGGCGATGAAGACGCTCCGGCGGCCAACACCCAATGGGTGACAAACAAAACCAGCCCTTTCAGCTCTCTTTCAACGCTTCTCTGAAGATCGATTTCCAGGGATCACGAGTCACCTCTGACGGGGGCCTGATTCTCGTCCGCGAATTGGACGAGCGTTTGGGCTTTAGCTGACTCATCGAGCGGCACCTCAGCGATCCGCGGCGGGGGAAGAACACCCAGTTTCCCCTCGCCGACCTGCTGCGGCAGTCGGTCTACAGCCGGCTGGCCGGCCACGAAGACGTGAACGACGCCGAGCGGCTGAGCCAACATCCGACCTTCCGGCTGATCGGATCGGAGAAGATCTTCCGTCTGCGGACCCGTGACCGGGGGGAGCGCGGAGCGGCTCTGACCTCCCGGCGGCAATCCTTCGAGACGGAAGCGCTGGCTGAGGAGAAGAATCTCGCCGGACTGGCGGCGATCAGCCGGGGATGGGTTGGCGGTCAAGTTCCGGCCCGGCAACCCCGGTTGCGGGTCCGCAGACGGAGTCCACAGCGCCGACGGCTGGGAAGAACTGCTGTTGCCGGAGATCGATCGGCAACAGAAGCAGGGCAAGCAGGTGGTGTTCCGGGCCGACGCCGCCTTTGCCAAAGCGGAGATCTACGCGGCGCTGGAAGAGCGGGGCGTGAAGTGCGCCATCCGGCTGCCGGCCAATGACTGTCTGGAGCGGGACATCGCGGAGTTGCTGACTCGGCCCGTGGGCCGGCCCTCTCACAAGCCGGTGGTGCGGTACAAGGGCTACCTGTACCAGGCCGAGAGTTGGACGAAGGCGCGGCGGGTGGTGGCCAAGGTGGACCCGTCATCGGGTGTTCCCTCGGGTCGGGTTCATCGTGACCAACCTGGAGACCGACAGCCGGGCCGTCGTGCGGTTCTACAACAAGCGGGGCACCGCGGAGCAATGGATCAAGGAAGGCAAGCAGGCCGTCAAGATGACGCGGCTGAGCTGCCATCGCTTCCGCTCGAATGAGGTGCGGCTGTGGCTGAGCCTGATCGCCTACAACTTGGGGAACCTGTGGCGGCGGCTGGTGCTGCCCAGCAGGATCGAGAAGTGGTCGCTGACGAGCTTGCAGTAACGGCTGGTGAAGACGGGCGGGCGGTTGGTGAAGCATGCCCGTTACTACTGGTTGATGCTGGCCGAGAGCCATCTGACGCGGCGCCTGTTTGGAAGCATGGTGCGGCGGATCGAGGCTCTGCCGGTGCCAGCCGGATAGGGTGCGGCGGCGAAGGGCAACCAAACCGGGCGAAGGAGGGAGCTGACGGAGAGGTGTCTGAGAAACCGCTTGAAATGAGGTACTTCCAGGTCTTACGTACCCGGAGGAGCCAGTGTTGGCCCCTTCCTGGGCCGCCGAGGTCGCTCGGGACGGAAACAACAAGAGAACGGCTTCAACGGAGGCGGTTGGACGTATAATCGTGGGTGGCCAGGAGGCCAAAACGGAAATCCTGGCCAAGTGGAACCCGTTTCGTTTTAAGGGCTGCCATGAGCGGAGGGGGGAGCCGTGGCATACCGCCCAGAGCATTGACAAACGCGTGATGGTGATATCATGTTGGCTCCGAAGGTTAGATCGGGATGGGTGGCGGCAATAAGGTTAGATGCCAGGCCTGTGGAAAGGTCGTCAAGCTGGGCACTCCGGCCACGTTGGGGCCTTGCGCCTGTCCGGAATGCGGGGCGGTGATTGGTCCGCGGGCGCCGGCGACACTGCTGAACGCCTCCATTGTCGGCGGTCGGCAGGATGGAGCAGATGTGTCTGTCTCTGACAAAGGAGTGATCCGCACGCGCGATCGAGGCACAGAGATCGCTGGGGTCATCGTGGTGGTGCTGGTGCTCATGATCTCAAGCTCCGTGGTGCTGGGGCTGTGGGAGGGCTCTTCGGGTGCCGCCGTGGTGGTGGGGATTGTTGGGATCGTGGCGACAATCCTTGTCGGGAGATGGTTCGAAGGCAAGTCCAGGAGGTAGTCGCGATGTCAGATTACGGGTGTGCGGTTGGTTTTCGGCGGAAGTCGGCGGTCGCTCTCACCGACAACGAAAAGGTCTCTCTGTGGGACGCAAGGGGCGGAACGTTCCGGGTTCTTAACGAACAGATTCTTCTAAATGGGACCTGGAGGGTTTCAGCCATCGGGAACTTTCTGGGCCGCGGGTTGCTCGGAGCCCTTCTGATTCGGCCGTTGTTCATGAAGGACAGGAGCGAGACCATTCCAGCCGCCGATGTGGAGCGGGTCATCAAGAAACAGAAGTGGGGACGTTCCGTGTACCACATCTTTCAGGCCCGTGACGGGGGGATGTCAGAAGTTCACGTTTTCACGGCCGACGGGGCGCAGGAGTGGAAAGTCGGCGAAGCACTGCGTGCGATCGTGCCGCCGGAGAAGTTCACCGAGGAATCGGCGTAAAGCCTCTCGAACTCCAGGCTGGTGGTGAACAGTGCTTGTCGCGTGAAGGGGTAAGGCGCGCTCCATCCCCGTACGGCATCCTACACGATGCGGTTCAACTGTCCCACCGTGGCCGCCGGCACGACGTCCGGAATCGCGGTGGTTTTCTCTAAGGTGAGCTTCTCGTCCGCGCCGGTGGGATGGCCCATCGGCCAGCGCTCCGGCTTGAAGTTGTTGGTGGTTGGAGTCCTCTCCAGACCAGACACTCTTCCTGTCACGTCGGAGGTCGCGGGTTCGAGTCCCGTCGTCGGCGCCTTGGCCGCTGGTCAATCCCCCGCGCCGCGCGGGCGGGGCGCTCCGAGGGCCGCGAGGCGGCTGGCCGCATCCTCCTCCGCGTAGCTGGCCACGATCTCGCCGAAGTAGACGCGGTGGAAGTCGTCCTGCGGGTAGAACTCGTCCCGCACTGCCTGCACCAGGGCGTCCGGTACGAGATCATTGCGGTGCAGCACGCGGCACTCGTAATGGATCACGCACTCGGCGATGACGGGCGGGCGCACCTGCCGGCTGGGCGCCGTGGTCAGGCGCATTTCCTGGAACTTGTCGTGGGCGCGCCCGGAAACCGTTCCGCAGTGGGCCACCGCCGCGGCCAGTTCCTTGGGCGGCACGTTGACGGTGAATTCCGGGACCTCCTCCAGGCGGCTGTAGGTGTAACGCGAGGGCCGCACCAGCACGATCCAGACGGGCCTTCCCCAGATCGAGCCGATGGCGCCCCAGCCGATGGTCATGACGTTGGGCTTGCCGCCGGCGCCGGCGGTGACCAGCAGCAGCCCGTCCTCGCGCAGGCGCTGGATGGTGTCTTGGAAGTGATCGGTGTAGCGGATCGTTACCTTGGCCATTCCAACTTTAGTATCGGCCAGCCTGCGCGGCCAGTCAACTGGATCGCGGCCGCCCGCGACGAGGGTGCCCGGGGTTCCACGGCGGGGCTTCTGCGGGTATCATCGTCCTTATGGAGTTCTTCGAGGTAGTCAAACGACGCCGTTCCACGCGGGCCTACGCGGCGAAGCCCATCGAGATGGAGAAGCTTGACACAATCCTGGCCGCCGCCAATGCGGCGCCCTCGGCGGGCAACCTGCAAGCCTACGAGATCTACCGGGTGACGAGCCCGGAGCGCAAGCGGGCGCTGGCTAAGGCGGCCTGGGACCAGAACTTCGTGGCGGCGGCGCCGGAGCTGCTGGTTTTCTGCGCGCACCCGGCGCGCTCGGCGGTGCGCTACCGCCAGCGGGGCGTGAAGCTCTACGCTGTCCAGGACGCCAGCATCGCCTGCACCTTCGCCATGCTGGCGGCCAGCGCCCTGGGGCTATCCACTGTGTGGGTGGGGGCCTTCGACGACAACGCCGCGCGCCGGGCCATCGGCGCCCCCGACGGCCACGTGCCGGTGGCCATGCTGCCCATCGGCTACGCGGCGGAGACGCCGGAGCTGACCCTGCGGCGTCCCCTGGACGACCTGGTGCACGAGGTGTAGGCCGCCGGCGGGAATGCCCGCCCCACTGGCGCGGCTCTGCGCCTCTTGCGACGAATGCCCGCGGGGTATACCATTGTGGCCGATGACACCCGGCGGACTTCGAGTTATCTTTGCGTTTGTCTTCGCCGCGGCGGTGCTCGCCCAGGACCCGCGCGGCGCCATCGTGGGCCAGGTCTCGGACACCACGGGAGCGGTGGTGCCCGGCGTCACGGTGCGCGCCACCAATCTCGAGACCAAGGTCACGGTGTCGGCCACCAGCAACGAGCAGGGCAACTACGAGATCCCGTACCTGCTGCCGGGCGCTTACGCGATCGCGGCGGAGCTGGCGGGCTTCAAGGGCTGGAGCCGGCCGAGGGTCGAGCTGCGCATGGGCGACCGGCTGCGCATTGACATCGCGCTGGAGGTCGGCAACGTGACCGAGAGCGTCGAGGTGACGGCCCAGGCCCCGGTACTCGAGAGCACCAGCGCCTCGATCGGGCAGGTGATCTCGAGCCGGCAGATCGCCGACCTGCCGCTGCGCAGCGGTAACGTGGCCTGGCTGTTCTCGATGGCCCCCGGCGTCATCCTCCAGATGCTGCCCTTCGACGGCCCCTGGAACATCGAGCAGGCGGCCAGCCTGAGCGTGGCCGGGGCGGGCCCGCGCAGCTTCGATTTCAACGTAGACGGGGTGAGCAACAACTCTTACGGCGGCCGCACCGCCTTTGTGCCTCCGGCTGACATGGTGCAGGAAGTGCGCATCGACACCGCCAGCTACGACGCCGCGGTGGGCCACACCACCGGCGGCGCGATCAACATCAGCCTCAAGGCCGGCACCAACGCCTTGCACGGCACACTGGGGGCAGCGGTTTCAAGCGGCCCTATGATGACGCGCAACTTCTTCACCAACAAGTTCATCTTCGATCCCACCACCGGCCCGATCACGCCCGAGAAGATCAAGGCCAACACGCCGTCGCTGCGCTGGCTGCGTTACAGCGCGGCGGTGGGCGGGCCGGTCTACCTTCCAAAACTCTACGACGGACGTGCAAAGACGTTCTGGATGTTCGGCTACCAGACCCACAACCGGCGGCGGCCCAATGCCACCGTTCACACGGTGCCCACCCCAGCGCAACGCACGGGCGATTTCTCGGCGCTGCTGGCGTTGGGGTCCCAATACCAGATCTACGACCCGCTGACCACCACGCCCTCGGGGGCCACGCGCTTTGCCCGGCAGCCCCTGGCCGGCAACCGCATCCCGGCCAGCCGCCTGGACGCCACGGCGCAGAAGATCCTGCGCTACTTCCCCGCCCCCAACACGGCCGGCACCGCCGACGGGCTCAACAACTACGCGCGCACCCGCCAGGACACCCAGGACCTCTACCAGCCCATCGCCCGGGTGGACCACAACTTCAGCGAAGCACGGCGCATGTTCGCCCGCTACTCGCATTCGGATTTCTACGGCCACTTCGACCAGTTGATCGCCGGCAGCAGCGTGCGCGGCCGCCAGCGCCGCCGTCCCCACCGCGGCGTCGCGCTCGACAACGTTTTCGTGCTCAGCCCGCGCACCGTGCTCGACGTGCGCTACGGCTTCACCTGGTTCCAGGAGTTCCAATCCTTCGACAACATGGGCTGGAACCTCTCGGAGTTCGGCTTCCCGGCGAGCCTGATCCGGGAGCTGGATCCGGCGGGCATCTCCTTCCCCGTGATAAACGTCACCGGCCTGCTCCAGTTGGGCAACGACGGGGGCTTCAAGCGGGTGAACGATTCGCACAGCCTGCTCACGGTGCTTAGCTGGATGCGGGGCAACCACAGCGTCAAGGCGGGTTTCGACGGGCGGCTGCTGTTCGAGACGAACCAGGAGTACGGCAACGTTGCGCCGCGGCTGGATTTCGCGCAGGCTTACACCCGCGGGCCGCTGGACAACTCGCCCGTCGCGCCCGCGGGGCAGGGTCTGGCCAGTTTCCTGCTCGGCATCCCCACGGGCGGCTGGGTGGATCTGAACGACTCGCGCGCCGAGTTCAGCCAGTTCTACGCGGGCTTCCTCCAGGACGACTGGCGCGTCACCAAGAAGCTGACGCTGAACCTGGGGTTGCGCTGGGAGTGCGAAAGCCCGGTGACGGAGCGCTTCAACCGCACCACCCGCGATTTCGACTTCCGGAGCGTCAATCCCATCCAGGCGCGGGCCCAGGCGCAGTACGCGCGGGCGCCCATCCTGGAGGTCCCGGCCTCCGAGTTCCGCACCGTGGGAGGGGTGACCTTCGCGGGGCTGGGCGGCCAGCCGCGGGGCATCCGCGATCCCTACCGGCGGGCCCTCATGCCGCGCTTGGGCTTCGCCTACCAGTTGGCGCGCCAGGTGGTCGTGCGCGGGGGCTACGGTATCTACTTCGATATGCTGGGCGCCGAATTCAGCGACGTCTCCCAGCCGGGCTTCAACCAGCGCACCAATGTGCTGGCCAGCCTGGACAACGGCCAGACCTACGTGGCCTCGATCGCGAACCCCTTGCCCTCCGGGCTGGAGCAGCCCAAGGGCGCCGCGGGGGGCCTGGAAACCTATCTGGGCCGGAGCCCCGGCTTCTTCGCCGCGACCGGCGTGCGGCCCTACATCCAGCGCTGGAGCTACTCCATCCAGTACGAGCCCGCCCAGCAGATGCTGTTCGAGCTGGGTTACATCGGCACGCGCGCCGTGCGCCAGCGCGTCTCGACCGAGTTCAACCCCGTCCCGCGGCGCTATCTGAGCACCTCGCCGGCGCGCGACCAGGCCACGATTGATTACTTGTCGGCGCGCGTGGCCAATCCCTTCGTGGGCCTGGCGGGCTTCGCGGGGTCGGCGTTGTTTGCCGCGGCCAACACCACCCGGTCGCAGTTGCTCCAGCCCTACCCGCATTTCTCGGGCCTTTCGGCCGGCTTGCCGGCGGGCGCGAGCTGGTACCACGCCCTGATGGCGCGCTTCGAGCGGCGCTTCAGCCGGGGCCTGCAAGCCCAGGCCAGTTACACCTGGTCGAAGACCATGCGAGCGGTGGACTACTTGAACGCCACCGACAACATTCCAGAGCACGTGGTTTGCATGTTCGACCGGCCGCACCGGCTGGCGATGACGGCGATGTATGAGCTGCCGTTCGGAGCGGGCCGGCGCTGGGGCGGCGCGGCGCGCGGCCTGCTGAACCACCTGATCGGCGGTTGGCAGGTGCAGGCCATCTACCAGGCGCAGAGCGGCCCGCCGCTGGAATTCGGGAACGTCATCTACCGCGGGACGTACCGCGACCTGCGGCTCTCCGGAGATCAGCAGACGCTGGATGGCTGGTTCAACACGGCGGGCTTTGAGCGTAACCCCAATCTTCAGCTTGCCAATAACATCCGCACTTTTCCCACGCGCGTCGCCGCGGCCCGCGCCGACGGCATCAACGTCTGGGACCTGGCCGCGCACAAGACCTTCCGCCTCATGGAGAAACTGAAGCTCCAGTTGCGCGGGGAGGCCGAGGGCGCCATGAACCACCCGAACTTCGAAGCGCCCAACGCCGCGCCCACCAGTACGCTGTTCGGGTGCGTGACCGTCACCCAAACCGGCCAGGAGGAGCGGCGTATCTTCGTGGGCTTGAAACTTCTTTTTTGAGGACGGACTCATGCTCAACCGACGCCGCTTTCTTTCCACCCTGGCCGGCGCTGCGGCGCCTGCCGCCTTCCCGCAGGACCGGCCCCCCAGCGTCGTCTTCATCCTGGCCGATGATCTCGGCTGGGGCGACCTGGGCTGCTATGGGAATCCTTACATCCGCACGCCGCACCTGGACCGGCTGGCGCGGCAGGGCGTGCAGTTCACGCAGTTCTACGTGAACGGATCCGTGTGCTCTCCCACCCGCAGCGCCTTCATGAGCGGCCACTTTCCGGCGCGGCACCGCGTCCATGGGCACTTCGCCGAGCACAAGCTCAACGCCGCGCGCGGGATGCCGGACTGGCTGGACCCCGCGGTGGTGACGCTGCCCAAGCTGCTCAAGCCAGCCGGCTACGCCACGGCGCACTTCGGCAAGTGGCACCTGGGCAGCGGGGCGGGCGCGCCGGGTCCCGAGGCCTACGGCATCGACGATCATCGCACCGTCAACGCCAACGGCCCCTCCTGGGACCAGCGGGATCGCTTCTTCCGCGCGCGCTCGACCGAGCTGATCGTCGATGAGACCATCCGCTTCATCGAGCAGAACCGCGCGCGACCGTTCTACGTCAACGTGTGGTCCCTGCTGCCGCACGCTACGCTCGATCCCACCGAGGAGCAGTTGAAGCCCTACGAGCGGTTCGCCCCCGCCGGGCAGGTTCCCCACAAGGGCGCCACCCAGATCTTCTACGCCTCAGTCACGGCACTGGATCAGGCCATCGGGCGGCTGCTGGCGCGCCTCGAGGAACTCGGCCTGAGCCAGAACACGCTGGTGCTGTTCTCCAGCGACAACGGCCCCGAGGACATGGAGATCCGCAACGCCAGCCACAGCGGGGCGGGCTCGGCGGGCCCGTTCCGCGGGCGCAAGCGCAGCCTGTACGAGGGTGGCGTGCGCACGCCGCTGCTGGCGCGCTTCCCTGGCCGTATCCGCGCCGGGCGCTTGGACACGGCTTCGGTGCTGACCGGCGTCGATTTCCTGCCCACCATCGCCCGGTTGGCCGGCGTCGAGGTGCCGCCGGAGTTCAAACCGGATGGCGAAGACGTAGGCGACATCCTCCTGGGCAAGCCGCGCCCGCGTTCCAGGCCCCTCTTGTGGGAGTGGCGCTTCCGGATCTTCGGGCACGTGCTGCACCGCAGCCCGATGCTCGCCATCCGCGACGGCGACTGGAAACTGCTCCTGAATCCCGACCGCAGCCGCGTGGAGCTCTACGACCTCCCGCGCGATCCCTCCGAGCTGACCAACCTGGCCGGCCGTCATTCGGAGATCGTCGAGCGGCTGGCCCGCCAGGCGCTGGCCTGGCAGAAGACGCTGCCCGAAGGCCCCTTCGACCCCGGCGCGGGCAGCAACGATTACCCCTGGCCGCGGGAGCGATAGCGCGACACAGGCAGGAATGCCTGTGCCACGCTATGATGAGTCGAGCGGGAGGTTCATTGAGCGAAGCCAGTCTGAGCAGCCCGGAGCAGGCGCGCCGAGCCGCGGCGCGCCGCCGCTCAATCGCCATGATGTTTGGTTGCACCATCCTGGGAGCGGTCGGCCAGATCCTCATCAAACTGGGCGCCAACACGCTGGGGCAGACTAACAGCCCCATCGCCATGCTGCTGACGCCGCCCCTGTTTTTCGGGTACGTCCTCTACGGGCTGATGACGGTCCTGTTTGTGCTCGCGCTGCGCGACGAAGAGCTTTCGATTCTGTACCCCATCATCGCGCTCACCTACGTGTGGGTGGCGGCCCTGTCGGTGGTGATCTTCAAGGAGTCGCTGAGCCTGCTGCGGAGCGTGGGGGTGATCACGATCGTCACCGGCGTGGCGGTGCTGGGCAGGAGCGGCAGGAAGTGAAAACCCCGGTCTCCTCGATGGCCCTGGTGCTGACGGCCTCCTTCATCGGCTCGTTCGGCGCCGTGTTCCTGAAAGCGGGGGCGGGAAAGCTCCGCCAGGGCCTGCGCTACCTGATATTCAACTTCCGTCTGGCGGCCGGCGTGGCGCTGTTTCTGGCCTCTTCCTACTTCTTCGTCCTGGGGGTGCGCAACGGGGAGCTGAGCGTGCTCTACCCCCTGGTTGCGCTGGGCTACGTCTGGACCATGCTGTGGTCGCGGCTCTTCTTCCGGGAGCCGGTGACCCGCCACAAGCTGTACGGGCTGACGCTGATCCTGCTGGGCATCGCCCTGATCGGCCTGGGCGGTCGCTAAGCGATTAGCCCCCGCTTACAGCAGTCTGGCGGGGCCTTTTCCAGGGGTCGAGGCCGCCAAGCTGCTGCTCCAGCGCGTGCGCCACCCCCGGCGCAGGCAGCAGAAAGTGGTGCTCACGCCGGAGCTAAGGATCCGTGACTAGCTCCCCGCCCGGCTGCGGCGTCATAATGGGGCCATGCCGAGCGTATCCTTTGTCACTCGCCGTAAGTTCGTGATCTCGACCGCCGCCGGCCTGGCGCTGCCGTGGCTGGCGCCCGGGGAAAGCCAGGAGAGCGGGCCGTGGGCGGGCCCGGCCGTGGTGAAGCGCGTCTACCTGGCGGCGCGCCGCGCCAGTTGGCCGCGTCCCGACCTGGATCTCAAGCAGGAGGTGGCCGACATCGAGGCCCGTCTGGCGGAACTGGAGCGCCGCTACCCGGGCGAGATCCGGTTGACCGGCGGAGAACTGCTCCAGCCGTATGCGGACATTGCGGCC
>Ga0315285_10009014_pt1 | contig 10217 bp, 7 predicted proteins | sample YL17G09_36_MG_FD_203698 | JGI IMG/M metagenome (GOLD analysis project Ga0315285, IMG submission 203698) | Sediment microbial communities from Yellowstone Lake, YNP, Wyoming, USA - YL17G09_36 | ecosystem: Environmental > Aquatic > Freshwater > Lake > Sediment | place: USA: Wyoming | collected... | reverse complement strand
AATTAACCGATAGCTTCGAGACGTTATTGAGACAGGCAGAGATCATCCTCTCCTGCGAAGAGGATCTGCTGAAGAGGGACTGGTGCAAGCTGAGTCCAGATGAGCAGCAGCATTTCTTGGACAAGTTTGAAGACGATCTCCATTACCAGCAGATGCTGCTCCTTAAGTTCGAGGATTGGCTGCACAACCAGCAGACCATGGAGGACTGTTACAAGAAATGGTGGTTGCGATTCCTGGCCAGCTTCAAGGATCTGATTTGGAGACAGTCCAACCTGCTGGATAGCTTTGAGATGCTGATGAAGATAGACTGCTCAGGCGAATACATCAATGTGATAAAGTCAGCAAATGAGATGGAGGTTGATGCCGGAGCGCCAGTTAAATACACCTACACTATTAGCGCAAAGAGCACCTATTCCATCAAGAATGTCGTCGTGAAGGACTCGCTGTGGGGCGAAGTGGGGACTATAGCGCTCCTCGTTCCAGGTACACCTCAGACCCTAACAGTAACCAAACCTCTGAGCTGCGCTGACTGCAACAACTGCGAGTGCAAGGTCTGCAACTTCGCTACGGTCTGCGGCGAGGTAATTACAGTTGACGGCAACTTCACGGTGTGTGATGTCAGCAATGAAATGTGCGTAATAGTCGACGAGAACTTAGGAGTAGGTCCCATCTACCCCGGGAAGAAGGTGACTGAAACTGCAGAAGAGACATCTCCGGCCGCTGAGGAACCCGCTGTGGAGGCAACTGGAAAGGCGACTGTGGAGGGGACAAAGGCACCTGCAGAGCTGCCCAGCCCGGCTGGCTGCACAACCTGCGGCAAGAAGTAGGCTGTAAAGGGCCGCTGGAAATCAGCGGTCCCAGAATTTTATTTTAATTTTAATGAAATTTTGCTAAACACCTTTTACAGCCTCTCCGGCTTGTCCAGCAGCCCAGTCTTCTTCATCAGCTCTCCGGAGCGGGCGTGGGGCTTGCGGGAGACGGTATCTCCTGCCTTCTCCAGCTCTCTGGCCTGGTCTGCAAGACAGGCCGCAGCCCTCATCACCTAATGGCCGGCGGCAGCTGTCAGGGCGATAGCTTCCAGCTCTTTCAGTCGGAAGCAGGCAGCAGCATCGATGCTGGCTACCGTCTGAGCCATATAGAGGGCTCCAATGGCCTTGGCTTGAGCATAGGGATTGCAGAAGTCCATTCGCTCTGCGCACTTCTCAGGGGTGGCCAAGATCTGGGGCAGCCTGGCAACGCCTGCGGCGATGGCGGCCATGGCCTCGTCCAGCTCCTCCTGGATCAGCCGTACTGCTCCGCAGACGGCGAGAACCTTGAGGGCGTCGGCGTTGAAGAGGGCCATCTCTGCTGGGTCCAGAAACTCCCTTTTAGCTCCGATGAGGGGATCTGCGGGCAGGATGATGTAGCCGAAGCCCTCGGCGGCCATGGCATCCCTTGCCTCCTTCTTGGTCGGTCCATCAGAGATCACAATGGCAGGCAGGCCTTTGAACTGCTCACGGGCTGCTGTCTGGCCGGGGGTGGCTGCGTTGGGCCCGATGATCACTACCAGCTGAGGCCCCCAGCCCTTCAGCTCCGCGGAGGCCTCGGCCTCCTTCTTGGTCATCTTCGGCCCGGAGCTGGAGATCTTCATCTCCAGATCGGTCCTCTCTGCGATCTCATCCAGGGCCAGGTCCACGGCCAACGAGGAGGCGATATTTCCCATTTTGATGAAGCCGATCTTGAACATGCTGCCCATGAGGCGGAGAGAAGATAAAAGGGTTTTTGTCTCCCAGGACCGCTCTGCCGGATGTGAAGAGGCAAGGGAGCTATATATCTCCCGAGCCTGCCCATTTTAGTGAGCTCTCTTTGACCGACTACAGGAAGAAGCTCAAACCGCAGTTCTCTCTGCTGGAAGCGGATGAGGCCGGACCGAGCCCTCTAGAAGTCTCTCTGAGATACGGCCTATCTCCGCAGAAGGTGGTCATGCTCAGCCGCAACGAGAACCCTTACGGCCCCAGCCCGAGAGCAGTGGCGGCTTTGAGGGACGCCGCCCTGCACCTGCACAGGTACCCGGATGCCAGGCCCTTTGTGGAGGCGGTGGCCGAGTACACGGGATCTCCCGAGGAGATGGTGGTGGTGGGCGCTGGGATGGACGAGATCATTATCACCATGGCCAGGCTCTTTCTGGGCCCCGGGGACAGAGCCGTGATCCCTGTGCCCACCTATACCTATTACTCGCTCGCCGCCCGGCTGTGCGGGGCCATTCCTGTCTATTGCCGGCGCCTCTCCAGCTTTGAGGTCGACCTCCCCCTTCCCGCGGCAGAGATGATATTTCTCTCTTCTCCCAACAATCCCACCGGCAACGCGGCCTCCGAAGAGACAGTGCGATCGGTCCTGGAAGCCTCCGATTCGATAGTCTTTCTGGATGATGGCCTTCTGTGGAGTTTGCCAAAGCCAACCTGGCCCATCTCCTCGAGGATTACCAGACCCTGGTGCTCAGGGGTCCCGGAGAATGGGTCCAATGCCCACCCGGTGAGGATATTTGCAGGTGCCTGGCTGAAATGAAACGGAATGAATATCGTTCCCAAGAGCACGGTATCCGTCACCCTGGCCACGAGAGCGATTTGACCCCGCCTCGTCTCCACGAGGACCATCTCCCCATTGCCAATCCCTAATCTCTGCGCATCCCCGGGATTGACCTCCACCGCCGGGCCGGGCATTGCTATCTCGGGAAGACCGGTACGCCTGGTCATTGTATCCGTGTGAAATCTGTGGCCGCTCCGCCCCGTGATCAGGAGCAACGGGAACTCCCGGTTGGGAGTCTCGTAGGGGTCCTGGGGCTCGGCCGGCCTGAAGATGGCCCTCCCTCTTGGAAATCTACGAACATGCATTATCCTCGTCCCCGGATGCTTGGAGTGGGGGCACGGCCATTGAAGGCCGCCTATGCCCAACCGGGAATAGCTGATACCGCCGTATGTAGGCGTGAGGGAGGCTATCTCTTGCATGATGCTAGACGGAGAGCTGTACTCCCCGAAGAGGCCGAACAAACGCAACAATCGAGAGAGAACCTTCCACTCTGGCTGGGCCTCTCCAGGGGGCAAAACGGCCTGCCTGACCCTTTGCACCCTGCGCTCCATGGATGTGAAAGTGCCATCTTTCTCGACGAAGGATGCCGCGGGGAGGACCACATCGGCCATCATAGAGGTCTCGGGGGGGAATATGTCCCAGACCAGCAAGAACTCCAGGGACTCCAGAGCCTTCTTAATCCGGGCGCTGTCCGGATAGCTGAGCATGGGATTCTCCCCCACTATGATTAACCCCTTCAGCTGGCTGGCCTCCGCGGCCGCCATCATCTGCAGTGCCGTCATCCCTGGCGTCTCGGGCAGAGGCTGTCCCCAGGCGCTCTCGAACTTCTCCCTGGCTCTTGCCACCTGCTGGTATCCGGTGTATACCCCGGGCAGTGCCCCCATGTCGCATGCCCCTTGAACATTCTGATGCCCTCTGAGAGGGTAAAGACCCGTCCCCTCACGGCCGATATTCCCAGTTGCCAGGGCCTGGTTGGCTAGACCCTGGACGTTATTCGTCCCTGTCGAGTGCTGGGTTATGCCCATGGCGTAGGCGATAGCCCCCCGGTCTGCAGATCCATAGGCCATGGCAGACTCCCTGATCTTTCCGGCAGGAATGCCCGTGATTGCCTCGGCGACACTGGGTGGGAACCTCCCTACAACCTCCAGCAAGCCCTCCAACCCCTCGGTCCTATTGGATATGAACTCCTTGTCCTCCAGCCCTTCCTTGAAGATGACGTGGAGAAATGCGTTGATCCAGGCGAGGTCGGTTCCAGGCTTAGGAGCCAGGTGAATATCGGCCATGCGGGCCATACTGGTGCGGCGTGGGTCCACCACGATCATCTTCGCCCCCCGCTTCCTGGCCAGCCTGATGTAGGGGACGAACATGGTGTGGTGGTCGGTGGTGTTGGATCCGACCACGAGGATGCATTGAGCCTTGGCTATGCTCTGGATGGAGTTTGTCATTGCCCCGCAACCCAGGGTCCGGGTGAGACCTACCACCGTGGGAGCGTGACAGAGCCGTGCCACGTTGTCCACGTTGTTGGTCTGAAGGGCTGCCCGTGCCAGCTTCATCAACAGGTAGTTCTCCTCGTTGGTTCCTTTAGCCGAGGTGAGGACTCCCAGGGAGGCCGGATCGGCATCCCTGATCTCCTTCAGCCTCCTAGCAGTGAGGGACAGGGCCTCATCCCATGAGGACCGGACCAGAGCCCCGCCCTTCCTGACCCAAGGGAAACGCAGACGATCTTTATGACAAGGGAACTCCCAGGCGTGGCGGCCTTTGATGCATAACCGCCCCTTGGATACGGGATGATCAGCCGCGGGCGAAGCCTTCACGATCTGTCCATCATCCACGTGCAGGACAAGACCGCAGCCACAGCCGCAAAAGATGGATGTCGTATGAACATCCCGGGTAGTTTCCATTAGATCGATATCTGGAGAAATCGATGATATGGTTTTTGGTTGAGCAGCATCAGCAAGACGAGGCATTGAACGGATAGTTTACATGAGCACAAGATAGATAATCTACCACGCAGAGCAAACCCTTGTATGACTAACATGATCAGAACGACCGTTCTACTGGCCGGTCTGACCGGACTCTTGCTTTTGATTGGTGGTTTAGTGGGGGGAAGAAGCGGCATGTTCCTGGCCCTGATCTTCTCCTTTGTGATGAATTTCGGGGCTTACTGGTACAGCGATAAGCTGGTTTTAAAGATGTACCATGCCCGCGAAGTCTCATCGGCGGATGCACCGGACCTCTACCGCATGGTTCAAAGGTTGGCGCAGAATGCTGGCCTCCCCATGCCCAGGTTATATATCGTCGATACGCCTATGGCCAATGCCTTTGCCACTGGCAGAGATCCTCAACATGCCGCGGTAGCGGTGACCACAGGAATAACGAGGATACTCAATAGAAATGAGCTGGAAGGAGTAGTGGCTCATGAGCTGGCCCACATTAAGAACAGAGATACCTTGATCAGCACGATAGCCGCCACTATCGCAGGAGTGATTACGTTTCTGGCTAGCATGGCCCAGTGGTCTTTGATCTTCGGAGGAAATGACGACGATAGAGGCAATCCTCTGGGCATCTTGGCCATGGCCATTCTAGCCCCTATTGCCGCCACCATCATACAGCTAGCAATATCACGGGGCAGGGAATTCGGAGCGGACGCCGGCGGAGCCAAAATCTGTGGCGATCCCCTGTCACTCGCCAGTGCTCTTGCCAAGCTGGAAACTGCCGCTGGCGCCGTAAGAGCGGATGTAAATCCCTCCACCGCCCATATGTTCATAGTGAATCCTCTCAAAGGAAGAACCTTCGCCTCTCTCTTTTCCACTCATCCCAGCACGGAAGAGAGGATTTCGCGGCTCAGATCCCTGCAATAAGATTAATAAAAACCTTGCCAAGCCACAGCTGGTTGCGGCTAGGGGATTACTAAGAAACGCTCATGACTTAATGTCACCCATGAGGATGAAAATGGACCAAGGATTGGGCCATTTTCCTACCAGGTCCCTGTGAACCGCCAGGGGCACGATGTCGTATCCCTCCAGCCCAAGCTCAGATAACGATCTTCCTGCGACAGGAGATCCCTGGGATACCTTGAGGGTGCTGATCTCTTCAGTCATAAGGCTGATATTCGCATTGCAGTAAGGCTCTCTGGAGAGGCTTCTGAACATTTCATAGCCGTCCGCCCTCACCTGGGCAACGAAGCTCTCGATCTTCTCCTTTGGTATTTGATAGAGATCAAGGATCCGGGTGAAGATCTCTATGGAGGTCTCGTACTCTTCGGGGATCACCTCGTTGGCGCCCAGATCGTGCAGGGGCTTCATCTCCTGGATGTAGCGGGTTCTGGCAATGATGAAAAGATCCGGGTTCATCCTCCTGGAAAGCTCCGTAATCCTCCGCGTAGCCGAAGGATCGGATATGGCGATGACCATCACCTTGGCATTCTTTATTCCCACCTGCCGCAGGATGTATTCCTGAGCAGCATCTCCGAAGCAGATGGGCTCGCCAATCTTTCCTTCGAGTGCCACTATCTCGGGGTCCATTTCCACGATGATGTAGGGTATGCCCTCTCGTTTTGCCGACCTGGCTACGTTCCTGCCGTTGACGCCATAGCCTATTATTATCAGATGATCCTTGAGGGAGACTGGCTCGCCAGCCATGGATGGAATAGGCCTGGCCTTGAGCTTGTCCGGCAGGGGAAGGCGCAGCATGCTATCGGCCACCCGGGGCGAGATGGCCATTAAGAGCGATGTAGCCGCCATGGTCAGGACGGTCACATCCAAAAAGATCTGATAATTGGCACGGGGGATAAGGCCGCTATTGAATCCGATCTTGGAGAGGACGAAGGAGAACTCGCCTATCTGGCTCAAGGCCAGCGCCACCAGGACAATGATGCGCAGCGGTAGGCCCAGCAGAGAGATGGCAAAGCCTGCCACTAAAGCTTTTAGGGCAATTACTGCCATGGCGAGGAGAATTATAAGTGCAGGATTACGGAGCAAGAGGTCGATATCCAGGAGCATGCCGATGGATATGAAGAAGAAGCTGGTGAAGGCGTCCCGAAAGGGAACAACGTTTCCGATGGCCTGGTGGCTGTAGGGAGATTCCGATATTATGAGTCCGGCAAGAAAAGCTCCGAGGCCCAGAGAGAGTCCGGCCAGGGATGTTATCCAGGCCACCGCAAAGCAGATGGCAACCTCACTGCGCAGGGAAAATCTCGCGGTCTTCAGTCTTGGCTATGTGATAAAGCGCCTGGGGAACCAGCCATTTGGCGCTGATTATTATAAACGCAATCAGAGCAAGACCTTTGGCCAGAATGGCCATGGGTGGATCGCTCAAAGACTGCACAGCGCCGGGGAGCATGGGTATCATGAGCATCATGGGAACGACGGCGATATCTTGGAAGATCAGGATGCCCAGCGTGGTCCTTCCGTGGAGGCTGTCGAACTCCTCTCGCTTCGGAATTATGCGCAGGACTATTGCGGTGCTGCTCAGGGAGACCAAGAATCCCAGCAAAACGGCCTCGCCAATAGGCTCCTTGAAGTTCGCCATTATTGCGAAGACGGTCGCGACTGTGAGGAAAACCTGCAGCGATCCCCCCACTAAGACATACTTCTTGAGTTTGAGAATATCCTTTAAGGAGATCTCCATTCCCACGGTGAAAAGGAGTAGCACAACTCCGATCTCAGCCAGAATTTCCACCTGCTCGCCGGCTTTGATCAGGGCGAGGCCCTGGGGGCCAGCCAGAACTCCTGTAAGCAGAAAGCCGATAATGGTGGGCACCCTGGCTCGGTGGAATACGAAGAGCACAGCTGCCGACAGCCCGAAGATGACTACTATATCCCGCATAAGCTCCAGTTCCATGCTAGTATACCCACTTTATTGGACCATGAACCGCCGCAAATCCGGCTTTTCAATGGAAGCTTTGATCCTTTAAAACATTCCTATCTTACAGCTCAATAGCTTGGAAAAGAACTCGATAGACGCGTTGTACTTGCCAAGATTGAAGAGAGCTATGCCTTTGCCGTTCCAAGCTCTTGCATAATTCGGAGCCAATTTGATGGTTAAGCCCGAGGGGATCAACTACAGCCTACATGACCCCTCTCTGGGGGAGTTCGCAGATCCCAGCCGGAGGCCGCCAGGAGCCAACTACAGTCTCTATGTCCCAGCCATAGCTGCATTCTTGAGCATGAAATAGAAGTTCTATGGCATTATATTTTATACATTTCTAAAATGCCATAGAACCATTTTTAATAGGACACGGAGGCCGGCATAGGATGTCCCCGCCCGTCTGGCAATGAGAGAAGTTTCCATGGCATGGCAAAGGAGATCTCCTTCAAGATCCACGAAGGGCTCGAGGCCCTGGCGGTTCCTCACGGACCTATCCACAACCCATTTATGCCAGGGCCTCGTTTTCGTTCTGACTTGAGCGGGATCAGAGAGCAAGACAAATTGAATTCTGCAGAATCAGGCAGTTTGCGGGGGCCCTGTAGCGGATGGCGTCTGAAAAACAGCACCAACTGGATAAGAACAACTATATTCACTCCCAATTTTATTCTCTCCCTGGAAAACGTATTGTATTGAAGAGATCTTTGGAAAATGAAAAAGATTGTTGTTGTTGGAGCAGGAATAAGCGGTCTTTTGTCGGGGCTGGCACTGGCCAAGGAAGGAAACGAGGTTACGATATTTGAGGCTACAAGCGAAGTTGGGGGCATGTGCAGAAGCTATGAGATAAGTGGTTTTAGGGTGGATACAGGCCCCCATATAATCACACGGCTTGAGAATGGTCCTTTAAAAAAAATGATGGATAAATACTTCGATATTGTTCCAGAGTTTGTGCCCCACGGGGAATACTACATAAGAGCAAACAAAAAAGTGTATAAATTTCCCTGGACACCCCAAGCATTTGCTTTTTTTGAGCCTATATCAAAAAAAGACAGATTGATAATGCTGCAGACCATTATAAGTCTTTATTCCAAGAGAATATTTAATCCCGATTACGGCGCTGTTTCTGTTGGAAACATAGTAACAAACAGTGATTATGAAAAAAAGACATTGAGATTTATTGACACGATATGTAAGTTCCTTACAGGAAATGGCATGGACAAGACGCCTGTTGCCAGATTTTTGGATTCCCAGGAATATAAAAACAAAGGAGAAAAAACTTCTCAAGACCCTATCGATTACCTGAATGATATGAAAAATTTTCTTACAAAAAAAGGTGCAAAGGACCAATGCTATCCCGTTGGAGGGATAATTTCTATTGTGAAAGCGGCATTGTCATCGATGCCTGAAAATGTTGATATAAGATGCAACAGCAAAGTTGAGAAAATTGTGGTAGAAGATGGCTGGGTGAAAGGTGTTGTTGTGAAGGGAGAGTTTATTTCAGCAGATAGTGTTGTCTACTCTGCTTATTCTTCCCATCTGCCAAAGATAGTTGATCATCTTCCCAGAGAGTATGGAAAGGATTTAGAAAAGCTTGAGAAAGTCATTTCGCTGACATTGTGGTTGGGTCTATGCAAGAAGTTCTTTGAAAAGTCGGGAAGCGAGATATGGGTCGATAGCGATCCTCCCTGCTGGGTGGTGCCAATAACTAACTATGATAGTTCGCTTGCTCCTCCTGAGCACCAGCTCGTAGGCTTTGCCACCATTCTTCCCGACGATTTTGATATTGATAATGAGAAATCACGACTTTTAAAAGCTGTTGTAAACGAGTTACCAGGCATAAAAAAATACATCAAGATGAAGCATTTTCAGGTCCTCATCCCGGAAAAGGCTGCATGGATTGTAAATCAGAAGATGCCTACATCCAAAACCCCAATAAAGGGTCTGTACTTGGTGGGAACAGATACAATGCGCAAGTCGATGGGTATTACCAGAGCATCGTACTCTGTACTAAATCTTCTTGAGGCGATGAGAGAATAGTTGTCGAAGTGATCTTAAAACTATACGCCTCTTCGGACACAGTGACATCCGAAGGGGCAGCAATGCAATTCGGGAAGTTGAGCGATGAGCAGTGGGCCTTTATCAAGCCGCTCCGCCCTCAAGAGCTGGTTGAAGCTTTGGAAGCCGTCGGAGTAAAACGAAATGTAGCCACCATCATCGTCTACCTCAAAGATATGGACGAGGCCACATCCAGAGATATTGAAAAGGGGAGCGAATTGAGGCAGCCCGAAGTGAGCATAGCCATGCGCACGTTACGGGAGAAGGGCTGGATTGCAGAACGTGATGTAAAGGGTAGCGGAAAGGGCAGGCCCACGAGGCTCTACAGGCTCATCATGTCCATAGACGAGATTATAGTACGAAGAGGAGAAACGCAGCGAGTCGTCTCGGGCTATGCAGTCTATCCAGAGGCTGAAAGAGATATCTGCAACTTGATCAAAAGGCTACATCTCCTTCAATCTTTTCTGCACCCAGGCTCAACGCCTCCTCGACTGCGGCCAGGTCTTTCATCAGGAATATCCTCTCAGTCGCGGTCTCTTTGGTGGCAGCGGAGTTCTTCAGGATCTGTGCATACTTGGCGAACTTGGGAAGCTTGACCACATAACTATGAGGGTTTCGAAAAACGTTTCTATCGTTAACTATATATACTATTAAAACTATAATATAGTTTCATGAGGAATCTCATTGATTATGCCATAAGAGTAGAGTACGGTCGGATTAAAAAACTCGGT
>Ga0315285_10009009_pt1 | contig 10221 bp, 18 predicted proteins | sample YL17G09_36_MG_FD_203698 | JGI IMG/M metagenome (GOLD analysis project Ga0315285, IMG submission 203698) | Sediment microbial communities from Yellowstone Lake, YNP, Wyoming, USA - YL17G09_36 | ecosystem: Environmental > Aquatic > Freshwater > Lake > Sediment | place: USA: Wyoming | collected... | reverse complement strand
AAGACATCCTAATTTTATCAGATTCAGGGATGATAAGGAGTAATAAATGCCTAAAATAGAAATTTGGCAACTTAAACAAAGACAATCATTAGCTTTACCAGCCAAAATAATTTTTTCAAAAGAAAGAATAAGACAATTTCATGATAAAATGGATGGTCAGGATTGTGTATCTTTCTCAGGTGGTAAGGATAGTACAGTTCTATTGCATCTTGTTAGAAGTATGTACCCTAATGTTAAGGCTGTCTTTGTTAATACAGGACTAGAATGGCCGGAAATAGTACAATTTGTCAAAGAAACAGAGAATGTAGACATTATTAGACCTGAAATGACCTTTAAACAGGTGTTAGATACATATGGTTATCCAGTTACTAGTAAAAAGATTGCTAAAATGCTTGAATGTCTTCGTAATCCAACTAAAGAAAATAGTACAGTAAGAAATCTTTATTTAACAGGTATAAGAGGCGATGGTAAAAAAGCATCAGGTAGTTGGAAATTACCTAAGAAATGGAAATTTTTAATAAAAGCACCATTTAAAATTTCAGACCAATGTTGTAATATTATGAAAAAACATCCATTTAAAGATTATACTGAAAAGACAGGATTATATCCTTATGTTGGTACACAAGCAAGTGAGAGTAGACTTCGAGAGATTACTTATTTACAAAATGGATGTAATTCTTTTAAAGGGAAAATTCAATCTAGACCTTTAAGTATTTGGTCAGAAGAAGATATTTGGGGATATATTAAAAAATTTAATTTAAAATATGCAACTATTTATGATAAAGGGCAAAAAAGAACAGGTTGTATGTTTTGTATGTTTGGAACTCATTTAGAAAAAGAACCTAATAAATTTCAATGTATGGAAAAGACACATCCACAACTTTATAATTATTGTATTAATCAATTAGGCGTAGGGAAAGTATTAGACTATATAAAGGTACCATATCAAATAAAAAAAGATGAACTTTAAAACTAAAGAATTAGAAAGAAGATTAGGCTATAAAATTAGAAAAAATATTTTTTGTCTTGCTATTGATACTGCAACCAAATCAGGAATAGCCATGATTATGGTAGAATCCAACCATGTTAAAATAAATACCTTTTTATTAATACTTCCTACACTTCCTAAAGATGTAGAATCTAAAGCAGAAAAATATCAAGAACATTTATCTTCTTTTGTAAGATTAGTTGATGAAGAATTAATAAAAAATTTACCTAGTTATACTAAAGAACTTTCTTTGTTAGTATTAGAAAATTCTTTTTTAAAAATGAATGTAGTTACTTTTGGTTTTCTTAGAGCACTTCAAGGTATTTTATATGCTAAATTATATGATAAATTTAAAGAAATAAAAATTATTTTTCCAGTTACAGCTAGAAATCTTGCTGGATTTAAATCTAATTTACCTAAAGGAACTAAAAGTAAAGATAAAAAGAAGGAAATAATGAAATGGATTTCTAATATAGTTAAAGAACCTATAAAAGATGATAATATAGCAGATGCTTTACTTTTGGCATTTGCAGGATTAAAGGAGTAATATGAAAAAATTTTTATCAACAATATTATGGTTTTTAATGTTTATTCCAATGTTAATTGCTGTGGGTTTAAATTTTTTAAGAGAAAAATTGGAGGAATAATGATTGAAATAAGTAGTAAATTAGAAGAATATATACTTAAAACGATTCCAGATAAAGTAGGTCATTATTCTGAATTTGGTGCTGTTATTGGTGATAATGAATTTGTTTTAGTTTATAAAGAAGGAAATGTTTATCTTAGTCATATCTCTGAATTTGAACAAGATGGAATTTTTGTAAGATTAAAGGAGAAGAAATAATGGAAGAATTAACTGCAAAAAGTATACATGAACTTTGTAAGTGGCATTGGTATGATTATGTAAGATATTATGGTTTCTATTTTTGGTGGAATTGGTTGGAATTAAGACCATTAAAGATAAAATCTTTTTTCCAAAGAGGTTGGAAAGGATGGGCTAATGAAGATACTTGGGCTTTTGATGGTTATTTAGCTAAAGTTATTAGTGAAGGATGCAAACATTTAAAAATATATCAACAAGGAATTCCTGGAGAAATTTATGAAAAGTATAGAAATGATTTATTTTTAACACAAGAAGAGGCTGAAAATTTAGCACAAAAAGAATGGATTAAAATTTTGGATAAAATAATTTTAGCATTTGATTTAATCAGACAAATTCAATACGATGGAAATAGAGAATTTTATTTACCTAATCTTTCACAAGAATTAAAAACTAAATGTAATTGTCTTACCAAAGAAGAGGATGATGCTATGAAAGAAGGTATGAATTTATTTAGAGATTGGTTTTTTGCATTATGGGATTAAATATGAATTGGCAAGAACAATTAGATAAAAAAGCAAAAGAATTAAATATAACCGAAGAAAAGGGAGGTGAAGATAATGTTTCAAGTAGGAGTAATAGTAGGATTAATAGTGGGGATAGTAATAGGAGGACTAGCAGCGTACGTTTATCTATCAGTAACAGGAAAACTGAGATAATTAAAAATGAGGAAAAAGGAGGGGAAAAAATGATTACATCTAAAGGTGCACTTGAGGATTATGAAGCTATTTGCAAAGAAGAAATTGATGATTCTGCTAAGTTAGTAAAGATTTTTAAGGTAGTGATAAAGTTATTATTAGGTATTCGCACTAATCAGGTTGGCGGTGTGAAGAAGGACGAAAGACCTCCAGCAACACCAAGACCTACAGAACGTTAAACAAACGAAGAGGTTGGTCAAAAACCGCCTCTTCCCAAAAGGAGTTAGAAATTTATGATAATTAAAGATTTAATAGGATGCCTACTGGTATTTAGTAGTATCTTTGATTGCTGGAAGTATGTTTGGCAAGCAAAAGCAATTAAAAAAGTTGGAACTGCTAAAGGGCATAGTCGTAAATTTCTTAATGCAGCTATTTTTAATGATATTGTAAAATTATTGTATGGAGTAATTATTTTAGATTTATTTATTATTGTATCAAGTATTTTAGCATTAGCTACTATGGCGTATAATTTTTATATCGTTTATAGACTTTATCCTTATCGTATGAGAGGATGCCAAAATTTTAAACGACCAAATATTTTGTTATATATTTTAAATTCATTACAACCAAACAAAATACGTAAAAGACTTTAAAGGAGAATTAGATGAAAATGAATTATTGCGATTTATGTGGATGTCCTATAAAGGGTGATAATTCTTATATGTTATATGTTGCTAAATCTAATATTACTCCTATAACTACCGAAAATGAATATTATAATTATTTAAAAAAATTAGAAAAAGAGGTTAAAGAGATTTGTCCTCAATGCAAACTGATTATAGAAGAAATTTTTAAATTAAGATACCAAAATCTAAATCAAATTTCTCTTGAATTATTAGGAATTTATCAAAAAGAGTCAAAAGAACCGCCAAAGAAAAGGGAATAATGAATATATTAATTTTTAGTGATTTGCATATTAATAAGAATGAACTTCAAGAATGTTCAGTAGTTCTTGATGAAATTATAGAAATATGCAATGTAAATAATATTGAACAAGTTATTAGTCTTGGTGATACTTTTGATAAAATTAATCCAGAATCTGAATGTTTAGATTTATTAGCTAATTTTATAATAAAATTAAATAGACCTATGATTATTATAGCTGCACAAAGTCATGAAAGTACTACTCCAGAAGAATCTATTTTAAATCATTTCGGATTATTAAATAACAACATAAAAGTTGTAAAAGAATACATAGATACAACTCATATGTTGTGTGGACATTTTGTTTTAAATGAAAGTAAAATAAACTATGATGCTAAAAAGTCTAAGAATGATTTTGTCGCATATAAGTATGTATTTTTAGGACATCAACATACATTTGAAATTATTAAACCTAATATCTGCCAATTAGGTAGTTGTAGATATGTAGATTTTTCTGAAGTTGATGACTTTAAAAAGGTAATTTGTATTATAGAGGATTATCAAAAAGATACTGAAAAAACCCACTTTTTAGGGTTAAAATCACCTTACCCTATTAAAGACATACATTTACGTCAAATATATGATAAAAATACCCCAAAATCGCCTCTACAAGGCACTATTTCTGAAGAAGATAGCAGACAGATAGCCTCAAGTGCCCAAATAGTCAAATCTGCTGGAGCAAACCCCTTAAATCCGGGCGTTTCTGTGGCTATTGGCATCCAAGTATTGGACAAATTAGACCCTAAAACTAAGGTTAGGGTCATTTTTCATGATTTTGATAGTTATACCCAATTTATTAATAAGTACGATTTTTATAAGAATAAGTTCGTTTTATTTAAGGATAAGAAGGAATTTATTATTTCCGATAATACTCATTTAAGAGGATTAACGGAAATGAAATCTTTAAAGGAAGTTATGGAAGACTACTTAGTTAAAACTAAAGTAAATGACATAATTAAACGTGTTCTTTTGGAGGAATTAAATGAAAAATAAGCAAGTATCAGAACGTTCATCATGTTGTAATTCTAAAGTAAAGGTTGTTGGAAGAACAACTTTACATTATGAATGTTTAAAATGCCATGAACCTTGTGATGTTATTTTTAGGGAACGTAAGACTTGGTTAATTAATCCTAAAACTAGAATTGTTCCTAATAAAAAGAAAGACCAAAAGATTAAAATAGCAGAACAAGAAATAAAACAAATGGGGAATGCATAATGAAATTAAGACAAAAAGAATTTTGTCATAATTGTCAGCAATATGTTATATACGAATTCGATGACATAACAGAACGTCAGATTATTATTTGCCCTAATTGTGGACATGAACATTATAGGGAATTAGATGAAGGAACAATTATTAATATTAGAATGGAAGGAAGAAATCAAACAGAACTTTATATGGCACAGGAACCTGAAATGAATTATAATGATTTTAATCCAGATATTGTAGAATCAATACCTATAAATGTAAAAACTTTAAAAATTATAGGTCAAACCGCAGATGGAAGACCTATTGTTGAAAAAACTAATGAATTGTCAGATAAAAGTGAACAAGCAAAATTTATAACAGAGAGACGATGGGGGAGAGACCCAAGACAAAAATGATAACGAGAATAAAAGAAAAGATAAAGTGTCCAAAAAATGATAAACATTGTGATATTTGCTTAATTTATAAATCAAAAGGGAAAAATTATATTTGTTCTGGAATAAATAAAAAACCATCTATTTATAAAAGAGACAAAATTAAATTATGTATTATAAGTGAAGTAAGTAATCATGTTTCTGAAATGACTACGGAAGATGCATCTTTTATCATTTCAGTATTGTCTTCAACTTTAGCAAATTTAGCACCAGCAACTATAAAAAAAATAAAAAATGATAGAAAAAATAAAACTACATAATTTTCAATTATTTAAAGACATCGAATTTACTCTTGATAAAATTAATTTAATTACAGGAGTAAATTTAGATGATATTGAACAATCTTCTAATGGATGTGGGAAATCTTCATTAGCTAAAAATGCTATTACTTTTGCTCTATATGGTGATGTACCGGGAATTAATCTAAAGGATTTAATACATATAGGAAAAAATGAATGTTCAGTAGAATATACATGTGTTCAAAATAGTGAACATTACCATATAGTAAGGAAAATACCCAGCGAATTGAGAATTTTTCTTAATAATAAGGAAATTGAAGCCAATACACAAACTATTAAGCAAAATATTATTAATGAACATTTTGGAAGTTATGATTTGTTTAAAAAGTTCAGAATGATAGATACCAAAGGGATTAATCTTTTAGATTTAGGTATTATTTCTCTTAGAAGTGAATTAATGAAGTTTATAGATGATTTATTTAATGTTATTAAAAAATCTTTATTAGCTAAGAAATTAGATAGAGAAACATATAATATAGATAAACGTCTATATAAATTTAATCTATCTGAAAAAAGGTTACAATTGTTATCTAAAGGTATTACAGAATTATCTGAAGCATTAAATAATACCAAAAAAGAAACTGATGAGCAATATCAAATAATAGGAAAAATTAAATCTGAAATTCAATCTAGAGAAAAATTAATATATTATAAAAATAAGGATATTGAAAAATTACATGGAGGAATTTGTCCAATTTTGGGAAGTAAATGTCCATCATTAACTGGACAATATGAAAGAGTGGACATTATTAAAAACCAAGAGATTAAAGAACTAGTTCATGAAATGGATACTTTCCGTTCACAACTTGTGAACGAAGAAGATGCTTATTCATATTATGTGAATAATTATTCAATTTTAGGAAATAAAAAAAGAATAACTCAAGAATATTTAATGAAATTAAAAGAGGCTTTTAAATTTAAAGATTACAAATATACACCAAAAGATGTAGAACTTTACACCGAAGCCATAAAAATTCTAGATAACTTTGCAGGATATTACATTAATGATTGGTTAAGTCAACTTTCTGTTATTATAAACGATTTACTTAGAAATGTCGATATTTCTGTTACGATAACAGCAGATAAAGATTTTATGAAAATAAAGAATGGTGATAGTGAATTAAAATATGAAATGTTAAGTTCCGGCCAGAAGTGTTTTCTTTCTTCTATATTTAAAATTGCCATATTACTACACAAAGGGGAAACATCAGGGATAATCTTGGCTGATGAAGGATTAGGAAATATGGATGCAGTTAACTTTAAGAAATTCATAGAGATATGCAGAAATTTACCTTATCAATTTCTAATCATCTACCAGAATCTACCTGAAATAGAAGGAATAAATAAAATTAATATTATCAGAGAAAACGGAGTAAGTAAAATAAATGGATAATTCAATTATACCTATTATTAAAGAATTAGAAAGAATTTATGATGCTTTAGCAATTATATTTAAATTGCAACATTCAAGACCTATTATTACTATTCAAACCAAAGGAAGACAAAAACAAACAATGGGATGGCATTGGGCTGAAGGATGGAAAAGAGGTAAAAAAACTTATAGTGAAATTAATATCTGTGCAGAAGAATTAAATAATAATGCTATAGAAACTTTGATTCATGAAATGGCACATTATTCCAATCATTGTGAAAAAATAGATGATTGTAATAATCAACAATATCACAATAAAAAATTTAAAGAAAGAGCAGAACTTTACGGTTTAAACGTAGAAAAAGACGGAAGACATGGATGGGGAGAAACTTCTCTATCAGATAATTTAAAGAAAATCTTAGAAAGAATTAAACCTAATGAATCTACGTTTAAACTATACAGAAAAACTCATTTAACAATAACTACTCCTACTAAGATGAAAAAATACAAATGCGAATGTACTACAATAAGATGTGCTACTGATTTAAAAGCTAAATGTCTTAAATGTAATAATGAATTTGAGGAACAAGAATGATTAAACATTATATATTTACATTAATTCTAGCAATTATAACTTCTTTATGGGAAATCCAGGTAGAGGGTTCTGAAGGTTGGGCTAAACAACTTCCTACCTTTAGAATAAATGTATTCTTTAGAAAATTACTTGGAGGAAAACCATTAACAGGATACCATATTTTCTTATTATTGTTATTTATAATAGTATTTCATGGATTATTCATCAATGAACTTGGAACATGGAAGGTAGAAAGTAATATTTTTGGTTTACTTTGTTGGTTCTTTGTTATTGAAGATGTTATGTGGTTTATTTTTAATCCTCATTATACTCTTAAACGTTTTAAAAGTAAACATATTGAATGGCATTGTCGATGGTTTATGGGATTACCATATTCATATTGGTGGGGAATGATTATAGGAACTATTTTACTTTTAGTAGGGAGATAATATGGATATTAAAGAAAGAATTAAAGAAAGGGCATATTTTATTTATTTAGAAACAAAATCTAATGACAGTATTTTTAATTGGAATCGGGCAAAAGCAGAAATATATAGAGAAGATTATTATAGACAATTAGGTAAATGTCCTTATTGCGGTACACATTTTAATAAGGAGAAAAAATGATTAGCAGACCTATGCATTGGTATGAAAGAATTTTTTGGAGAAAACTTTGGTGGGGATTTATTGGGTTAAAACCTTATGTTATTAAATTTGGTAAATATAAAATTATACAATATAGATAATATGAAGGAGAAAAAATGTTAAAACAAAGATTTGAATCACAAGAAGAATTAGATGCATATTTAACAGAGCAAAAATTAAGGCAAGAGAAAGGTTATCTTACTCGTTCTGAAAGAGAAAAATTAAAGCAAATATCAGATAATCCAAAGCAATATATTAACAAAACTGTTAAATTAGTGGAATCAAAAATCTCAATAGTTACTAATATAAATGAATTAAAGAAACCTTGCCATGAAGTAACCCAAGAAGATAATATTCAAGAAATTGTTAAAAAATTAAAGGATACTCTTGCTTACCATAATGGTTATGGACTTTCTGCTAATCAAATAGGCATACAGAAAAAAATATCATATTGCAAAATTCCTAGATATAATGCCAAAGATAAAACATTAGAATTCACCGATTTAGTCATTATTAATCCTAAAATTATAGAAAAAGATAGAAAAATATTATTTAAACAAGAAGGATGTTTATCTATTCCTTATCTTCGCATAGATACTGATAGATATGTATTTATTACTTTAGAATACCAAGATGAAAAGTTAGAAAAAAGAACAGCATTATTTCAAGACCTTGAAAGTTTTGTAGTCCAACATGAATATGACCATTTAATTGGATTAACCATATTTGACAGGAAGCATAAAGGAGAATAAATAATGTTTAAATTTCTCATTTCTTTATTTTTTATAATCCTATTTCATGAAGGGGCACATTTAGTATTGGCAAAATTATGCAAATGTGGGGTAGAAGTATTTTCTATTGGTTTTGGTAGACCTATTTTTAAGAAAAAAATAGGGGATACTATTTATCAAATTTGCCCTATCTTATTAGGAGGATATAATAAATTAAAGGATGAGTTAATACATAGTAATGACCCAAAAGCATTTTCAAATTTACCTTATAGAAAAAAATGCTTAATTGCATTTGCAGGAGTTACTATAAATATAATTATGGGTATTGTCTGTTTATTAATAGGGAGAAAATTTAATATTGATAACTTAACCTATTTTGGTTGGTTATCCTTAATGTTAGGTATTGGTAATAGTATTCCATTTCCGGCTTTAGATGGTTCATATCCAATTTTAGTTTGGTTGGAAAAATTTTACGGTAAAGATAAAGGATATAAAATAATGGAAAAAATTTGTAGAATAGGTTTTATATTTTTAATGACATTAAATATTTTATGTATTCCTTATTTAATTTACCTTGCTAAAACTGGAGGAATATAATGAATAAAATTACTAAAATAATTCCAATTTCTGTCAAAAGTAATGCTACTATCATTGGGTTATTTGCCAAAGTGGGTAGTCGGTTTGAACCTAATAATATTAAAGGAATAAGCCACTTTATTGAGCATTTATGTTTTAAAGGTACTAAAAAAAGAACATGTAAGGAAATTGCTCAATCAATTGAACAATATGGTGGAGATTTAAATGCCTGGACTGATTCTGAAATAACTTGTTATTGGGCAAGAATGGCAAATGATAATGTAAAGATAGGTTTGAATGTTATTTTAGATTTAGTAAACAATCCAATATTTCCTAATAAGGAGATAAGTAAAGAAAGAAATGTTATTATTCAGGAATTAAAAATGTATTTAGATGACCCAAAAGATTCTGTATGGGATTTATTTAATAAAAGTTACTTTAATGAATCTTCTGGTCTTTATCTCCCAATAATTGGAACTGAAAAAAGTTTACATTACATTAATCGTAAAAAAATTATTAATTTTTATAATAAATATTATCAAAATTTAACTTTAGTAATTATAGGTAATACTAAAGAATGTAAAGAAGTTATAACATATAAAGAAAAACAAAGAATTATTCCAGATGAAAAATTAAATAATTGTATTAATAAAGCTGTATTTGTGAAAAGAAAGGATGTTACGCAAGCAAATATTATAATTGGAAATTTTGTGAATAAAATAAATAATAATGCAGTTGAAGATATTGTTTCTAATGCATTATTGGCTGGCATTTATAATGATATGAGTGGAAGATTATTTACTAAAATAAGAGAAAAGAAAAATCTTTGTTATAGAATTAGATTTATACCAAATGTTTATTCAGATGGTCTAATTATGTGGACTGTAGCAGTT
>Ga0315285_10009007_pt1 | contig 10222 bp, 20 predicted proteins | sample YL17G09_36_MG_FD_203698 | JGI IMG/M metagenome (GOLD analysis project Ga0315285, IMG submission 203698) | Sediment microbial communities from Yellowstone Lake, YNP, Wyoming, USA - YL17G09_36 | ecosystem: Environmental > Aquatic > Freshwater > Lake > Sediment | place: USA: Wyoming | collected... | reverse complement strand
GTATTTTAGCGAATACTTGTGAGAGTGTTGGGTCAGTGAGTACTTGTGGAGCTTTTGCAACCGTCATCAGCACATTGTTAAGAGACTCAAGAATGACTGCTTTGTTCTTTTGTTCACCAGTCGTGATGATGGTTACTTTTGGTTTCCAGTTTTTATAAAATCCTTTTGGAACATCTAGGAATCGGATGTTTTTAGACTGCATTAACATCTCTTTATAACCTTGTACTAATTTATCGTAGTCTTCTGCGTATACAGGTTTGCCAGAAAGAATTATATTCATTACTTCTTCATTTGCTCGGAAGTTTGCGTATGAGGCATCTATTCCTTTGAGTTCTTCTGGTGTAAATTCAGCAGATAGGATATGTTTCTTGTTAAATTTCTTTAATAGATAAGGGATTACCCAATCAGTGAAGATTTCAACTAGGAAGATTCCCATTTCTTCACGTCTATAATCAAACATAGAGGTTGCTTCTTGGTTTAAGATTGCGGTCGTTCGATAAGGAGTATTAGATGGCATGGTCTCACCAGATATAGCAGCGAAAGTACTTGATGTACGTTCAATTTGAGTATCCCAGCTTTGAATCAAGCGATTAAACTCTGGTAGAGCATTAGTAATTGTGTTTGCAATAGAAAATTCTGTTCCTTGAGAGCGTTTGATGATTTGCCCGTTGTCTACTTCAGAAAGAATGTTGTTTTGAATGTTAGGGTCTGTCGAAGTGAACACAACCTTTGAGCCAAGTTCCATAGCTTCTTTCTCTTTGATGACTGCATCGTTAGTCCACATCTGGGCTTCAAAACCATCTTCAATAATTCCTCTACCAAGTCTGCCTGCTACTTGTTCCCAAGCGAGATATTTGTAAATAGTTTCTTCTTTAAAAGAGTGATACAAGATTGTAGATTCCTTTGCTCTTCCTTTGAATGTAATAAAAAAACATTGTTGTTTATATTTGTATTCATCTCCACCTTCAGGACTGTAAGATTCAGGAAATGAACCATGTACTTCATATACTTCAAGACGACCGTCTTTACATTTGTTTGCCATGTCCATAGCGTCTTTCACGTTGTCCCAGACATCAGATTTTTCAGACAGTTCTTCTGCTGTCATAAAATGCTTTTCAATAACGAGGTCAGTAGGGTTGATTGGGTCTACGATAACATTACGCCAATCGACAACTTCAATTTCCATTTCTTCTTCCTCGTATTGTTCAATACATTTCTTCACTAATACACCACCGTATTTAGCACGAGTGTATCCCATTTCATTAAGAGCCTTTGCGAAATCTTCTGTCTTCATCCAGTTGTATACTTCTTTTTGGAGAATGAACGAAGTACCCATGAATTGAGGTTCATCGGCTACGATTTGAATATCTTTCGTATCAATGTCAGTTGCACGAGTAGCGATATTTACACGGTAGTTAAGGATGTTATAGAAAGGTTTTAATTTTCCTCGCTTGTCTTTTTGACCAGACATGTACTTTGAATTTGAAACAAATTCAATTTTACGAATGTTATCCCAAGCGTTAAAATCCAATCCTTCTACGATTGTTACATAAGAGCGTTCCCATGCGTCTATTTTATTTTTTACTAATTTTGTGATGTCCATATAAAAAGGGAAGTACCTTGTTAGGCACTCCCCGTCTCTCGGTCGAGTTATTTATTAAATTACTTGTGTGTTAAAACTATTTTCTGTGATTTGTGTACTAGGTATGAATCGTACTTACCATTCTGGTCTGCTGTTATTTCTATTTTACAGTATGGAGGTAAAGTACGCAATAGCTCCACAATGGACTTTTCCACAGGTGTCAATTCTAGGTTAAACATTTTCGTCTCTTGAATTATTCATCCTAGTAATAGCTGTTTGAATAGCTCTTGACCTATCAAACATTCCTGTTGGTTGTTGCATGAAAAGTACATATCTAGTTGCATCTAAAATGTGGTCGTTCTCTTTCACTGGTTCTTCTGGTTCGTTACTTCCTGCACGTTTTTCCTTGTATTGATAGTTCTCCATTTCCCAGATTAAGTTCTTGCAAGATTCATGTATAAAAAATTGCTTATTGCGTAGAAGGTTTCTGACACTATCAATTCCTTTCTTTACGTCTTTATTTACTTCCCGACAGTTCAAACCAGAGTTTCTCATCTCTTGTATTCTATCTGGTTCTGCTGGGTCTGGATAGTATGCAGTGACATCAAGTGTCTTTGCATATTCTATCACTTCTGCATTTACTTTTCCTGTCTTATACCATTCAGCAACCGCCCAATAGACACTGTCGTTTGTTTTATGTATCTCTACGATAGCTGTTGGGTTTGTGAATCCAAAGTCTATACCAGCATAGCGTTCAATGACATTCTTTGGTAGTTCTTTCCTAACGTGGATATTGCGGTCAAACTCTTTATAAACCAGTCCTTCCATTTTACGGAAGTCTGCCATGTATTCTTGAGCAAAGGAATCAACACTTATTGTTTTCTTTATGCGTTCTAGCTCTTCTGGTGCATTAAATTGGTTATCATAAGAAGTAGCGTGAGAATACCACCATCCTTCTGTTGTCCTTGCGAGCTCTGCAAGTTTATAAAAATCATTGAAACCGTTTGGTGTACTTCCGAATACTGCTCTCCCTTTTGATGTGAGAAGTGTTGGTTCTAATACCTTCTGCCAATACTCTAAAAACATTCTACAAAAAGCTACTTCATCGGCTAAGATTAAATCATTTTCAGTTCCTCTTCCCTTTCCAGATTGATAGACAGATTCCCAACCTTTAAGTGAGATTGTTGATTCTCCGCCAAGTAGATTCTTTACGGTGATTTCAAGTAGAGTTTCATTCTTTCTTATTGCACAATCTCCCAATACTTCTAAGAATATATCCCATGCAATGTCTCTAGCGTCTCCAAAAGTTTGAGCATAATAAGTAATCTTTGCTTTGTCTATAGTAAGAGCTGTTCCTAGTGCTTCGTAGGCGAACACAGTAGTCTTCCCAGATCGTCTTCCCCAGTTCAATACTTTGAATCGGGACTTATTCTGTATTACTTCTGATTGTTTCTTCGTTAGTTGCATGTATGTTAAAAGCTTCTGCTACTTCCTTTGGAATTGAAATCTTTATCGGCTGACCGTTCTTGCCTGAAAGTTCTGTCGGTTGTACTGGTTTACCGTGTATCCTATCCATAGCATCACGGTAAAAAGAGTAATCACCGTCTTTAGCACGTTTATATCCTACTTTTACTAATTCTAACTCTACTTCGTCAGCAGTAATATCATTAGCCTCGGCTATTTTATCAATCATCTTATACCACTTGGTAGCAAATGACTCAGTTCCTTTAGGTTTACCATTAGGATTACCAGATACCCCCTTTTGAAAAGTACCATCCTGATTTCTTCCTGTTATTTCAGGTTTTTCGTTGTTTTCTTCCATATCTCTACTATACCATTTTTCTTAACTTCTTCAATACCTGTGTAGTCTACATATCTTTGAACTATGACGTCTATGTATTTAGGGTCTAGTTCCATTCCGTAACATATACGACCTGTTTTCTCTGAGGCTATGAGAGTAGAGCCAACTCCTAAATATAAATCAACGACTTTTTCTCCCTCTTTCGCATACTGTTCAATAATCGGCTCACAAACTTGCAATGGTTTCTGAGTAGGGTGCTTGCGTTTCTTCGTGTCTTGTGACGATAAGCCGAAGTATCTAAACCAATTAAAGTGTAGGACAATTCTCTTGTGTCTTTGTTTTGTCCACAAAAGTTCATATTCTGAATTACTGTCAGCGTCACCATTACTTTCGAGCGTTTTATCCCAAACAATATAGTGACCCTTTCTAAAGTCAGGAATCAAATCAAAATAGTAATCTGCTCCCCAAGTAAATATCTCTTTGCAGTAACCAAAATTCTCAAAGATTGTTGTTATGAGTTCAGGTTTAAAGTCTTCCCTATCTCCTATGACATTGTCGTACTTCTTTCCTTTCCTTTCTCCCCAACTAAGCGATGAGTAATCAGCGTCTAAATTCATCCCATACGGCGGGTCAGTGAACACAATATCCGCTTTCTTGCCATCCATAAGCCTCAAAACTGCCTCCTGTTGCGTTGAATCACCACAAAGCACTCTATGTTGCCCTAGTTCGTATAAATCCCCTAGTTTACTCCTTGCTGGCACATTCTCTGGCACTTCATCGTCTTTGTCGTTTGGCTCGATAATCAAGTCGCTATCAAATCCAGTTAGGTCAAGCATTTCCATTGAGAGTCCTTTTAACTCCTCAATAACTAAATTCATATCCCATTCGCTTTCGTTTAGTTTGTTGTCGGCTAGTCTATATGCCTTCGCTTGTTCTTCGGTTAAGTCTACCACCTTTATGTACTCATCCTTTATTTCCATACCTAAACTTTTAAGTGCTTCCCATCTTCCATGACCAACAATAATAACACCTTGCTTATCTACTACGATTGGTTGGTTCATTCCAAATTCCTTAATAGAGTTAGCTACTTGTTCTATTTGTTTTTTAGAATGCTTTTTTGCATTTTTAGAGTACGGTTTAATTTCCATAATTTATTGTCTTTATTATAGCAACAATTCCAAGTATTGCAAAGGCTTTTGTCAAACTTCCTGTGTATATCAGTCCTACCCAGAATGAAGTACAGATAGGGCAGTAGATTAGTTCACCTAAAAAGTGAGATTTCTTTGCTATCCATGCTCTTGGTTTCTCAAACAGATTTGACTCTGCTACGAGGTAGACAATGCCGTAACTAGTTAGTATTTGGAGTATCATTTATTTTTCTTACTATAGAAAATCTTTTCTTACTATAGAAAATCTTATGTTTATTTCCTTCTTTTGTTTTAGTAAGTATGGATTCCCAGACCAGAATGGAGTTGTAATCCATATACACAGTTGTTTTTCTTTGTATTTATTCTCGAAAGTGCTGAAACTATTGTTGAATATACTAAATCTAATGATTGGTTCTGAATCAAAAACTTTCCATGTAGTTTGAAGACTAATTCTTAGTCTGGGTATTTTCATATTCTTTAAGTTCTCTCTTAAGTTCCTTTGTAAAACGATCTACTTCGTTACGACCATTACCACACCCATGAATCTTTTCTATGAGTTGTTCGAGTCGTTCTATGATTCTTTCGATGGGAATGTTCATTTGTTATATCTTCCTGGCTCTAAGTAATTAAATAGGACATATAGATCAGGTACAAAGCGTATCTTCTTACCTTGTTCCTCCATATCCTTTTTGAGTTGCTCTCCGATAGCACCATCAGCAGTACTTTCAAAGTTAAGACGATAGTTCTTCAAAATCTTTCCTTTGATAATGAGTTGCTGTAACCCCCATGAGTTTATCTTCATGTTCTCTGGACTTGCAATGAGCGTATCTGTTGGGTGAGCATGTACTCCTGGTCTGATAGTCTTGTCTCCTCGCTTTAAGGATACCACGATGACATCATCAGTGAATTGCTTTATCTTTTCAAGGTAGCCTTCCTCAAACGCATCATCGTCACACATGAATGTGTAATAGTCATCATCAATAAGTTCCGTATCTAGGAAGTCATTTATCTTTGTTGCGACTCGTTCTATGACATCTGCTATTTTCTTATAATGGTCAGTCTCTTCAAGCCTGTGCCATGTGAAACCCTTGAAATTCTCTTGGAGAAGGGATAGGTTCTCCTTGCGGATGAAAGGGGTTATTATGTGGTAGTTCATCCTTTTATTCCATAAAAATAAGTGTCGTGGTCAATTTGGTTTTCTTCATAAAAAATTGTTTCCCATTCAAGGTCTTGAAACACTGTGGAAATTAAGTCTGGTGTAATGTTTCTGTAATAGTCAGAAGACGTCCCCCATTGTGCGCCTGTTCGTTTTGTCCCGTGTTCTGGTCTTCCTTCACCAGCACAAGAGATAGCTATGAGACCTCCTTTCTTGCATACAGAGTACATCTTTAAAAGGGACATACCCCAAAATTCATCATGCTCTAACATCTCTCCAGAGACTACAGCATCGAAAGTGTTTTCTCCAAAAGGAGCTTCGTGTGCTTTACAAACAATGTCTACGTTATCACCAGAAACAATATCTACTCCTACATATTCCCCTTCAAATAATTCTTTTAGAGAGCCGTTTACATTTAGAGAGCCAAAGTCTATCGCTTTACCTTTGAAAGCATCGGGATATTTTTCTTTTACAGAAGTAAAAAATTGTTTTTGTGCTGGGTGTGCCATTTAGATTTTCCAAAGTCGTACCATTCCCCAAATCATAAATGTCCAGACTCCAATTATTGACAACCAGTAAAGGACACTTACTTCATCATCTGACATCATACAAGCAAAGACTACAATCCAAGAGACTATAAGACCTGCTACAACGTTTTTGTTTGTCATATATTTTTATTATACCACTTATTTAATAATATCTACTAGTTTTTCCACAGTTTAATCTATTAAGTACGCAAGTAACAACAGCAACCACCAAGGGCTTACGGTTATTGCGAGGATGATTGAGATGAGGGCTATCATTGCTTCTTATAGGTTAGTGAGTAAAAGTCAAATTCAAAATACATAAGTCAAAAATACAAAATCACTTGCGGAGACGCACAACCCATAGACCGCCGAGAAGAAGCTTGTCGCCGTCACTGTACCAATTCCCGTCCAACCAAACGCCATCATCACCGCGCCCGAGTCCGAACACACTCGGACCGCCGCCAAAATCAGGTATATTTTCCATCGCGAGACGAATCCATTCACCTTTTGGCTGGTCGGTATATTCATTTCGGAGATAGAGAGCGTCGTGTGTTTTACAGATGTCATATTCTTTAGAATCTTTTATGAAATTTATGAACTCTCGGAAAGTAGGTGAGGTTGTGAATCCTAGTTCACTCAGTGTTTTTATTTCAAAGGAGATTTCTTCTGTGGAAGAAGGAAACTCTACTTTATCTAATACACTATTTGTGTATTCTGGTATTTGTATACCTTTACTTAACTCTCCACGCGTTTTACCGCCTATTGAGAGAGTTTTCCATGCTTTAGGAATCTCATCAACCGCTTTCACAAATTGATTACCTGCTACTAAAAGTGCTAGTGCGCTACGCATAGAGTCGGTGTCTTTTTGTATCTTTTGTAGGACAGACAAAAGTGTTTCAGACTTTTTCTTTTTGATTGGTTTCTTTTTCATTTGAAATTATGTTGATAATTATTCACTAATACTTATAGTATACTACAGGGGCTGTACAATGTCACTGTTGATAACTTTCTTCTTCAATCCGTCTCTTACTTTCTGCATACGAGCATTTCTTTGTTCTTTTGTTAGTTTTGACCATAGACTTTTAGCTCCTTTCCTACCTTTCTCTTGGAAGTATTCTTTGGTGTAGATTTCTCCTGCTTTTGAAATTGCTTCGATATTCTTTTTATTTGTTTCGTTAGATGAGTTTTTCATATTCTGTGAGTTTTGATTGCAACCAAATAATATCTGCCTTGATTATCTTTTGTTTATCTCTGAAAAGTTGATCTACATATTCTTGCCCTTCGGCTTCTACTAATCGTTTGTAAAATTCTGTTCCATTTCCTCCTAAATTTATATTGCAATAGTAGTCTTGTATTCGTAGGTTTCGTAGTTCGTATCGCAGAAATGCGCCTCCTGCTGCTGATGGAATGAAGTGACCTGTCTGCGCTTTAGCTGGTTCGTCTATCCTTTTCCCGCAAGTAAAACAATTCCATGTGCCATCTTTGTTTATGTATCGTTTGCGTATTATTTGTTTACAAAGTTCCCATAACTTCTCTCGTAGTTTAGCTTCTGGTGTTTTGCTCTTACGTTTTAAAGGTGTTTTTTTCACTGTGTTTTTTCTAATAATCTAACTGTACCTTCCTGTGTCATCAGAGGTATGTATTGTTTGATTGGACAGACTTTTACTTTGTAGATGTAGTCGTTGTTTTTTTCTTCTGTTTCAAATTCCCAACCGTCTTGTTTAAGCCGACAAATTATAGCCCCGAGGCGAGTTATGTTTGGTCGTGTGTCAAGGCATTGATTTCTAGTGATGTAGCCCCGTTCCATGAGACGTTTTTTAATTCTTTGTTCTTGTGTCATAAACTTCTTATTAAGATTTCTTCTATACTTGGAAAAGGTACATGGAGTTCAAATTTTTCTCCTAGATGTCTATTTATCGTTTCGTATATTTCAGTCACTTCTTTCGTGGTTAGTTCAGTGGTTGATTTCTTTTGAAGTTGAGCATTTTGTATACCTTTCCAAATGTATTCTTTTACGGTTTGAGTAGTCCACGGAATATCTACGGTTGGTTTTAGGACTTTTTTCATGTCTAAACCTGCGTCATTGAACTCTTTAGCTAGATTTGAGCAGAAAAGGTGAATGGCGTTATTTTGACTTATAGAGCGTTGTTTGTCCTGTTTCTTGTCTTTTTCCATAAAGTTGCTGTACGAGGCGTATATGGCTTCCTAGAATGGGATAGGCTCGTTAGTCTCTGGGTTAATTGTCGGTTTATCAAGTCCAGCTAGTTCCATGCTGTTTTCAGGGTTTGGTTCGTCTTTCTTTTCCTGTGACTTTTTCCATGAGTAGAGGTCAATCGCGGTGTATCGTGTTCCGTTCTTACTTCGCATGGTTGTAAATGAAATCCAGTCTCGTACTGCGTATTTTTCATTTGCTTCTAGCCATGCTTTGAGTTTTTTCACATGAAACGACCCTTTTCCTAGAATAAATGCTGGCGCACTGTCTGGGACATCATTGGTGAAATATCCGTCTACAAAGATAACTTCCTTTTGTTGTTGTGGTTCCATGTTAGCGTCTGATTACTGGTTCTGATAATCCACTTCCTGCGTTTGCATCATCATCTGATTCAAGGTTAAGTCCGAGCATACCGATAAGAGCGTATCGTTTAGCGTAAGTGATAGCACTTCCTGCTCCTTGTGGGTCGTTCTTTGAGAGAGCCATAGTAAAGCTACTTTTGATTTCTTCTCCATTCTCTGAAAAGATAGATGTTTGAACACCGACACGGTCACCTTCTGAAATTGGACTTTGTACAATGAACAATCCGTTTTCGTGGAGTATAGGGAGGACTACTTCAAGGACACTTTCAAGTCCAGCATATTTATTTTTGAAGAATGGATTTGTGCTTTCCTTTTTTACACTTGGAAATTCTGATTGAGCTTTGAGTAGTGCTTGGTAGATCGTTTTCATATTATCTGGTTCAATGTAAATATTTTTATCCATATTTATTTCATTAGCTTATAAAACATTAACATCTTTTCTAATACTCTTGTGTCTAGTGTCATCATGTAGTCTAGTGTGTCTTTGTGGGTGTAGCTTCTAAGACTTTCGATTATTTGTGGGCGTGTCATTTTTGTTTTTGTTAGCTTGTAAAAATCTCTCTTTACTTTTTGCACACCATTCTTTGAAACCAATTACTCGTTCTATAATTTTGTCTGCTGTTTTCATTATCTGTTCCAGTTAGGGTGAATATCGTACCACTCATCTTTAGAAGCATCTCGACCGTAGACACTTGGTGCTTCTTTTGGTAAATGTCGGTAGTCTACTTGTTTGTATTCTTCTTTAGGTAGACTTGCTTGGTATTCTTCTATTTTTGCGATTTCTCTTTTGATGAGAAAATCTTTCTCTCCTGTTATTGGCTCACTGTTTCTAAACTCTTGCTCGTCAATGATTGTTTCTGATGACATATGTTTTATCGCTTTCGCCTGCCCCTAGCAAGGAACAGGAGGAAACGTGCTAGGTTATTAAAAAAGAGAATTTTAGGATAGCTTTCGTGATAGTCCCAGACGAATCCAGAGCGTCTCGTCTACTATCCTGTTTCTCTCTTACCCCCATAGTATACTATACCCCCTATAGTGTCAAATAAAGTTATCAACAGGTGGTATTAATTTCTTATACACACAACAAATTTGTTACAATGTCAATTCTCGTTCTATTTTCTCTACCATTACAATCTCTCCGTTTACTTCTGTTGGTAAATAGCTTTTCTTTTCTTTGTTCATTTTCTCTGTGGTATCTTCGTTCAAGAAAGCATCTACGAAGTGTGCTTTGTTTAACATACAAGATTTGTTATTGCTATCTACGAAAGCTACGAGATTATTTTCACTTTCAAAGATTATCTTTAGAGTATCTGCGGAAACTATGTATTCACTTTTACTTGTCATTTTTATTGTGTAGTAGTTCATTAGAATTTTACTTTATCTGATAAGATAGCGACTTTTGTTTTATTGGATTTTATTTTCCATTGAGTAATA
>Ga0315285_10009005_pt1 | contig 10223 bp, 9 predicted proteins | sample YL17G09_36_MG_FD_203698 | JGI IMG/M metagenome (GOLD analysis project Ga0315285, IMG submission 203698) | Sediment microbial communities from Yellowstone Lake, YNP, Wyoming, USA - YL17G09_36 | ecosystem: Environmental > Aquatic > Freshwater > Lake > Sediment | place: USA: Wyoming | collected... | reverse complement strand
GGTGAGAGAGGTTTTAGAAGAAAAGCCAGCGGTTTCATTAAAAGATTTAGCCATAAACGGAAAAGACTTGATTGATTTAGGATACCAGGAAGGAGTAGAGTTAGGGGGAATGCTACAAAAACTTTTAGAAATAGTTATTGATAAACCAGAATTAAACAAAAAGGAAATGTTACTCAAATTTCTTATAGAAGAAAAAAATACTTGATAAGCAGGAGATTTCCATTTACTTCACAAAACAATTATGCACTTTTTATATAAAGATTGCGATATGAGCAAAATAGCATAGATTTTTCAAAATAGTTTAAAAAATATTTGACAAATTAAAATAGATTAACATATACTGAATATGTTTAGTATATATTAATCTATTTTTTATAATTGGTAGTTAAAAATAGTTTTTACCGCCAATAAATATAAGGAGAGATTAAACATGGAGACTCCTCTAAAAATTGATCGCTTCCTAGGACTACAGATTAGAAAAAAAAGAGAACAAATGGGAATTACCCTTACTAAAGCTGCCAAAGAAATGAACATTAGTCCCAGTCTTCTTTCCCAAGTTGAAAGGGGAATTGTTTCTCCTTCCATAAGCACTCTTCGCACAATTGCTGATTATCTAGGTACTTATATAGGTGTGTTATTAGGTGAAAGGATAAGTAAAGAAAATGCAGTAATTATTCGGAAAGGTAATGAAAATCGTTCTATAATATGGGGAAAAGGAATTAAATTACATATACTATCCCCTAGTAACTCCAATTTAGAATTTATGTACGATGAATATGAAGTCAATTCTTCTACCGGGGATAAATTATACCGGCACGAAGGAGAAGAGTGTGCTTTTGTTTTGGAAGGTAAATTAGAAATTAACTTAAATGGCAAAAAATTTATTTTAAATGAAGGTGATTTCATCTGGTTTCTATCTACTATTCCTCATCAAATTATAAATTTATCTGACAAAAAATCCATAGCAATTTGGGTAGATTCTCCCCCAAGATTTTAAAAATTTATTTACTTATTAGAATAATAAATAAAAATTTTAAATTTATAAAATAATTAGGTTAGGAGGTAAAAATTTTATTAATAATGAAAGCAATAATAAAGTACGAAAAAGGCATTAGAAAAGTAAAGCTAGGAGAAATGCCCATACCAGAACCAAAAAAAGATGGAGTTAGAATAAAAATAAAAGCGGCTGGGATTTGTGGTACAGATCTGCACATTTATTACGATGATATTTATCCAACAAACCCTCCTGTGATATTAGGCCATGAAATAAGCGGTATTATTGATTCTTTAGGAGAAGGCGTAGAAGATATTTCTGTGGGAGAACGAGTTACAAGCGAAACTTATTATTATACTTGTGGGACATGTTGTTATTGTAGAACTGGGAGAAATAATTTATGCAACAAAAGATTATCGATTGGTAGCGGGGTAAATGGTGGATTTACTGAATATTTAGTGGTACCTGCAAAAAATATACATCGGATTCCAAGCAATATAAGTTTCGAAGAAGCGGCTATGACTGAACCCTTAGCTTGTTGTATTCAAGCAGTATTAGAAAAAACAAAAATAACCGCCGGGGATAATGTATTAATTACAGGTCCCGGAGCCATAGGTCTGTTATGTCTTCAATTAGTTAAAGCTTCTGGCGCCCAATGTATTTTAGTTGGTGTCCCAAAGGATGCTGATAGATTAAAATTGGCTGAAAAGTTAGGAGCAGATCTAATCTTAGATACTTCTAACAAAGAGCTAGCGAATTCAATTGAAAAATATTGTAATAATATTGGTCCAGATATAGTTTTAGAATGTTCTGGAGCGGAAGCAGCGGTTAAATTATGTTTAGATGTAATAAAAAAAGGAGGGATATATACTCAAGTAGGCTTATTCAGTCGACCCATTACAATGGATCTTACCCGTTTTACCCTTAAAGAATTAGTTTTAAATGGAACTTTTGCGCAAAAATGGCCTTCCTGGGAAAAGGCGATAAAGCTTTTATCTAAGGGATTGGTTAAAACAAAGCCGCTTATAAGTGAAGTTATGCCCCTTGAACAATGGGAAGAAGCATTTGATAAGTCTTCAAAAGGAATGGGGATTAAATATTTATTGACACCTTTGAAAAAATAAGGAATTATTTAGAATAATTTAGAGATGTAAAATTGAACTGTAAATCTTATTGGTAGTATAGTGAGTTTAAAATTTAAATGGATAATATAAATATAACCTTAAAATTATATGGTGGTCTAGATAAACATATCAACGATTATAATCCTGAAAAGGGGATATCTTTAAGATTTGATTCTAACGAAACGATAATAGACATTTTAAAGAAATTAGGAATACCAAAGCATAGAATAACTCTAATAAAGGCGGGCGATAGAATTATTAATCTAGATTATGTTGTAAAAAATGATGACCTAATAAAAATATTTTCCCATATAGGAGGAGGATAAAATGATACCTGGCTATTTTATGAAAATTGCCGAAATTAATTTAACTACTGAAGAAATTAACTTTATAATTTTAGAAGAAAAAGAGGTCAAAAAATTCATTGGGGGAAGTGGTATAGGAGCAAAATTATTATATGATTATACCGATGATAAAACAGATCCCTTGGGTTCTGAGAATGTATTAATTTTTATGACTGGTCCTTTAACTGGAACGAAGACTTTTTCTTCTGATCGTTTTGAAGTAATTACCAAATCTCCTTTGACCGGTATCTATACAGAATCTGATTGTGGGGGTAGATGGGGCGAAGGATTAAAAAAATGCGGATTAGATGGAATTGTCATTAAAGGGGAAGCAAAAAAACCGGTATATATTACTATAAAAGACGAAGAGATTAAAATAAAATCAGCATCTCATTTATGGGGTAAGGATACTTTTGCTACCGATACTTTAATAAAGGAAGAAATGGGTCCGAATTCACAAGTAGTGTGTATTGGCAAGGCAGGGGAAAACTTGGTTAAATTTGCTTGTATCATCAACGAAGGCAAACATGGGCGTGCTGCAGGTAGAGCTGGAGTTGGAGCAGTGATGGGTTCTAAGAAACTTAAAGCTATAGGGGTATTGGGAACTAAAGAAGTTAAAATTGCTCACGAACAAGAATTTAACCAGTTTATTAAAGGCTTGACTTCTTACATGGTCGATCAAACTGAGGCTTTAAGAAAATATGGCACTTCAAATGGAGTGGAATATTGCGAGTCTGTAGGCGATTTACCAATTAAAAATTGGTATCGAGGAAACTGGGAAGGAGCCAAAAAAATATCTGGCCAATACATGGCCCAAACTGTTTTAAAGGAGAATTATCATTGTGGTAGATGTGTTATTGGCTGTGGTAGAACGGTAGAGATAACCGAGGGGAAATATAAGATTGAAGAAACTGCAGGACCAGAATATGAAACCATTGGTATTTTAGGCTCAAATTGCCTGGTGGATGATATTGAAATTATTTGTAAAGCCAATGAATTGTGTAATCGGTATGGGTTAGACACTATTTCTACTGGTTCAGCTATTTCATTTTGTATGGAGGCTTACGAAAGAGGACTAATAACCAAAGAAGATACTGGTGGCTTAAAAATGGAATGGGGAAACGGAGATGCCCTATTAGAGATGATAGAAAAGATCGCTAATAGACAAGATATAGGAAAACTTCTAGGAGAAGGGTTGATTAAGGCAGCTAAAGAAATTGGAGGAAATAGTTGTGAATTTGCCATCCATGTAAAAGGTTTAGATTTCCCCGCCCATGATCCCAGAGGTAAGGTTAGCGTAGCCTTGGGTTATGCTACTTCTAATAGAGGCGCTTGTCATCTTCAGGCCTTTACCCATGATTTTGAAGATGGAGCTGCTCTACCCGATTTAGGTTATAAGGAAACACTTGATCGCTTTGAAATTAAAGGAAAGGCAAAGTTTGTAGTTGATTTTCAACATCTTATGAGCATGTTTGATTCTTTGCACTGTTGCAAATTCATTGTTTTTGGTGGGATGACGGTAGAGCCATTAGTCAAAGTCTTAAATTTAGTTACTGGATGGGATTTTTCTAAGGAAGATTTCTTGAAAACAGGAGAAAGGATATTTAACTTGAAAAGACTATATAACGTTCGGGAAGGAATTAGTCGGAAAGATGACACTCTTCCTCCTAGAATTTTAACTCATCCTCGAGGTGGAGGAGCCGGAAATAATCTTCCAGATTTAAACAAAATGCTTAATGAGTATTACCAAATCAGAGGATGGGATGAGTTTGGGATACCAACCAAAGAAACACTTAAGAGATTAGAATTAGAAGAATATATCAAGTAGTTTTTAATTGAAATTAAAAGGCAAGTAAAAAATGCTTTTTAAAAATTATAATAATTCAACAAAATTAAAGGAGAGAATAATGAAATGAAGATTGCCGGAGCAATTACCACTAGAGAAGCTAAATTTGGACCTATAATATATAGGGATAATATTCGAGAAAATATTGAAAAATTAAGTAAAATAGGTTATGAAGGAGTGGAAATTTCCTTAAGAGACCCCAAAATAATTAAAAAAGAGGAATTAAAAGAGGCTTTAAAGAAAAATAGTATGACTTTAACTGCATTGGGTACTGGACAAGCAGTTGCCAGCGAAGGACTTACTTTTATAAATCCTGATAAAGCGGTTAGAAAAGCAGCAGTAGACAGAATAAAAGAACACATAGATCTTGCTTCAGAATTTAATTCCTTCGTTATTATAGGTTTAATTAGAGAAAATTTACCAAAGGGTTCTAAGAAATTTCAGGCTATAGAATGGGCAATCGAAGCTTGCTAGGAATGTGCTGATTCTGCTCAAAAAAGTGGAGTAACTATTTTAATTGAGATGATTAATAGATATGAAGTTAATTGGTTAAATTCTGTTTCAGAAGGTATTAGCTTTCTAAAAAAGGTAAAGAGAGAAAATGTTTTGTTACATATTGATACTTTTCATATGAATATAGAAGACCCTTCTTTTAAAGAAAGTATAATCGATGCCAAAAATTTAATTGGATATGTTCATATTGCTGATAGTAATCGTTGGGTACCAGGATATGGCCATATAAATTTTCCAGAAATAATTTCTGCTTTAGAAGAAATAAATTATCAAGGATTTTTATCTTTGGAAGCATTTCCTTTGCCTGACCCGGATACGGCAGCGAAAAAAGGAATCGAAAATGTACGGAAATTATTATCGAAGAATTAGACTTTATATTATTTAAAAAAATATTGCTTTATGTGTAAGTTTTGTAGGAGAAAATAAGGTTGAATAATAAAATTATTGAAAAAGAAAAGGAGATGAAAATTTAAAAAGGCGGTCTTATCCTAAATTCTCTAAAGAGAGTTCTTTTCACTCTTATTGCTCTTTGAAATCTAATATAAGGAATTTCTCCGGTGGTAGAATGAACTATCCTGTAATTGTATTTTTGGACGAGATGATTCAGGATTAATTGGGCTTCTTTAATATCCCTAATATTCTCTCTATAACAGGTCCTGACCAATCGGTACTGAATCCACCTATAGAGTCTTTCAATCTTCCCCTTGGCCTGTGGAGATAAAGCATAGGTTACCTTTACCCTACAGTCATCTAAAACCTGTTTCCACTGAGGATTTGCCTCATCAGTAAGTTTATAGTGGTTTCGCCAGTAAGAGTCTCTACCTTGTACAAAGCGAAAGATTGAATGACTATCTACATAATAGGCCAGAGGGAATCCATATTTTAATAAAACATATTCTAAGGCCAGGATATGCTCCCAGGTGGTTTCTCTTTCTACCAAGCAAGCATACAGGATAAGCCTGCTGTAATCATCAAGTGATGTAATCAGATACCATTTACTAGCAGCATAAGGGGCAAACTGGTGATGAGAAGAATCATGTTGGATAAGTTCTCCCGGATAGTTGGTTATTACTTCTTTATCATGAGCTTTCCCCTTTGGCCTTAAAAAATAAAAATTATTTCTTTTGGCTTGGTCGATTATGGTAGGCAAAGATACCTTCTGGCTATATTTTTGTTCTAAAAGATCTTTTAGGTAACTGTAGTTATAATACTTAATCGGTACTTCTTTTACTTTGATTAAATTTTTTTCTATCTTTAGTTCTTTTATAATATTTTTCTCGATATCTGGATTTATTTTTCGATTAATTGTTTTTCTTTCATACTGGATAGAAAAGTTATCTGGATCTTTGCGGTATTTTGCTAGTAACTCAAAGAATCTTCTTCTTTATGATTTTAAGCATTTGCAAAATATAATCAAGCTTGATTTTTTTATCCAGATAACTTTTTAAAAGTGATTTAACCTGATCATCGGTAAAGTTTTTGTGTAATTGTTTAGACATAATTTAGAACCTCTTTTCTTTTTAAGATTTAGTTCTAAATTATACCTTTTTACTGTTTTTGGGTAGTGCACTTTTGATTTTTAAATGACATAAATGACATTTTTTTTGACAAAGTAGGTTTTATATGGTTACATAATATAAAAGAGTGAGTGTGGGAAAGGAGGTGGTAGGAGCATAAAAATGGAGATGGAGAGTTTAGAAAATGTAGGAGAAATTAGAGGGTGTCAACCAATTTCAACTAAAAATAATACACTAATATATAAGGAGACAATAATAGTTTTTTAAATAAATTAATTATAGTTACATAGAAATCAAAAAGGAGGGATCTTTAATGGAATTTGAACACATTTTTTCTCCAATCAAAATAGGTAAAATAACAGTACCCAACAGGGTAGTTCATGTACCGACTGATATAAGTTCTGCAAATGCAGACGGCTCGGTCAACGACAGAGTAATTGCATATCATGAGGAAATAGCGAAGGGTGGCTGTGGCTTCATAATCACAGGGGCTGCTACTCCGGACAGGGAAACGGGACGTCCAACAGTAACATGTCTTTCAGTTGATGCAGACTATTATATCCCAGGATTACATCTTCTTGCGAAATCAATGCAGAAGCATGGCGCAAAATCTTGTATACAGATACAGCATCCAGGCCGTCAGGCTGCTTATCCTAAGAAGGGTTTGATTTCTTGCAGCGACATGGTTGTAGATATTCCCGGTTCGGCAGGACATGAGGTTGTCTACTCAGGTTCGGAAGCAAAGGGTAAAGATATAAGGGGAATGACTGTGGAGGAAGTATACGACCTTATTGAAAAATTTGCAGAAGCCGCATGGAGAGTTAAAGAAGCAGGATTTGACGCTGTTGAGCTTCATGGCGCACACGGATATATGATTGCCCAGTTTATGAGCACATATACAAATAAAAGGAATGACCGCTTCGGTGGTACTTTAAAGAATAGGCTGAGATTCCCACTGGAAATAGTCAAGAGAATTCAGTTTAAGTGTGGACCTGACTTCCCTATTGGAATAAGGTACTCTGGCGAAGAATGGATGCCTGGAAGCCGAACCCTGGATGAATCAATTGAAATAGCAAAGATATTTGAAAAAGCAGGTGTTGCATTCCTGGATATCAGCGCTGGTATATTTGAGGCTGCAGGCCCCACTATGGACCCGATGTATTATAATGAAGGTTGGAATACTTACACAGCTGAAGCAATAAAGAAGGAAGTAAAAGTTCCTGTAATCACCAGCCATTCTTTGAGAAACCCCGAATACTGTGACAGGATTATTGCAGAAGGTAAAACAGATATGATCGGATTGTCAAGACAGCTTATAGCAGATCCGTACTGGGCGAATAAGGCAAAAGCTGGAAAGACTAAAGAAATTAGGAAATGTATCTCCTGTCTTATAGGTTGCTGGAAGGAATCACTATATATTCATAGGGAGTTGAGATGTGCAATTAACCCGGCAATAGGCGACGAAAGGTTCTTGAACCTGCAGCCTGCAAGGACCAGCATGAAAGTTGCAATTGTAGGTGGTGGTATAGCAGGTATGGAAGCTGCAAGAATTGCTACTCTGAGAGGCCACAAGGTAACAATATTCGAAAAGGATGATGAACTTGGCGGAATCTTAAGAACATGCTGTATGGTACCTCCGAAACTAAAAATGAAATGGTATATGGATTGGATAAGGGAACAGATCAAGAACCTGGGAGTGGAAGTAAAAATCAACACAGTAGCCACAATTAGTGAACTGAAAAAGTATGACGTTGTACTTACCGGAACAGGGGCTAAAACATTTGTTCCTGATATTTTAGGTTCAGAAAAGTTGGTTGATTTTAAAGATGTTCTTGCATGTACCAAGACAAAGTGCGAATACTGGCCAAAAGAAAGGACGAAGAATCCTGTAGAGGTAGGACAGAGGGTTCTTGTTTGGGGTAATCATTACGCAGCAACCGATACTGCAGAAGCAATGGCATTAAAAGGTAAGGAAGTAATATTGGTTACTGAAGATAGGGATTTTGCTCCTAATTTGGAAGCAATTCATAAAGAAGTTATGCTTATGAGGTTTAAAGGCGGCAATGGCCAAGCTCTTGAGGGAAATCCTATCAAGATACCTGTACAGATTAAGACTTCAACAACTGTATATGAAATTAAAGATGGTGAAGTAGTTCTTATGAATACTAACTATGAGAAAGAGGTTGTTAAAGTAGATACAGTAATTATTGGAAAGACGGAACCCAATACTGAGTTGTATGACAGTCTTATAACTACAGGTCTTAAAGTTGCCAACATAGGTGATTCAAAGCTTATAAGAAACGTAAGAGGAGCTATGACTGATGGTGCCGAAGCAGGTTTGATAATTGATGATGACATCTTCATGAATGCGAATAATGTATTGTCAAATGCTCTTCCCAAAGATGTAAAAAAAATGATGATATAAAATCTTTAAATTGGACAATATTTATTGTTTTTTACTTAGGAGTTTAGACTAAGTGCAAAAAGATAATGCAGTGAAAGGAGTTCAGACAATGAACCTGGGGTTTGTAAGTGCTATATTTGCGGACCAGAGTTTTGAAGAAGTTTTTGATTTTGCATCAGAAAATGACTTTTCGTGTGTAGAGGTAATGTGCTGGCCGAAAGGAAAGGCGGAAAGAAGGTATGCAGGTATTACCCATATTGATGTAAGTGAACTTGACAAAGAGAATATTGACTACATTAAGAACTATGTAAAGCAAAAAGGTGTTGAAATAGCAAGTCTTGGCTATTATCCAAATCCACTCGATCCTGACAGGGGGAAAGGAGAGTTTTACGTAGAACACATAAAAAAAGTTATCAAAGCGGCAAATAAGTTGGGACTTGAAAATGTGAACACGTTTGTGGGAAGGGATAAAACGAAGAATGTGGAAGAAAACTTTAAACTGTTTAAAGAGGTTTGGCGTCCGATAGTAAAATATGCAGAGGAATATAACGTTAAAATTGGAATAGAAAACTGCCCAATGATTTTTACTTATGACGAATGGCCGGGAGGAAACAATCTTGCCAGTACCCCTGCTATATGGAGAAGAATGTTTGAAGAAATCCCAAGTGAAAACTTCGGGTTAAACTATGATCCTTCGCACTTTGTCTGGATGCAGATGGACTATATTAAACCCATATATGAATTCAGGGATAAAATGTTTCATGTGCACATAAAGGATGTAAAAATATTAAAGGATAAGCTTGACGAAGTGGGAATATTTGCAACACCTCTTGAGTTTCACTCTCCAAAACTTCCAGGTCTTGGTGACGTAAATTGGAGTAAATTCATATCCGCATTGACAGATATAGGCTATAAGGGAGCTGTGTGTATCGAAGTAGAAGACAGAGCTTTCGAAGATAACTTGGAAGATAAAAAGAGGTCTTTAATTTTGAGCAAGAGGTATATGAATCAGTTTGTAATATGATCCATTTATGACAACACCGTGTGTATAAGAGGAAGAAAATATGAATAAAATAAAAGCTGGAATAATTGGAATGGGTTTTATTGGACCATTACACATAGAGGCCTTAAGAAGACTTGGCTATGTTGAAATTGTTGCACTTTCTGTGCGTAATGCAGAAGTAGCGCAGCAGAAAGCCAAATTATTAAGCATTGATAAAGCCTATGGAGATTACCACGATTTATTAAAAAATTCTGAAATTGAAGTTGTACATATATGTACTCCTAATAATCTGCACTATACAATGTCAAAAGAGGCTTTAGAGGCAGGAAAACATGTTATATGTGAAAAGCCCCTGTCTATGAATTCTTCTGAAGCTGAAGACCTTATAAAAATAGCCAGACAAAAGAATCTTGTAAATGCAGTACATTTTAATATCAGGTTTTATCCTTTAATACATCAGGCAAAAGCAATGGTGGAG
>Ga0315285_10009003_pt1 | contig 10225 bp, 13 predicted proteins | sample YL17G09_36_MG_FD_203698 | JGI IMG/M metagenome (GOLD analysis project Ga0315285, IMG submission 203698) | Sediment microbial communities from Yellowstone Lake, YNP, Wyoming, USA - YL17G09_36 | ecosystem: Environmental > Aquatic > Freshwater > Lake > Sediment | place: USA: Wyoming | collected... | reverse complement strand
GCATTGAAGTTACAAAATGTACTAACCACTTCAAGAGGAGTCTCTACCTCTGAGTCAGAAGTATGACTCCACGGAAAATCTCTTCCCAAAAGCAACCTGACTTCACCGCAACTAAGAGGAACATCAGAACAGGAACTTTCTTTATAACGATAAGGTCTCCAAACCTTATCTCCCCATTCTTTTAAGCGGGTAGCCTCCCGGTTATATTTTCTGTCAACTATGACATACTTAGGAGAAAGTGGAGCTGCATCAACTTTTTTCCCATCAGAAGAATATAAGTATCCTCTGGCAGAAACTTCAAGTTTTCTAGGCAATTCCCGATTCAGCTTGATTAATTTTTCTATTGTCGGTATTTCCATTTTACTTATTTCCTCCTTTCAACTCTTCTTTTAACAAGTTTTAATTCTAAACCCCGGGGGCTTAAGACCTCAGGAAGTGGAAGTGATATTTCATGCAAACTAACACGCGAAACCCCTACTTTAGAATATTCCTCAACACCAGCCTCTTCATAATAAACCATTACTCTTCCAATTGCTTCTATATCATCTTTTGCGATTACATAAACAGTTTCACTATTACCAATCGCGCCATCACTACCTACGTAAGTAACATCAGCATCCTTTCCAAGATTCACTGCAAATAATTTATATCTCTCTTTTGCCATTTTACTTATTTCCTCCTTTTACTTCTAATTCAAGACCCTGAGATAAGACAATATTTTCCGAAGCAACACATTGAGGATTATTCCTAATCAAATCATCAAGAGTTTTGAATTCAGTTGTAAGATGTGCATGACTAGAAAAGCCACGATCATTGCCCTCATACATTAGTGTATGATAAAAGGGTCCTTTTGGAGAGTCTATTTGAGGTTGAAAGGCTATCTTCCCATCAGCATAAAGTGGCTTGAACTTAACTTCTCTAGCTATGAAAATCGGTTTCTGACAAAATAACTGGTGCGCCTTTCCACTTAAATAATAAGACATGGCATCATCTATTCTTGAGAACATCGGCGGATTTTTTAGCCACCAATCTCCTACTGCTCCAACTATATATCTTGCATTTGATTCTGTTCTTGTTTGTGTTTTCATTTTTCTTGTTTGTTTTTATTTAGTTTCAAGCAGTATTATGTAACTACTTGATAATAACTAATAAGAATTAACCTATTTAATACTTATCTCCCACCTAGTGAGGTGTAAATAACAAGGTTTTTATAGCCACAAAACCTTGAGCTTCCATGAATGAACAATTGCTTGAAGAAATCGGCTTAACAAAAGGGGAAATAAAAGTTTATCTTACCTTGCTGAAAACAGGACAAACAACAACAGGTAAAATTATAGAAGAATCAGGCTTATCATCAGGCAAAATATATGAGATTCTTGATAAATTAATAAAAAAAGGTCTAGTAAGTTTTATAATTCAGGAGAAAACAAAATATTTCCAGGCATCAAATCCAAACAGAATCCTTGATTTTTTAAATGAGAAAGAAAAAAGCCTTGAGGAAAAGAAAAAAGAGCTTAGCAAAGAGATTCCCTCATTGCTAGATGCGTATAATTCCAAGAGAAATGAAAATAATTCCACATTATTCAAGGGATTAAAGGGGATTCAAACAGCAATTTTTGAATCATTAGATAGGCTAGAAAGCGAAGATATTGTCTTAGCAATGGGACTTCGCGCTGGGAAAGAGGAAAAGTATAATATATTATGGGAAAAATGGCATCATGAAAGGGAGAAAAGAAAAATAAAATGTGAACTTATATTTTCAGACGATTTAGGAAAATATTATCATTTTTTTAAAAAATTAAAAAATACTGAAGTAAGAATTTTAAAAGGAATTACCCCCTCAGCAATAGACATAATGAAGGAGAGAGTTCTCATATTCACTTATGGAGAAGAGCCATCTTGCTTGTGTATAGAAAACCCAGAAATCGCAGAATCATTCAGAAGTTTCTTTGAAACTATCTGGAGAATAGCAAAGAAATAATCTTTTCTATCTCGAATTAGAATCATAATTCCCATTAGCATCTCCAGGAGTATACTGCCCAAATTTTGCTTGTCTTGTAGTTGGCTCAGCTTCCTGAGTTTCCCGTATACTTTGCTGATTTGAATGATAATTATCATAACAACTTCTAATAGAAACTCCGGCTATAGCTGCTAAAAAACCAACAATAACTATGTCAGTTAATAAATCTCTTAAATTCATATTATTCCAGTTAATCAATACTTTTTAAGCATTATTATACTAATTTTAACAGCAATACAACTTCCCAATTTTTCCAGAAACTTTTCCAAACGGATTGCCGAACTCTTTAATATTCTTAATCATTTCCTTATTTTCTTCAGTTTCTTTTCCAGATTCAACCAAAACCTTTCTAGCTTTCCTAAAAGCATCGCACAACTTCAAGTTTAGAGGACATTTCTCTTCGCAAGCCTTGCATAAAGAACACTCGTAAACAATTTTATCATAAATTTTCTTATCAAGAATCATTGCTTTTCCTCTTGGAGAAACAGTTTCCTCTCTTATGATTCCAAATACAGGACATAAAGACTTGCACATCCCGCATCTTATGCACTGGCTAACTATCTCTTCAATTTCCTCCTTAGCATTATCCGCTTCAACCGTTGCTGTTGTCATTATTTTTTTCCTCAGTTTTATTTTTCTCAAAGTTATTTTCTTCCATAACTTCTTCTTTAACTTCATCATTCTCAAAATCAACAACCTTCCCGCAATTCAACTTTCCAAGAGGATCATGTCTCTTCTTTATTCTCTGAATTAACTTTATATCTCCCGCCTCTAAAAACTCCTTTTTAGCAAGCCCAATTCCATGCTCTCCAGAAACCTGCCCATGCAATCTTTTAGCAAGTTTAATCATCTCTCTAATAAGTTCTCCTTGCTCTTTTCTGAACATTGGGTGAATTATTCCAACTCCAAGATGCCCAAAAAAAGGAACTTTATTTTCCTGCAAAAATTCTCCAAATTCTGTAAACTTATGAATCAGAATCTTAGGATCTTCTATTCTTGTAAATCCCGTGCTAGCCAAAGTTGGATAAGCGCTATCTCTCAATCTCATCAGCCTTTCATATTCAGTTCCCTTCATCCTCCCCTCCTCGCTTTCATATTCTATAATAACATGATGTTTATCATTCATTCCAAGCAATCCTGAAATAAACTTGTCTAAAAACTCTATTGCAGAAATATCATCTCTAATCTTAAGCTTCATAACTAAATCTTGAACATCATTTAAGTTATCAAAACTAACCAAACTCGCGCTTCTAATTTTTTTTGGAATAACTTTCAGTCTTGCCTTGAATATAACTCCTGTAATCCCCTCCAGCCCAGCAAAATCGCTCATCTCAGTTTTTCCCACTTCAACAATCTCTCCTTTTCCATTAACAACCCACAATCTTGAAACCCAATCACTTGTTCTTCCATACTTAATTGCTCTTGTTCCAACAGCATTTGTTGAAATCATTCCTCCAAGAGTGCATATTGAATGGCTTGAAGGCTGTACAGGAAATTCTAACCCATATAAATCAAGATAATCATTTAATTCATCAAGAATTACTCCAGCCTCAACTTCTATCTCGCTTTTAGCTCTGTCAAATTTCAGAATCTTGTTCATCTTTGAAACATCAAGAACAACGCAGTTCTGCGGAACTGCGCCTCCAACCAGTCCGCTCCCAGCCCCGCGGACAGCTACTCCAGCCGAAGAATTAATAATCTGCCTTATTTGTTCAGGAGATTCTGCATAAATCACAGAAATCGCATTTCCCTCAATCATGCTTGCATCAGTTGAATATGCAATTAAATCAATCTGGGTTTTGTTTTTCATTTTAAGAATCCTCAAAATAACTTTCATTTAATTTGACCCATTTTGAAGCCGCTTTCAAAATATGATTTGAAGTAGAAAATCTAGAGTTTCTCAGTCTATCAAAATAAGTATATATAATAACATAAATTCCTTTTTGTTTCATTCTTTCAATCACAGGAACAAAATCAGAATCAGAAGCAATCAAGATTATTTTTTTCACTTGAGGATAATTCTCTTTAAAATCGTACATGTCTAGAATAACTAATGCATCTACTCCTTTTTGACAATAATCTGTAATTCCATTCTTATCAGTTATCTTTTGGCATCTTCCTTCTCTGAGGGTAATCCATCCTTTATTTTTAAGCATAGAAGTCATATTTTGATATCTGCTCATTAAAAAGTCCTCTTGTTTTGTTGGTTTAGGGCTTTGATAAGGCGGGCAAGTATAAATGTAAAGATGCTTAAGATTCAACTCTTCTTTCTTGCAGATATTTCTGAAAGTTTGCAAATACTTCTTAGTTTTTCCTGTTTTGTTCTGGAGATGTTTTTTCACCAACCCAAAAAAGCCATCATCAACAAATATCAGCGTGTCTTCCATGACAAACCTCCTTCAGCATAACCAGAAAAATTGTAAACGTCCAGCAACTCTTGCGAATCACTGGGGCTCATACTCACAGTCCTAAGACCGCTAATACTCAATAATCTCCGTGCTTTATAAACTTTTTCATTTATTCCCATTTTACCTAATTTTGCTTAAATCCCCATTTAATTCGATTGGATTAAATCCTACTATCTCGTCCTTAAGAATATTCTCAGGAATCGGATTAATCAAGAATAATTTTTTGCCCAATTCCCATGCCCTAAACATCTCCAAAAAAGTTGCTCCACCAATATAATTTTTAACTCCATTCTTTTCATAATTCAAAACAAGCACAGCATCATTTAATTTAACTTTTACAATCTGCAGTTTAATCATCTCTCCTTTCCATTTCGAATGCTCTTCTCTGCTTAACCTTTTTATTTCTTCTTCCTTAAAAGGTTCTTCATAACTGTTAGGTAAAGTTATTTTATGTCCTAATTTTTCTAATTCCTTTTTTATCTCAGGAACTTTATTGTATAAATGTTTACTGCAACAAATGAATATTTTCATGAGCACGCCTCCTTCATTTCTTCCTTGCATAGTTTATCAGTTTTCTCAGGCTTCAATCCCAAAGCTTCAGCAACAGCATATGAAAATTCAACCACCTCAACATCTGAATTTTCCTTAAAGCCTGGAAGTCCTTGTTTGTCTGAGTTGGACTTCTGGGTGCTCAAGGAAGCCGCTGCTTCCTTGACATGAGCAAAACATAAAGGACAAGGAGTAATTATCTTTTTAACTCCAATATCTTTTGCCTGCTTAACTCTTTTTTTAGCAATCTTATTCGCAAGTTCAGGATTATTTACTCTTAATCCCGCGCCCCCTCCGCAACATAACGCATTTTCCCTGTTATTCTTCATCTCCACAACTTCATATCCTAACCTTTCAAGTATTTCTCTCGGCTCGTCATATATTCCCAAATGTCTTCCAAGATGACAAGGGTCATGATAAGTTACCTTTTCCTTCTTGTCCATAACAACATTTTTCTTCTCTAAATATTTGAGTATAGTAAAAACAGTGTGCTCAACTTCAGTATCCCAATCAGGCAGCATTTCTTTATAATCCTTCAGAAAAGTTTTATAGCAAGCCGGACAATTTGTGATTATCTTTCTTACATTATACTTCTTAAATATCTCCAGATTCTTCCTAGCAAGTTTCCTAGCTTCAGTTTCATATCCCGCATTTAAGACAGGCGAGCCGCAGCATAAAATATCAGGAAGAATGATAAAATCAGCCCCGAGCTTGTTAAGTATCTTCTTATAATTCTCCGCTTCCGCATTAAGGGCATATTTAGTCAAGCATCCCGGATAATACACTGTATTCTTGCCCAGATTTTTAATCCAACTTTTAACTCCCATAAAACTGAACAAACAAGAGAATATAAAAAACTTGCTATTACTTGCAATTGCGCGTTTTCAACAATTCAGGATGCAGTAACTTGCATTTCTTTTCTAGGAAAGTTTATCTGTAAATTTGTAATTTTATTTTTAATTTGAATGTCTTTTAAGTCTTCCATGATTTTCTTAGCGATTGCTTCTGCAAATTTAACAGGAACAGCATTTCCAATCATCTTATAGCCGTCTACAACATCATTGTAATAAAAAATAAAGTCATCAGGAAAGGTTTGTATTCTTGCGCATTCCCGAACAGATAACCGTCTGTATAATTGCTCACTTCCCTTTACAAATTCTCTTTTATTCGGCTCAATAAACTTCATTTTTGGGGCTTGGGGGTGAATTGGCGCATGCCTTCCGCCTGCCTGAATTGTAAAAGAAGGCTCATCCCAAGCTCTCACTCTATTCCTAGACATATAAATGCTAGAAAACCCTCCATTCATGTATTCATGGTTTAGAACCTTTAAGCCGCCGTTTGTTTTATTTTTTTCTTTTGCAGCGATAGGATCAGGCAAGTCTCTTATCGCATCTTTTAGAGTTAATCTCAATAAACTTGCTGGTGGAAACTCAAAGGACTTTCCTAATTTTTCATGATAACCTACAATTATTACTCTTTTTCTTTCCTGTGGAACTCCGTAACACTGGGCATCAAGAAGCTTGAATGTAACATTATATCCAATACTCTTAAATGCTTCAACGATTTTCAAAAATTCTGGTTTATGTGCTGGTGAAAGAATACCTGCAACATTCTCCGCTAAAAAGAAAAGTGGTTTTTTAGCTTGAATTAGCCTGAGATAGTCATAAAATAATTTTCCTCGTGGGTCATTAATGCCTTTCATCATTCCTGCTAAACTCCAGCTTTGACATGGCGGACCACCAATAAACCCAATTACTTCTGGAACTTCATCAGGAGTTATGTCAGTTATTGATTTTTTGTTTATCCCAATTCCATGATTTTTTTCAAATGTTTCCCAACAGCCTTCCCAATTATCATTAGCAAAAACCATTTCAAACCCCGCATTTGTAAAACCAAGGTCAAGCCCTCCTGCTCCTGAAAAAAAAGATGCTATTTTCATTTTTGTTTGTAAGTTATAAGTTTAGCTTCAACTAATTTAGCAGGATTGTTTGGGTCGCAAATTTTTACGTCTTTTACAGAAATGTCTTTACTTATTTCCAGTTCCTTTATATCTTCTTTTGGGAATAAGAGATATTTTTCTTTTCTCATTAAAGCAAATAAATTAAGCTTATTATTTTCTTCTATAGAACACAAATCTTCAAAAACACTCAGGGGATTTTCAATGCTCCACATTCCTCTTATTCTTAATTCAGTTATGCCCAGAGGGTCAACTTTCCTTACTTTGCCTAACTCTGCTGTTTCTCCTTTCTCTAATCCCAAGGCATCTAAAACAGAGTCAACTTCCTTTTTTATTGGCTCGTGAACTTTATCATAAACCTTATGGTCTGCAGCGTAACATGCGCCCTGAATAAAAAATAAAGAATTTACAATTCCCCCTTTTGCATTTCCTACAACATAAAACAAATCTTTCTCCTTCCATGCTAAAGGTTCACATTTTCTGCAAGCATCAGTTATCCTTAAATCTTCTGCCCGAAGCTTATCTTTTGGTGGAGAGCTGTTTAAAGCAAGAACAGCAAATGGGCTTTCAATCTTCTTTACTTCAAAAGCATCGCTATTCTTAATAATCATATCAGGAGGGTTGTTTTGATTTCCAAGATAGCAGAAAACCTTAGAATAAGCTGCTTGTTTTTGAGCTTGTGTAAGCTTAAAAGATGAAGCAATTGCATCTTTAATATAAAATTCCAACTGCTCGCCAACTGCATTTATCCTATTCAAATAAGCAGAAGCATAGCTCTTCAAATTGTTATTTTTAAACGAAGTTATATTCAAAATTGCTCTTAAAATATTGGTTGCCATTTTCCCCCCTTTTGATAATTTATTTAGTAACTTAAAGTTTATAATGCTTTCTTTATTAAAGTTTCGCTTGTCAATTCGTCTGTGCCCCCTCTTAATAGAATTCTGAAAAAAAGTTTCAGCGATACTTTCTGCTTTTTCCATCGGGTGGGTGGATATTTCTAATTTAAAGCCCATCTATGGGCTTTTTGAGGTGAGGCTATTAACGCTTAATCACAGTTTCCCCATTAACATCAACACAGCCAAAACTAACATCAGCAATCCCCCAACTCCTTTCATCCACTTTCTAAGCTTCTGCCTGTAATGCTCAGCTTTCTCAGCTTCTAAAACAAAGAAATAAATTAAAAATACAATCACAACCAATGGAAGTATGTAAAATAGGTTATACCAAGCTATATAAAAGAAACTAGATGTTCCCGCAATTCCCTTATCAATCATGATATTAACATAAGCCAAAGGAAGTCCAATTGTACAAAGCAATTCAACAAAACTTAATATCAAAGCAAGAACTATAACTGCAGGAACTGTTGCTCTCTGAATATACTTCTCAAGAATAGGCTTGGCAAATTTAGGAATTTCTAAACTAGGCCCCTTTCCCTTCCAGAAAAAGTCTTTAACATTAATCAGCCCCATGCTTATCAAAACAACCGCTATAATTATCTTTCCAGTGCTCCTAAATCCAATAAAAGAAAGAATGTTAATCAGCCCAAGCATTATAGCAATATAAACTAAAAATATAACCGCAGAAAACACTAATCCCAATTTCAATATTCTTTTTTTAGATGCAGAAATAGTAAACAAATAACTCATAAGGAATATAAGAATTGCAAAAGTGCACGGATTAAATCCATCAGCCAATCCAAGAACAATCCCCAAAGCAAACATCGAAATATTCTTGCTCAATTCTATATTCTTTCCAAAAATACTAAATCTTAAAATATCTGATTTCTGCCCGCAATTATTATTCAAGCATTGTAAAATCATTTCCTCAAGATTTTTTCCAATGCTGTCCTTATTATCAAATCCAGTTATATGCCTCGAGCCCATGAAGAAAGCGGGAACTCCCCAGGAATTTTTAGGAACATTGTAAGCAACCAAAAACTCCTCAAAAATTTTCTGATTGCTCGAGTTATGCCATACTTCATGAGAAACAACAGTCAAATTATACTCCTGTTTCAGCTCTTCCAAAAAAGGCTCAGCATCAGCGCAATGAGGGCACCCATCACCATAAAAAAAATATAAAGTTTTACTATCTTTCAAAGCGCTATCCAAGCACGAGTTCTGAGCTAACACTAATCCTGAAAACAAAACTATAAAAATAATTGATAATAAACCTATTAACTTTCCCATGATATAACCAGATAATTATGATTTTTAAACTTAATCAATACTATCTATTTAGAATTATTCAATTTTATGAATTATTTTAATATCCAAGATAACTTGACTAATTAATTAATTGCTGCACCCGTTTATTTGTATTTGATTTCAGATATTTTTTTATCAGGTTATTTTAATTGCAATATTCTCTATCACAATAATCCTTAAAAACTGCCAATCAATTTTGTGTTATGCCCCAAAAAGTCCAGCCCCCCATTGAAGATCAACCAGAAGAAGATGAACAGGAAGATTCAGATTTCTATAGGAGCTGGCTAGGAAAAGATTATATAAAATGCCAAACCTGTTCTAGTTATATTGAAAAAAGAAAAGGATTTCCAGAAGGAAGTAAAAATCCAACAAACTGCTCTGAAGCATGTCGCGATTTAAGTTTTGAAAGAGCTAGATTACAACCAAGATATTATCTTAATAACAAAGGAAAAACTTGTGAAAACATAGGCGGGCAGCTCGTTGAAATAATTGAAACACCTGAAGATTACAGCATTTAATTAATAAATAAGTTTACAATCTTCTCATCTTATTCTATCCAAATATTCTATGAAAGTTAATGCTAATCATTAATTTAAATTATTTCAGAACAGTAATCGTTTGATCAGTTTATTACTTAATCGCCAATATCAGCAGCCATTGGAGAAGCATCAGCAACATGAAGATTATAAACTTCTTTAGAAAGCCTCTCTGCTTCTTTTCTGTCTCCTCTTGAGGTTGCATCAATAAGAACATATGGAACATCAGCGCCTTCAGATAGTTGTTTTGTTAAGTCTTCTGCATTAGCTCGCGCAAGATCATGAGCCTTGTCCATTGCCCTGTCAAAATCATGATAAACATAAGTGCCATCAACAACCCAATGCCTTTCAGAACATGCATTTAACGCTTTGTTAACTCTTACTCTTAAGCCACTTTGGTGTTCTGCTCTTTTTAATTGCTCTTCAAGACTTGGCCTATAACCTGGATCAGTATGTGTCCATGCAAGAATTCCAATTGTGCTGACTATAAATTCTTTATCTTTTTCCTGCAAAAAAACTCTGTACATCATAGGATTTATCATAACAGCAAC
>Ga0315285_10009000_pt1 | contig 10226 bp, 6 predicted proteins | sample YL17G09_36_MG_FD_203698 | JGI IMG/M metagenome (GOLD analysis project Ga0315285, IMG submission 203698) | Sediment microbial communities from Yellowstone Lake, YNP, Wyoming, USA - YL17G09_36 | ecosystem: Environmental > Aquatic > Freshwater > Lake > Sediment | place: USA: Wyoming | collected... | reverse complement strand
CGAGTAGCTAGTGCCGATGCCGCCGTCATCCGCGCAGTTGCGGGCGGCGAAGTCCAGGCCCTTCAACACCGCCCCGACCACCTGGGTGGGGTTGTTGATGGCCACGGACACCGAGCTGTACAGGGTCACGAACATGGTGATCTGCTGCGGGATGAAGGTCTGGCCCTGGCTGAAAGCCTGCACCGCGTTGGCCCGGACGTTGGTGATTCGGAACGTCCTGACCTCATCCACCGGCGTCGTGGCCGGCGGCGCAGGCACCGCCAGCGGGACACTCAGCCACAGCAGCGAGTTGTCACCCGCCTTAATGCCGCTGAACACGTTGGGCACGATGACACCGGAAGTGGTATCCAGCCTCTGGTACTGCGGCAGCGGATTATTCAGCGTCAGGATGGCGTCCGTCTTGCCCGTAGTCGTGTCCACGATCCTGCTGGTGATGTTGGTGCTCAGGAAGATCTGGATGTTGGCCGTCAGTCCGGCGCCTTCGCTGGGCAGGTCGCCCGTGCAGTTCAGAATCAGGTCCCCAAGCAGCGCTGTCCGCTCCTCACCGCGAACCCTGGCAGGCACACCAGCGTTTGCAAAGCATTGATATGTGTCTGCGTACGCGGTGCCCACCATGACCACGAGCACGGCGAACGCTAGAAACCATTTGCGAAAATCTGTCATCTGCTTCTCCTTGTGAAGTCAGTCTACTTGAATTGACGAAAGTGCTTTCAAACCTGAGCCTCAAAAGCCGCTCTCGAGCAACAGCCGGTGAGGGCTGCCGAGGCGCCCCGCCGCGCGAAGGTCTGCCTTCGGCGTCCGAGCCCACCGGCCATCACCAATAGCTGCAATTGACACACCACACGCTCTTGTTGTTTGTTTGTTCTTGTGCTCGCGGGCTTCAACCCGAATGATTACCCTTCCGCTTGCGGGAGGCGGACAAGCCATTATGGCAGCTTGCCCACGCCCCTGTCAAGGCAAAAGTTCCAGTGGCCGCTACAAAAGCGGCCTACATCTTTCCAGCCAGCAATTTAACCACGACGGGCGGGCCCAAGTCAAGAGCCGCAAGCCGAAAAGGCACGTGGCGCGGGCTTTAGCCTGCAAAAATCCCTAGGCACGGCGAGCTGAAGCTCGCCGCTGCACGCTGAAGCGTGCGCCACCTATTGGATAGAGACCACGACGGCGTTGCTGGCGGCCCCGCCCTGCTGGAGGGCCAGGGGCGCCTCGAGGCGGGGCGGCAACCCGGCCGGCAGGATCACGTTGACCTGGTAGAGCCCCGGGAAGCCCGGCGCCAGCCCGGCGAAGGCTGCCGGCAGCTCCAGGCCCTGGACGAGCACCGTCACCGGCTGAACCACCAACCACAAGCCACCACCCGCCGGGGAGACTTTCCCCAGCCCCGTGGCGTAAATCACCAGCGCCTGCCCCCGCAGCGCCGGGGTGGCCGGCCCGTTGAGCTTGCCGTCCTGGTTGAGGATCGCCCCGCGGCGGCCCTCCAGCAGGAAGATGGCCGGGGCGGTCTCCTGCACCTCGATGGTCTGCTCGGCGGCTCCGTAGGCTGATCGCACCACCAGTCTCTGCGGCCCGGGAATCAGCTCCAGCGGCACCTGCACGTTGAGCTGGAAAGGCGAGACGCCGATCACCGGGCAGGGGAGCCCGCCGATCTCGACAGCCGTCTGAGCGCCGGTTCGCGCCAGCCCGCTGCCGAAGATGGCCACCAGGGCGCCGGGGGCGATGGCGGGCGTGAAACTGGCTGCGTTGACCACCGCGCGCGCCGAGAAGCTCACATCCTGCGGCGCCACCGCCAACTGGGCGCCCGGTCGCGTCAGCTTGTAGGCTGCCGCGCCGGCCCCCGTGATCTCGAACCGGCTGCCGCCGCCCGCCAGGTCGGTTACGGTCAACTGGTAGGGGTTCGGGCTCAAGACCTCGAGTTGATAGGGCGCTTGAGCGCCGTCGCAGTAACGGGCGCGGAACGTGCCGGGCGCCTTCGCGGCCGGAGCCGGTATGTCGGGCCACTCGAGGGACCGCCCGCAGGCGCCGCCCGCGGAGCTGACGCTGAAGCTCGTGTCGGCGACCACCAGGAAGCCGGTCGGGCTGGGCGCCCCGGGGGACAATCTTATGACGCTGTTCACGGCGCCCTTCCAGGTCTGCCCGCCCGAGGCGAACCCGACGAGGTAGTCGCCGAGGCTGCCACGCGCCAGCGTGGGGTTTGGATCGTGGATCAGGACGCCGCCGTCGGCGCCCACGCCCACCGCCACCACGAAGTGCGAGCCCGTGGGCGCCTCCCCGGCTGTCAGCGACAGCCCCAGCAGCGCCGGAACGCCCTGCGTCAGCAGGTCCCGGATGGTGTCCAGGCCGGGTTTCTCAACGAAGACCGCCAGGCTGCCGCCCACGAACTCGGCCACCCGCCAGAGGTTCACGATCTGCTCGGCGGAGGCGGGCGCGGTCAGGAAGCCGTCGCAGATCTGCGCGCCCGGCGCATCGAAAACGCAGTGGCTGGCCAGGAACCGGTTCAGCGCGGCGGGGTCGGCCGGCCCGTACGGCGCGCCGAGCTCGTTGCGGTTCTGGTGGTAGCGCAAAATGGAGGCCACCGCCGCCAGCAGCGCGCCCTTCTCGGCCAGCGTGCCGGGCCCCTGGCCCAGCAGCGCGTCGCCGGTTTGCTTGAATCCGGAGAAACTGGTCAAAGTGGACCGGCCGGCCAGCGCGCTGAACGTCGCCACCTGGCGCAGGGCTTCCGCCGTGGCCAGCGCCGCGCCTTCCCAGGCGGGCAGGCGCAGATTGGCCTCGGCTTCGCCGTTGTCGCCGGTCACCGCCGTGGCGGGTACGACCTGGGCGCCGGGCGAGGCCGCGAAGCGCACCTGCGCGCCACTGACCGGGCTGCCGCTTTCGTCGCGCAGGCTGATGCGCAGCGGTTTGGGCAGCAGCGCTCCCGGCGCGCCGGTCTGCGCGTCCCCCAGCACCTTGGCCAACTGATACCGCGTCTCGGCGATGGTCCGGATCCGGTAGCTGCCTTCGGCGGCCTTCGCACCCTGGGCGTCGGTGGCGCGCACCAGCACCAGGGCGGCTGCGGCGTTGCCCGGAACCCAGGCCTCCCAACTGTAGGCGCCGGTCAGGGCCGTCACCTCGAAGTCCGTTTGGCCGGAGACGGAAACGCGCACCCGTTCGCCGGCCGCGAACCCGCTCACCGTCAGCCGCACCCGGCTGCCTGCCGTCACCACTGCCGGCAAGGCGCTCACGGCGGGTTTCCTGTCGCGCTCGTGCACCGCGGCCTCGGCGTCACCGGCGGCGTAATCGAGGTAGCCGCCTTCGAAATCCTGCCGCCGGCGCCCCTCCGAGAAAAACTCGTCGTTGGTGGGCATGCCCAGCGCGCCCGCGGCTTTTCCCAGCGCCGCGTACTTGGCCAGGATCAGTCCCCGCACCAGGAACGCCTTGCCCGCCTGCGAGCCGGTCTGGCCGGCCAGGATATCGCCGTCGCGGAACGACTGGGCCTGGCCCGCCGTCCCGGTGAAGGTCAAGAAGGCGGCGACGTCTGCGACGGGCGGGCCGGCTGAGCCGGTTTCGTACCCCAGCGGGGCCCACTTGCTCAGGATCGGCCCGGTCACCAGGCGCACGGGGGAGCCGGCCAGAGCGGAGGAGTTCTCGAAGGTCTGGCGGCCGCCCGGGGTCGGATCCGCGGCCGGGTAGCCCAGGCTGCCGGAGGGTCCGCCCAGGTCCTCATAACGTTTGAGGATCTCGCCGGTCACGAAGTAGGCGGTGGGAGAGCGGTCAGACTTCGCCAGCAGGTATCGCGCGCCGTTCCCGGCGCCCTGGAGATCCTGGACGTAGCCGTTGCCCAGCCGCCGCACGGGACCGGGGGCCGGCACTTGCAACGCCAACTGGTTGCGCGTCACGGCGTCCTGGAACACTTGCTGGACGGCGGCGTTCGGCGAGCCCTCGCCCACCTGGCAACAGGGCGCCGCCACCGATACGGCCATGGGCGGGCTGGTCTTGCCCTCGCTGGTGGCCGTGATGACCGCACTGCCGCCGCCGGTGGCCTTTAGCGTCGCCGTCAGACCCGTCCCCAGCGGCTGCACGGTGATCACCCGGCCGTTGGAGGTCGTCCACGAGACCACCCGGTCGAGCACCTCCGCTCCGTCCGTGGCTAGCACGCTGGCCACCAGCGTGGCCGTCTCGCCCAGGTTCAGCCGCAGCGTGTTGGGGATGATCGAGACGGCGCTGACCGGGCGGCGCAAAACCGCCGCTCCACCGGAAGCGTACTCGATGGCGCCGCCCTCGAAGCTCTGGCGCTTCCGGCCGTCGGGCAGCGTCAGTTCCTCCGAGGAGGGGAGGCCCAGGAAATCGGCCTGCCCGCCGTACTGGACCCACAGATCGTAGACCGGCTGCTTGACCCCCAGCACCCTGCCGTTCAGCGTGCCCGAAGTGATGCTGAAAATGACGCCTCGCTGGTAGGTCTGCATCCGCGCGCTGGCGCCCGGCTTGGAGGTGACCGTCTGCTCCGGGGTGACCGCGCCGCCCAGGTCCGCGATCCCGCCCAGCGCGTTCCACTTCGTGAAAAAGGGATCCCGCACGTAGAAGTTCTGCCCGTCGATGGTGGCTTCCGTGTAGGTGAATAGGACGTAGCTGCGGTCGAAGAACTGGTACCGGCAGGTGTTGGCCGTGAGCGCCGGGCAGGTGGCCGTGTCCATGGTCGGGTAGCCGGCCGTCGAGACGCCGATGGTCTGGTAGTAGGCGTACATGGCCGCGTACACCTGGAACACGTCATAGCCCGGGGTGGAGGGGTCGTCGGAGGGCGGCAGGGCCGTCGAGCGGTTGGGCTTGAGCAGCGCCAGCCGGGTGTTGCTGGTCTTGGCCGCGTCCTGGAACTCCTGGATCAGCCCGGTCGAACCGTAGGTCCGCACGTTTCCCACGGGCGGCAACGCCACCAGCAGGTTGAAGGCGTTGCGCAGATACGCCGCGTAGAACTGCTGGCGGATGATCTCGTTGGGGGCGCCCGAACCCACCTCGGGCGTCTGGGCAAAACACGTGCCCCATAGGACCACAGCCAGACTGAAAAAACGGCGGGCAGACATCAGGCTAATGGCACCATCATAATCTAAACCCGGCCCCTGCCACCCAGTTGCGCCGGGATCCGGGACAGTCACCGTGATTCCGGGATTCACATTGCCGCCAAGAAACCGCGTGATCGGGCCAGTTCCGGGATCATGGCGACTGTCCCGGAATTCTGCGATTCGCTACACTGGCGTTTGCTGCCGCGACCGCCCGCGCTGTTGCTCCTGCTGGCGCTGGCTGCCCCGCTCCGGCCCAGCGTCGAGTTGCACCTCTACCACCGCGCGCTCGAGCGCTTGCTGGCCGAGCAGTTCTTCAGCCAGGAAGGCCGGCTCTACGTCAAGGGCGGCAAGGCCGCCCGCTGCAACTTCGCCTTCCTGGAGAACCCTCGGATCGGCGGCGACAACGGCCGCCTGCGCATTCAGGCGCGCTTCAGCGGGCGCTCGGCCCTGAACGTGTTCGGCGCGTGCATCGGCCTGGGAGACTCCTTCGAGCTGACCATACGGGCGACGCCGGCCTACCAGGACGGCTGCCTCGTGCTCCGGGGCGTAGAGGTTGCCAGCCAGGGGCGTTCGTTCTACAGCCGCCGCGTCTCGAAGACCCTGGCCGCCAGCCTCCAGAAGGACTTCCGCTTCGCCGTCGCCGAGCAGGCCAGGCGATTGCTGGAGCCACAGCGTCACGGGGCGAGCTACCGGCAGGAACTCTCCGATCTCGCGGTCACCGCCATCCGCGTCACCGCCGAGGCCCTCGTGCTCACGGTCAGCTTCCGCCTGACGGTGAAGTGAGGCCGCCGGCGAAGCGGGCGCCGTGCTACACTGGCACACGACCTGAATCGGGGAGAAAGGGGGAATGAATCTATGCCCACGCGCATTGCGACATTCAATGTGGAGAACTTGTTCGACCGGCCCATGATCATGAATCTGCCGCAGTGGCAGGACGGCCGGCAGGTGCTCGAGGACCACGCCAGGTTGAACCGGCTCTTCCAAAAGGACACCTATAGCGCCCCAGACAAGCAGGACATGCTCGAACGGCTGGAAAGGAATGGGCTGCTCTCGACAGCCGAGAAGGGCCAGTTCATGATCCTGCGCCGCATCCGGGGCAAGCTGTTGTACCGCCCGAAGGGCCAGCCCGTCGAGGTGGCGGCCGGCGGCTGCGCCGACTGGATCGGGTGGGTGGAACTCCGCACGGAGCCGGTCAACCGAACAGCCATCCAGAACACCGCGCGCGTGATCAAGGAGATCAACGCCGATGTGCTCGGGGTGGTCGAGGCGGAGGACCGGCCAGGGCTTCAGCACTTCAACTCCCAGGTCATCCCCGACGTTGAGGGAACGCCTTACGGACATGTGATGCTGATCGACGGCAACGACGACCGTGGAATCGACGTCGGGCTGATGAGCAGGGACGCCTATCCCATCGCATCCATGCGCAGCCACGTGGACGACCGAGTGGACAGCGAGCGGGTCTTCAGCCGGGACTGCCCGGAGTACGAGGTGAAGCTGCCCTCCGGCGAGAGCCTGTGGGTCCTGGTGAATCACTTCAAGAGCAAGGGATATGGCAAGCCGGCCGAATCCGATGCCCGGCGCAAGCAGCAGGCCCGGCGCGTGCGGGAGATTTACGCGGCGCTCCGCGCGCCGGGGGCCCGCTACGTGGCCGTGATCGGGGACCTCAACGACACCCCACAGAGAGATCCCCTGTCGCCCTTGCTGGGCAGCGGATCGGACTTGAGAGACATCAGCGCCCACGCGCGGTTTCGCTCGGACGGCCGTGCGGGCACCCACGGCAACGGAACGGCCTCGGGCAAGCTGGACTACATGCTGCTTTCTCCGGAGCTGTTCGCCCGAGTGCTGGACGCCACCGTGGAGCGCCGCGGCGTGTGGGGCGGGACCCATGGAACGCTGTGGGAGCATTTCCCCACCATGGAACGTCTCGAGGAGGCCGCCTCGGACCATGCCGCGCTCTGGGCGGACCTCGACGTCTGAAAAAAGGGGTCAGCCTGAACTGACCCCTTTTCGCGGGCTGCACCGGGTCGGCGAGGTTCGAGCACCGTGGAAGGTATGGAAGGCGGTCGGCGCGGCGGCCCTGCCCAGAGGGATGAGGCGCTTTCCGCCGGCGTTCATGAGCTGGTCGTAACGGAAGCGCGGCCAGGTGGCGCGGGAGCAGAGGAAGAACCGACGAGCCCCGGTTCTATTTCGACACCTGCTTTCTGGCTTCCCTCCGCAGGGCCTCGCTGAGCAGCGAGCGGATGTAGGTCTGGTAGCCGATGCCCTTTCCTGCGGCCAGACGACGCGCGGCATCCACGTCATCTGTCTCCAGGCGGATCGTAACCGGCTGGAGCAGCCTCTTCCGCTTTGCCTTCTCCATCACCTCAGTCAGCGTGGTGGTTCTCCCGGCCTTCATTCGCCAGCGGATCTCCGCCTCCACCTGCTTCCGGTGAGCGTCCCACCAGGCGGCTTCCTCGGCTTCGCTACGGAATGCTGGGATGACAAGCTCCTTCTTCGGCATGACTTATTCTTTCCCTCGGAAGTACGTCTTCTCGGTGCGTTTGTCGGCCTTCCACCCGGTAACCGGACGAATTCGGGAGCCGCGCATCGTGAAAACCACCACCAGAACGCGGAGCGAACTGGTGACACCCACCGCGAACCAGCGCTCCTCGCCGGGGACCACTCGGTGATCGATGATCACCGGCTGGCTGCCAAACACCTGTTCCACTTCTTCCGGCCCAATCCTGTGTGTGCCGGGCCAAGTGCCGGGTGTTGGCGACATCCCAATCGAACTCCAGCCGCTCGGCATCCTGGTTCATCTCGTCAGGGAATCAGTGTACAGCTCTTGTACGTACAAAGCAACAGTCGTCCGCTGCCCGGGGGGTCAGAGCCCCCCCTTCAGCATCCCCACCACGGCGTTGAGGAGGATGACGGCCATGCCCAGGGGGATGAGGAGCTTCCAGCCGACGTTCATGAGCTGGTCGTAGCGGAAGCGCGGCCAGGTGGCGCGGAACCAGATGATGGCGTAGATGACTGCGCCCACCTTCAGGAAGAACCAGAACAGCCCGATCAGGGCCCGGTTGACGGGCGGGATCACAAAGACCAGACCGAACAGGATCAGTCCCAGCGCCAGCACCGCCAGGAACAGGGCCCGCGGCCGGTTCTTCAGGCGGAGCGCCATCCGCAGGCACATCACTCCCGAGCCCGCCATGAGCACCAGCGGCAGGCCGTAGTTGAGCGGATACTCGAGCCACGCCACGCTCGGGAACGGCCGCAGCCAGCCGCCCCAGAACAGCGTCGCCGCCACGGAGGAAATCACAAAGATGTTGCCGTACTCGGCCAGGAAGTACAGCGCCCAGCGGAAGCCGCTGTACTCGGTCATAAAGCCGGCCACCAGCTCGGATTCGGCCTCCGGCAGGTCGAACGGCGCGCGGTTGGTCTCGGCGATGGCCGCGATCAGGTACATGACGAAGGGCACCAGCATGAGCCCGTAGTTCTCGAAGCCGAACCAGATGCCGCGCTCCTGCTGGGCCTTCACAATGCCGACCATGCTCAGAGTTCCCGCCATCATGACGCCGTTCAAGAGCGCAAACGCCAGGGCCACCTCGTAGCTGATCAACTGCGCCCCGGCGCGCAGGGTGCCCAACAGCGCATAGTGGCTGTTGGCCGACCAGCCGCCCAGCACGATGCCCAGCACCCCGACCGCCGACATCGAGCTGATCACCAGCAGGCCCACGTTCACGTCCGCCACCCGGATGTGCTGGCTGAAGGGAATCACCGAGAGCGCGGTCAGCGCGGTGAAGGTCGAGATGCAGGGCGCCATCCAGAAGATGAAGCGGTCGCCCGCGGCGGGAATCAGGTCCTCTTTGAGCAGCAGCTTCAGGGCGTCGGCCAGCGGCTGCAAGATGCCGTGCGGGCCCACGCGCATGGGCCCCAGCCGCGCCTGGAAATCGCCCAGCAGCTTGCGCTCGGCCAGCACGATGTAGCCCGCCAGCAGGGGAAACACCCCGATCAACGCCACCGTGATGAGGAGCGGAACAACCAGCGGATGCTCAAAGAAGGTCCCCATAACTCACCGCGCCAGTGAAGCCTGCGCCAGCCGCAGGAAGGGCTCCGGGTAGACGCCGATCGCGAGCGTCAGGACGCCGGTGACGCCCAGCGCCAGCCGCAAGCCGTAACTCGTCGCCACGGGTGTCTGGTCGGCCTCCTCGCCGGCGAACATGCTGCGCACCACCCGGAAGTAGTAGTAGACGGCCACGGCCGCGTACAGCGTCCCGATGACCGCCAGCACGTAGTGCCGCGTCTCGATCAGCGACAGGAAGATGTAGTACTTCCCCAGGAAGCCCGCCGTGGGCGGAATACCGGCCAGCGACACCATGAAGATCAGCATCAGCAGCGCGTGGCCGGGGCTCTTCTTCATCAGCCCGCCCAGGTCCTCGAGGTCTTCGCCCAGCAGATTCTCGCGGCGCAGCGCCACTACCACCAGGAACGCTCCCAGGGTCATGAAGGTGTAGACCATGACGTAGACCGCCACGCCCTTGATGCCGGTGGGGTTGCCCGCCACCAGGCCCAGCAGGATAAAGCCGGCGTGCGAGATCGAACTGTAGGCGAGCAGGCGCTTGATGTTGGTTTGCGTGATGGCGGCCAGGTTCCCCACCGTCAGCGTGGCGACGGCCACCACCGCCAGCAGCGGCTCCCAGACCTCGCGCAGCGTCCACAGCGGCCCGAGGAAGATCCGGAGCAGGAAGGCGAAGGAGGCGGCTTTCGAGCCCACCGCCAGGTAGGCCGTCACCGGCGTGGGCGCGCCCTCGTAGGCGTCCGGCGCCCACATGTGAAAGGGCACCGCCGAGATCTTGAAGAGCAGTCCCACCGCGGTCGTGGCCAGGGCCAGGAACACCAGCGGGTCCCAGGCTTCGCGCGCCTGAATGGCCAGGGCGATGTCCCGCAAGCGGGTCGAGCCGGCCAGCCCGTACATCACCGAGAAGCCGTACAGCAGGAAGCCGCTCGAAAACGCCCCCAGCAGCAGGTACTTGATGGCCGCCTCGTTCGAGCGCCGCTCCCCGCGCAGGAACCCCACCAGCACGTAGAAGCACAACGCCATCAGCTCGAGGCCCACGAACAGCGTCACCAGGTCGGTGCCCGCGGCCAGGAAGAACATGCCGCAGTTGGCCAGCAGGATCAGCCCGTAGTACTCGCCGTGGTGCTCGCCCTCGATCTCCAGGT
>Ga0315285_10008998_pt1 | contig 10227 bp, 6 predicted proteins | sample YL17G09_36_MG_FD_203698 | JGI IMG/M metagenome (GOLD analysis project Ga0315285, IMG submission 203698) | Sediment microbial communities from Yellowstone Lake, YNP, Wyoming, USA - YL17G09_36 | ecosystem: Environmental > Aquatic > Freshwater > Lake > Sediment | place: USA: Wyoming | collected... | reverse complement strand
CAGCCCACAAATCAGCAGGGCAGCACTGCGTTACGCTGTGTCGTTGACACTTCGTGGCCCCGGAAACCGGAAAGTTTCGAGTGGGCCCAGATGCCCGGCGTGACTATAGACGCCCGGGACCAGGTTTACATCTTTACGCGCAGCCGGCCTGCTGTGCAGGTTTACAAGACCGACGGCACATTCGTGCGCGCCTGGAGCTCAGGAGATGTCAGCGGCGCTCATTACATCAGGATCGATCCGGAGGGGAACATCTGGACCGCTAATATTATAGATCATGTCGTGCGCAAACACAGTCCCGAAGGCAAGCTGCTGTTGACGCTCGGTGAGGCGGGCGTTGCCGGCGCTGACCAGGGACATTTTGACAAGCCGACCGACATGGCTGTACTTCCATCCGGCGATATCTTTGTCACGGACGGATACGGCAACAGGCGAATCGTCCATTTCGATGCAGACGGCAGGTACTTAAACGAATGGGGCCGGGCCGGCAGCGAGCCGGGCCAATTCGCTTTGCCCCATTCAATCGTGGCCGATTCCAAAGGACGTCTCTATGTCGCCGACCGGGAAAATGCTCGCATCCAGGTCTTCGATACAAAGGGCAAGCTGCTCGCCGTGTGGGAAAACCTCGTTACACCATGGGGCCTTTGGCTGACGAAGAACCAGGAGCTCTGGATCTGCGGCTCTTCCTGCGTGAAGAAGGAAGGGACAGATGAGCATATTGTTCTTCCACCGCCGGACCAGGTACTCATCAAGCTGAGTCTGAAGGGCGAGATTCTGCTGCGGGTTCCGCTGCCGAAGACGGCGGTTCCGCCCGGCAAGCCGGGAGAGCTCGACTGGGTCCACGGGATCGCCGTAGATTCGCAGGGCAATCTTTACCTCGGGGACATCCAGGGAAAGCGGGCACAGAAGTTTTCGCTGAAACCATAATTTTTATTAGTTGGCCGGGCAAAGCTGTACAGTTACGTGGATCGATCCCAAGACAGGCAAACGCACAAGTTCCGTCGATATGGCAAAAGGCAAAATCACGCTGCATGATCAACCAATGCGTTACTATAATACCGCCGGCGTTTAGATCCTTCGCTGCGCTCAGGATGACAGAGGGCGGGAGTATTTCCTTCGCGGAGTTTATCCTTGAGCGCAGCGAAGGGCTCAGAGAATGTCCTGAGTAAGACGAAGGGATGACGGAAATCGGTCAGTTTGAGTAATTAAGATAGAATTGTAGATTAGCAGAATCTCGCTTAATTCGACAAGATCATAATCGCTGACAAAGTGAACTTGACATCTGGGAGATTTTCGGTATCCTTAATGTGGTCTTATGAGCCAAAAGGGTGCTGACGGGTGTGGCTAATTTCTCTGGCATTACATAAGCTTGTCTTGTGCAAAGGATTGTGTTCTTTGTCATTGCGAGCGAAGCGAAGCAATCTCGACCGTTCGCAGGATAGAGATTGCCACGGCCACATGCTGTGGCCTCGCAATGACGACAGGGGAAATTCCCAGCTTTAAGAGTAAGCGTTTAAGAACGAAAAATCGCCTGCCAGAAAATCTGGCCACACCCGTGCTGACTCGCATTGATTTTGAAGTTGACTTTTATTATAGGAGAAACCATGAAATCGCCGATCATGTCTCGTCGTGCATTTATGAAATCTCTCGGCCTGACCGCCGCCGCGGTCATGGTCCCAGCTAAACTCAGGGCGGCCGAAGCCAAACTTCCCAACGTCGTGGTGATTTACGCCGACGATCTCGGTTATGGTGACATCGGCTGCTACGGAGCGACGAAAGTCAAAACGCCGAACATCGACAGGCTTGCGTATGAGGGATTACGTTTCACGAATGCCCATTCGCCCTCGGCGACCTGCACGCCGTCACGTTATGCCATGCTGACTGGTGAATATGCCTGGCGTCAAAAAGGCACTGGTATCGCGCGCGGCGATGCCCGCATGATTATCCAGCCGGGTCGAACGACGCTTCCGTCGGTTATGCAAAGAGCAGGCTACACGACCGGCGCCGTTGGCAAATGGCACCTCGGGCTCGGGGCACAAGATCGTGAGCTCAACTGGAACGTCGATATTAAGCCCGGCCCACTTGATATCGGATTCGATTACTGTTTCCTGATTCCCGCCACCGGCGATCGAGTGCCTTGTGTTTATGTGGAAAACCGCAGGGTGGTCGGCCTCGATCCGGAAGACCCGATCCAGGTAAGCTTCGACAAGCCGATCGGCGACGAACCGACAGGCAAAGACCATCCGGAGCTGCTCAGGATGCACCCCAGCCACGGGCACGATCAGACGATCATCAATGGCATCAGCAGGATCGGCTACATGAGCGGCGGAAAAGCAGCACGCTGGGTGGATGAGGATATAGCCGATGTTATCACCGGCAAGGCCAAAGACTTTATCGAAAAAAACAGGGACAAGCCGTTCTTCCTCTACTTCTCGACGCACGATATTCACGTACCGCGCGTCCCTCACCCGAGGTTCGCTGGCAAAAGCGGCATGGGACCCCGGGGCGATGCGATTGTGCAGCTTGATTTTTGCGCCGGCGAAATCCTCAAGACACTGGACCGTTTAAATCTTGCTGAGAACACCCTGGTAATCTTTACCAGCGATAACGGACCTGTGGTGGATGACGGTTACAAAGACCAGGCGGTGGAAAAACTCAACGGGCATAAGCCGGCCGGACCGCTGAGAGGAGGCAAGTACAGCGCATTCGATGCTGGTACGCGTGTGCCGTTTATTGTACGCTGGCCCGGGCATGTGAAATCGGGTCAGTCTGATGCGCTCGTTTCTCAGGTTGATTTCATGGCGTCGTTCGTGGCGCTGACAGGCCGGAGACTTGCCTCTGATGATGCGCCGGACAGCTTTGACATCCTTGCGGCTCTGCTCGGAAAATCGCTTGTAGGCCGTGATCATTTGGTGGAGCACGCCAACGTCCTATCTTTGATCAAAGGAAACTGGAAATATATCGAGCCGGGCAAGGGGCCGAAGATAAACAAGAATACCAATACCGAACTCGGTATCGATCCAGAACAACAGCTTTACAACCTCAGAGACGATCTCGGCGAAAAACACGATGTCGCGTCAGAACATCCGGAAGTTGTTAAAGAGCTGGCCGGGCTGCTTAAGAAAATCAAAGACGATGGACGTACGAGGCCGTAACGTTAATCATAATAGATCTTATGGTAGATATTTTTGATTTGGTCAAGAGTTGGAATAACCGGATTGTTGGTTGTGCTGCCCGCGTTGACGGCATCGTTTGCCATCTTTTCGATATGTTCATCGTAAGCCGGCAGTAACATCGCGTTACTCAAGCCAATCCTGACAAGACAAATTTTCAAACTGTCAAACTCATCATTCAATCTGCGATTCAATTATTGGTCTCGGTCTGTAAGGTTCCAATTAGGAATATGGCCGAGCGTGGTTTCAGGGAGATTGTGACTTTCCCTGCTGCGTCAGTCGCGGCCCTTTCAATGCGTCCCGTGCCGGGGTCCGCTGCCAACCATGTGGCGGATTTGCGGCACGCAATGTCTCCATGATAAGGCTCGGAAGAGACGTTCACCAGAATTAGAATTTCCCTGCCGTCACGCTGGAAACGGCCGAGGATGATCCGGTCATTCGGAGTAGACAGCGAGCCGTCGGCATATAATCCGGACAATTTCTTAAAGTCAATGCCGGCTCCTTGTTTTGCGGGCTGGGTGACTATTCCTCCATTTGATCGAAATTGTTCGATCTTTTCCATTGCCGTTTTGGGTAGCATCACGCCAGCCGGCAGGACAAGTGCCTCAAACCGATGTCCCCGTACATCCAGTTGCGAACCCTGGACATCTGCCTGGCTCAGCAGCTCGTGGTCCGCCAGTGCGAAAGTGACCTGTCGCCTGACCATCTGTTGGCCCAGCTCCATGAACGAGCTTACGAGCTTCTGTGTCCGATCCGACTGGGATTCCACCGTCAGCTTGCCGGGGATGGGCAGATAATTGCTCCAAAGATCGTAGATTGGGTAATAAAGCAGGACACGACAGGTCGGCTGTGCATCTCTCAAAACGGCATTGAGGCGGCCCACATAGTCACAGTAGCTTCTGTAATCTTCCGCCGAACGTCTGCGGTAATCGTAGTATAACGTATACTCGGTGACACCCAGGGCGGCCTGCCATGCAGCGGTGGCCTGCATGTGTTCAAGCGAAGCGGCGTTTCCGTTGTCCATTATCTGGGAGAAGTCGCTTACTTCGGTCATGATCTTTCGTCCGCCGTTGAATAGCGCCGCCGAAGCGGGCAGTATGGCAGTCATCCAGCCGGTATAAATCACCGCCTGCGGATCCGACGAGAGCATATCCAGGCCGGGGATATCCATTCGGCGCAGGGCTTTCAGTGCGTTGCCGTACAGCGGGACATGATGCAGCGGCATTTCCTCCCACAGCGCGTGTCCGGAAGAGGCAACGTTATGCTCTGTCGCCCATTCCCGGAGCCTGCCAAAGTATCGTTGTGCGATCAGGTCGGAGATCAAGGCCCAGAACTGACGCCGCACTTTGCGGTCTTCTTGCTCATTGCCCTGGAAAAGACTTCGCCGGGATGCGTTGATATCTTCGCCGTAACGCTGCTCGTACAATTGAGGCAAATCCGGCACCCACGGCACTGAGGCCAGGGGAGCGAGAGTTTCGTCCAGCGGATCGACTACGCGAACGTTCTTTCTGACGCTTTCCGGCAAAGCGCCGATATTGACGGCTATCAGTGAAGGTTCGTCCGTGAAGAACGCCTCGATTGTATTGCCGAAATACTCGTTTAATCTGTGTCGGTAAGCTTGATGTGTTATGTCAATAAAACTTTTGACCGCTTTGTCGTCGATTAGGTTTGGGTACCTTCTGGCGGCACCGTAATTATTACTGGCGTGCGTATGCTCATAGGCCGGTCGCAGTGCGAAGGGCTCCGGCCGGTTGGGATCGTAAGTCAGTGAGAGTGCTTCGTGGTCCGGATTTTTTTTCAGTACCAGCCCCCCCGCTGAGCCGCTAGGATAACCATCTTCATCATATATCCATACACGCAATCCGAGCTGAGAACAACTTTTGACGGCCTGAACCAGCGTCTTCCAGTGGTCTTCCGATTGCATGTAACGATCGAAACTTACATTGCAGACGATGCCGCCAAGGCCCAGATCCTTAAAAACCGCCAGGCCGGCCTGCGAGGCCTGCTGCGGGGCCAAACCGTGAACTATCTGCATCGGCCGAAGCTTGCTGCCGGGATCGGACCAGGCTTGCATCCACTCAGACGGCATCGCCGACGAAGAATTCTCAGCTTCGCCGGGATCGACTTCGGTGCCTGCGAGACAAACCCGTACCGGCAACAATGCTATAACTATGAGTAAGGTTATTAAAGCAAAGTAAATTTTCTTCCGTCCGTACTTCATTATAGTCACTCCTCGATTGGTTGAGATTTTCCGTGTCTGCTTTATTTCGGAACACCCTCTTTGCTCTTAACGAGCATGGTTAAGCCGAACCGGATACGGATTCGTAAAGTTGAGCGTACGTACAAGGCTTCAGTCCCAGGTGCCGGGCATGAGCGAAAGTCAGCTCAAGCATTTTCATGTCCGGATCGAACTTGTTCAGGGACCACGGATGCCAGATCAAAGAGACGAATGATTTACCCGACTCCGCTGCTCTATCCAGAAAGACCCTGTTGACTTTAAATTCATCCTCTGGGATTTTGCAGAAACCGCCGGCTATAGCTTCCGGAAAAGGCGAAGGCCACAATGTGAGCCTTCTTGGTCCCCACCCGTTATGGTCTTTAAGAAGATTTTCATGCCAGCCGTGGCCGGGCAGCTCCCATATTTCGGGAAAGCCTTCATCCTTATAGTTGAAAGGCTCCCGCAAAAGTGCCGGTAGTGAATAGTCCGGTCCCCAGAGAAGGCTGCTGACGTATTGAATACCTGCCTGGCGAAGCAATTCCAATACTGCCGGTTCGCCTTTAAGTGCGTTGTCGAAACCGCAGCCTGGCCGCAAACCGATGCAAGGCCGCTCGAAGACACGCTCGACAGACTCTTTTCCTTCGAAGATTTCCTTTTGTTTTTCTTCCAGCGAGATGGCCGAGCCGCAGAACTCATTGTCACGAAGCATTCGATGTGAGTAGGTGTGCGTTGCAATCTCGAAAAGAGGATCATCCAGAAGTTCGCGATATTCAGCGGGATTGGCGTCGAGCGTCTTGCCCTGCATGAAAAATGTTGCCGGCATTTCGAATCGCTTGTGGACCTTTACGATCTTACGGCATGCCGCGAGACAGCCCGGCGACTCGGTATCGTAGGCCGCGATATAACGAGTATTCGTTTGCCTTGAGGTCCGGATATTCGACTGGCAGGACATAACGCTTGCTCCGATCCCGCATAAAACAGTCGATTTGATGAAGTTTCTTCTGGAAATACTGTGCATCTTAATCGCCTCTCATGTAAATCTTTTCAGTGATCCAATTACGTCGGCCCGGTGATAATATCCTTGTAGCGTTCGATTATTATATCTTTCAATGGTTTTCTTCTGAGTATATCCCTGATTCGTACTCGTGGCAAGAGTAACGAATGAAGTGGTTGTACGCTTCCTGCCGTCCGGGAGTTGTTTGTCCTAAAGCAGCCCGTACTTGCCGGCGATCGTTGGTGTTTGAGCATATTATGGTTGCGCGTATTCGATTAAGAATATACGAAACCTGCACCATGTTTTCGGTTCAATGCCGGAAAATCCAGAAATGGAGCCAATGGGATTCGAACCCGCGACCTCTTGCGTGCCATGTGATGACTCGGAGTATAAACCGCGTCGAGAAAGGGGGTAGAGCCGTTTCTTGGGCCTCTTTTGAGGGTTAAAACAGAGAGCAGACTCCCAGGTGACTCAAAGGCGACTGGCTGTCGAGTCAAAGCGAGTGCATTTGGACACTGGCTTAGACACTGGGAGCGTCACAAAAGAAAATAGAAGTTATCTTACGCGTTCCCTGAGCGTCCGGCGAAATACACCTGCAAAATCATGAAGGGGGCTGACAGTGTCTCAACTGTCAGCCCTTTAAGTATGCCGGACGTTCTGTTTCCTTCTGGGGTGGTCTACTGTGCAAAGGTCATCACTGCCAGGGCATGCGTCAAGAAGTGATGCATTTTGGCTTCATCCGTATAATACATAGGCTGGCCGGACAAATCGACTTCTTGGGATTGCCTTGAGAGAAAAATCGTTTGGGCAGAGGCGTAAATTTGGGCAGGCAGGGGGGAAGGTTTCGCATCTGGGGCCCCGAACGATTTTTCTCGGTCGTCCAGAACATCGAATGCACCTGCGCATTATACGGAAGAACAGTCAATTACTGGTGGATGGTAACGACTTTCGGGACATCGACCGCGACAGCTATCTGCGCCGTGTATCATGGGTTCCTCAAACCCACTTTTTTTTCAGCGATTCGATACACGACAATCTATGTCCGCACAATGGATTTCCCGGCATGAAGCTTGTCGCAAACGAGATAAGGCAGTATAATAAGGTATTGGTGAGTTGCGATTGGGATCATAAGCTGACGAATTCCGTGGCTGGCGTGGAGTGCCTCTGTCAAGCCGTTGTAGCAAGAAGAGATATGCCCCGCAGCAGGAAGCGACGGGATTGAGAGAGAATAGCTCTTGAGGTGAGATAATGACAAGTCTGTGGCAAGACGTTCGATACGGCCTGCGGATGCTGAGGAAGACGCCAGGGTTCACGGCGATCGCGATGATCACGCTGGCGATTGGCATTGGGGCTAACACGACTGTGTTCAGTGTGTCCGAGCTGCTGCTCCTTCGTCCGATGAAGGTGAAAGATCCCGAGCAATTGGTGTGCTGTGATATTCGTAATCCCGTATTTGGAGGCATCCCCTATTCCACCTATCTCACCATACGTGATAGCAGTCCGACATTCCGCGGTCTCATGGCCCAGGACGACGGCATGCAATTTGTTACCTTAGTACATGGGGATTCGGCCAGGCAGGTGTGTACGGCATTCGTTTCGGCAAACTACTTCTCCTTTCTGGGAGTCGCACCGGCTGGAGGACGTGGCTTTCTGCCCGAGGAAGAGCGGCAGGGTGGCGCCCCTGTCCTGGTCATGGGCCATTGCGTCTGGCAGCGACTGGGTGCCGATCCGAAGATCATCGGCCAGTTTGTGAGCATCAACGGCATACGCTGTCAGGTAGTCGGTGTTGCGCCGGAGGGATTTACTGGTATCACGATCATGGGCCCCGATCTTTGGCTGCCTCTGGGAAGCTATCTATCGGTGACCAAGCTTTCCCGGGGATTCACCCGGCCCGCCAAAGCATCCGCTGATTGGGACTATCCGAGCCTCTACCTTGTGGGACGACTTCAGCCGGGTCTGAACATGTCGGTGGCCCAGGCACAACTACAGCCTCTCGTCCCTCGTCTCAAGGAGAGTTATCCGAGGCAATGGAGGAGCGATTCCTCGCTTTATCTCCACCGGGCCACCCAGGTTTAACCTACAGGTTGATGCTGAGAAGGAGCACATGGGGCTGGCCGCATTGAGTTTGGCTCTGATGACAGTGTCTACGATCATTCTCATCATCGCCTGCATGAACCTGGCAAACATGATGATCATTCGTGGGGTCGGACGCCACCGGGAGATTGCCATTCGTTTGGCCCTGGGCGGAGGTCGCCTGCGTATTATACGGCAGTTGCTCATTGAATCGCTGCTGTTGGCCCTGCTGGGAGGGGCCTTCGGCCTGGTCCTGGCCTTTTGGGGCACCCGGATTTTCAATGCCTGGATCGAAGCCCTGGCCCTGATATCACCTGAAATGGGCGACTCATTAAGAACAGGTCTAAACGTTCGTGTGTTAGTGGCAACCCTGGGCTTCAGCCTGGTTGCCACTCTGCTATTCGGCCTGAGGCCGGCCCTGGGCCTATCGCGGCGTGACCTCATGGCCGATTTGAAGGAATCCGGCAGCGCCATGCTCCTGTCCATCAGAAGAAAACGGGGTAATTTCTCAGTGCTTTGCCAGATCGCGCTGGCCGTAGTACTCGTGATGGGCGCGGCACTGTTTACTCGTAGTGCTTTGCTGTTGGCTCAACCCAATCCCGGTTTTCGTCTAGACAACAAGCTGGTCATTGAAGTTGATCCACTTTCCGCCGGCTATGACCGCTTGCGCAGCGCTCAAGCCTGTGAAGTCCTGGCCGATCACCTGGCATCCTTGTCGGGCGCCGAGGCGTTGGGGACGTCAACTAAATTCTTTTTCGGTGGCGGTGGGCCTATGTCGATTTACGAATATGCACCTGGAGGTGAAGGTAACGAGTCAAGGAGACACCTGGCGGAGTATGCAGCGTTGTTCGATGTGGCCAGGGACTATTTTGCCGCGTTGGAACTGCCTCTGTTACAGGGGCGTTCCTTTAACCGCCTGGATAGCACCGCAGATGCAGAGAAGGTGATGATCATCAATGAGAGCCTGGCCCGTAAACTTCGCCCGGATGGCAAGGTCCTCGGCTGTTTGATTCAGTATGGGATTTTTTCTCAGTATTCCGAGCCCTACAGAGTGATTGGGATCGTCCCCAACGTCCAGGGTGTTTCTGAAGTCATGGAGATCCATGGCCAGGCGTATAAACCGGTGCAGCCGAACCAGTTGTGCCCGTACCTCTATTTGCGGCTCGCGGATACCGGATCGGCGGCGGTTCTAAAGCAACGGATTTCTGAGGAGATCCATAAGATCGATCCCCATATACCGGTACTATCGGTGGCCACTCTGGCACAGAGGCACCGTAACAATCCCTTTGTATGGTTCGGGAGATGCGGTGCGTTGCTGGCGCTGACCGCAGGGGCCACGGCCCTATTCCTGGCGGCATTGGGTATTTACGCAATCAAAGGTTATATGGTCACCTCTCGCACACCTGAAATCGGTATCCGCAAGGCCATGGGTGCCACGGTCAAAGACATCATGGTCATGGTCTTTCTTGAGGGAATAGTACTTACGGTTGTGGGATTGATTGTCGGATTATTGCTGGGATTGGGTGCAGCGCGGGTAATAGCCAGTGAACTCTATGGTATCAGTCCTGTCGATCCTGTCAGTATCGCCGTATCTGTGCTCTTGCTCGGCACTGCCTCGCTGTTGGCCAGCTATATCCCCGCCCGCCGGGCGGCGAAGATCGATCCGATTGCAGCCCTGAGATATGAATAGCAGACAGAGGCAACCGAGTGACCAAGATCATCAACACGACCACATCTTCCATGAATATACACTGTATCGAGAGAGTAGTAGA
>Ga0315285_10008997_pt1 | contig 10228 bp, 6 predicted proteins | sample YL17G09_36_MG_FD_203698 | JGI IMG/M metagenome (GOLD analysis project Ga0315285, IMG submission 203698) | Sediment microbial communities from Yellowstone Lake, YNP, Wyoming, USA - YL17G09_36 | ecosystem: Environmental > Aquatic > Freshwater > Lake > Sediment | place: USA: Wyoming | collected... | reverse complement strand
GCATTCTATTTAGTGAGGCCAGTGGCTTTATCTATTAGGCAAAGAAGCAGGGAAAATCGAGCCCAACTATGGAGAAGATCATCTCGCAAATAGTTTCCCAAATTCTTTCTTGAGAGGATTGATCTCTAAAAAGGCCGGCTATATTTTGCCATAAGCTATGAACAACCTCGCTAGGTCTTCCGCGTCAACAACGCAATACATTTTCCTAGCACGATCGCACTGGTTTATGAATTTCTCCCTTGCCACATCATCAAGAATACCTGTATGAATAAGGAATACAATGTGAATTGGCAAATCCATAGCTTTTAGGATGTTTGAAGCAACAGCATCCAGATTCACTTTTGGATATCCTCGCCCTTTCAGGACCATACCAACGTCACGTAGATCGTTTTCATTATTGACGTATAGTTTTAACGTATACACGTCCACTTCTTCTGTTGGAGAATGAGCAGTAAGGTTTTGGTCGTGAATTATGTCTCGTATCCTCGGCTCCATTTCTGTCTCTCGAAGGTTTCTAACAAACGTTATCTGTTCCGCTGACGCCTGAGTGACTTCTCCCGCTTTTCTGAATGAGAAAACGTCTCGAAGCAACAGCTTTCCTGTGCGTCCTCTTGGAGTTGCAAAGCTTCCCGTTTGCGGGTCATAAACCTTCTGAACTTGATCTGCGCTCATCCTATCAAAAGGTTGGACAAGCTCGATCTTGCCCATTTTGTCCAAGACTTTCGCGAAATAGAAATTCTTGTTATATAAGAAGTCAAACTCAACGAATACTTTCTCAAAGTCAAAGAAGACCGGTATACCGCCCTTTTGGAGGAAGTCGTAGATGTCATCGTATTGTTTTATGAGATCATCGTTATCCTTGACTTCCTTTAGGACTTTTTGAGTCAGGCTCAAGAAAACGTCCGGCTTTTTTTCCAGCAAAGAGCCGACAATCTCGCCTTTGAATCTCAGCTCAGCCTTTGAAGCGTTCTTATACAAGACTAGCATACTGGTTATCGTATCAAACGTCTTCGCGATCGTTGCGTTTGCGAAGAGAAGCTCGCAGAGTTCAACGCATTTCTCAACGTCTGAAGGCTTGTTTATTGACGCCGCTTTCTCGTCTAAGTTGAGGAGTATCACTTCTTTTGTTGGAAGCATCTCCAAAGTCAAGGGGTCTCTTATGTATTTCAATTCAGATAGTGCGACAAAAGTCTCCATTTTTTCAGAGGTTAGAGGACTAATCTGCTTGACAAAAAAGTAAATCATTAGAATGTTGCCAAAAACGCTCTCCCGGTTGAGGTTCAGGAGTTCTTCAGTCCTTAAATGCTGAGCAAGACTGTAGGCGTATTCTACGAGTTCTTTCCTGTATTCTTCATCGCTGAATACAAAAACGCGGCTTATTTTTTCTAGGAGAGACCTCGTGACCGAATCGTCTTGTTCTTGGAAAGCGCGTTTCAGCAGTTGCCTACAAAATTCTGGGTTTCTCAAGTCTTCTTCTCCTATGATTGAAAGAAGCACTTTTAGCGACGTTTTCTGGCTAGGTAGCTCCAGGAAGGAACTCCTCCATCGTTATTTGTTTTACGCCGGAAACGAAGGCCATAACCATAATGCCATTAAGCGAAAATAGAAAAGAAAAAAAGCGTGGTCACTAACTGCTCGAGTCTTCTTTGTTTACTCTCTGGCTTGCTCTAAGGCGTTCAGCAATTTTTCGAGGTTTTCTATCAAGTCTATTCGATCTGTCCAAGTTGATCCTATAACAAGATCTTGAGCGTGGGCTAATATGTCTCTCAGATCTTCTACTGAATCCAGTATAGGGTGAGGATTTTTTTTGAGCCCATCTTTGATTTTCTGTTTGATATCTGAGATTTTAAGAGCAAGATCGGCTTTATCACATATTTGTAGACAATCAGCCAAGTCTATGGCTTCATTTCTCTTCTTTCTTTCATCAAATAGATCATTAGCCTTTCTCAAGCGAGCCTCGCTGATATGGTCTTTCCAAGAACCATTAGGATAGCGGGAACGAACAATGAACAGGAGATTCATTTCTATGAGTGTAATAAGCCCAAATACCCACATACGTACTGGTGCTTTTTGCAGGTCTCCTCGCGTAACAATGCCCATGACTTTAGTTCCTTTTAAAACAAATACTCTCGGAGCATCACGCAACACTGAAAAGACATCTGTTAAGGAAGCCGATTCCGCTACAAGTTCACGCGGATGAAATGTTCTGCCATACTTGGCACATGGACCACCTGCGAGAGTTGACCTTTCTACATAGCCGTAGACTTCACCGTTCTCTTTTATTCCCATAACATCAAAATCTAAATCTGGTTCTTCCATACGTTTTCGAATAACAGCAGACTCATCGTCAGCATGACAGGATTTTAGTGACTCAAGAACGTGCTTGACGCTGATGTTGTCGTATAAAGCTCGCAGGTCTTGATAACTCGATTTAAACTGTTTCATTTGAATGGACATAGTTCATGATTTGCACGTTCATAATTAAAAAATTTACTAGCAAGCTAAGTAAAGGACAATCCCAATAAATCATTCAGCTCCTATTTCATTCAACAAATTTGCCAAACAAGAAAACAGGCCGAAATCTCTTCCTCAAACTCCCTATATCTAAAAGTGCAGACTTTTTCAGTTTCACACTTCTGAGACATTGACCTAAACCCATTTGGGCTCAAATCCCTCTGGACAACGTGAGTACGAGTCTAACTTTCATTTTATAGCAGCGTGCGCACGTCAACATACACATCAGTGATGAATTTCTGTAGTTTGTGCTTTCCGATTCCCAAGTACGAGTTGAGCAGCCTGAGGGCGCCTTCCCATTCATAGTAAGTCGTGGGTCCATTCATTTCTATATCGTTCATTGCTTTAGGTTGAGGAAATCGAGCCATTTCAATTCGGTTTGATTATCTAGGCAAGGCAATATTTGTTTTTCCGTGCGCTACGTCAGAGGCGCGTGTTCGCGCTTTTCCTAAAGTAATAATAGACTGTGAGAGAAGTCTGTAAATGATGCAATGTGAACATAGAACTTGTGTTAAGACTGATTTCGCGGGCAAGTAGGGTAGCAAGATGGAGAGTGATTAGAAGGGTCAAACTTTTCTGCGTCGTAACTATCCTGGTTTTGACGTCAGTATCACCCTTCTTTCACGCTAATGCGCAAGAAACCCAACCTAAGTGCTTCATACGGGACATGTTTTCTTTCGAATCAGTCTACAATCTGACAACTGGATTCGTCAAAAGCCTGAGATATCATATTGTCGAAGTTGAGCTTTCAGATCTCAATGCCACAACTCACAATGTAACTGCGGTTCTGACGACCAATGAAAGATTACGGTTTGTTGACTCTCTCTATCCAGTGATGGCTCCGCCAACAAGTCCTTGTCGAGATGGAAAAATCACGGTGACTGCCATGACAAGTTGCCAATTGTGTTTGCTCAGAATAGGACTTAATGAGACTCAGAAGTGTGTGGATCCAATCGATCTATTGAGCCTTCCTTATGGACAAGAAACGCATATGCTTGACAAGGATAGCCATTTGCGCCTCACGTTCTGGTTTAATACCTCAGAGGAACTTGGCACTTGCACTTTTTTCTTTTTACCACAGAATGAAGCAAAAATCAAGCATTTAGACGTGTACACGGACTTACAATCAGATAGAATAGACTATTCCTATTCGGGTGGGGCTTCATTTTCATTGAACAATATCACAATAGGCAATCGACAAATAACAATTGATGCTGTTATGAGCGTTGCTTTTGGTGCATTGAACCTAGAAGTAACAACAAGAAAGAGCGGTCTAAGCATACCGATCGACTGCTATCTCGATGGCGATAGAGTAGTATCCAAAGATATTGTCAGCATGTCCTATCCTCTTGACAACATCGAATTCTCCATGATGGAAAAACCATTCTACTACTACTCGGGCACATCATCCTATTCTTTGAATTTTACGGCACCGAAAGACTTTATTCTCAGATTAGATGCTGACTCGAGGGAGGAAATTGACTATCTCATTCTAGACCCATTACCTGAGAACTTCTCGGTAATCCAGACCAGTTTTCTAGATGAGCCTTGTTATCAATTCATTTTCAGAGCGAGCGTTCCTTTCAGGTGCTGCTTAGGCCTCACGTTGAAAAGCAAAGGATGGTTTATTTCTCCGACAGAAATGGAGCTGGTCAACATTCCAACAAGTATCAGAAGCAAGTACTTGACCCAAGAAGCTTCATTTGATGGCGAATATTTCGACACTAGCGACCCATCCGTTCAGAAACTGGCTCGGGCATTGAAAAACAACGAAACGAATGCATACACTATCGCTTTCTCAATATTTCAATATGTCACAAGAACCTTGAGCTACCCCCCAAACTGGCGAGATCTTGAAAAGACACATGCGTTTAACGAGAGTGTCAGCCAAGTATTGAAAGACAAGGCCGGTGTCTGCAGACACTTCGCTAGAACTTATGCGGCACTATGCATTTGCTCTGGTTTGCCAGCGAGAACCGTGGAAGGAACCGCCTTTAATTTTCTGAATGAGGTTTGGAAGAAAAACCACGAATGGGTCGAAGTCTATTTGCCCAAATGTGGATGGGTAACGATCGATCCAACTTGGAGCCAATTCTGTTTGTTGTCCGACGAGCATGCACAATACACATATTGGAATTATCTTCAAGACACGTTGAATGTCACTTCTTTGGACGAACAGTTTAGTGCAGGAGCCAGGAACGCCAGCAAAGATCTTATAGCAAATCTTATTCAGTACTGTAAAGGAATGGGAGTTGAACCATCCAAGGCTGAACAAGTAGATCTTCTTTTTGATAAGGCAGGTACCTTGGCAAGAGACGGACTAACACAGGAAGCTTTGCTGAATGTTGCACAGGCTTATTCTTTAGTGACAAACAATCCGTCAAGCGAGGGCGCGATCAGGATGGAACCCATATGCATCTCTCTGATAGGACTCGTCTTTCTTGTTGTGGGTCTAATACTTCACTCACGCAAGATCAACGAAAGCTTGCTTAAGAATGAGGAACACCTGCAGGTGTTTACTCACGAAGAGAAAAGGAGCCGGCGAATGGAATACAATACTCTCAATGAATTGGTGAAGACCAGAGAAAACTCGACCACAATTGTGGGCTCTATTCTTTCTTCTGCGTCATTCTTGATTCTATCGATAGCCTTCGGCCTCAGTGGGCAAGGTAGATTCATTGCCATTGTGAGTGCAGTTTTCGTTGAAGGAATTTGGATATGTTACTATGAAGTAGCACGACAACTTGATGATGTTTCTTACGATCTCCTGCGAAAGCTTGAAAAAAGGCTTGGAATGGAAGTGCATGTGTACTTGGAGAGGTTTAGGGAAAAGTCTTTCCTTGTCAAGGCACGCAGCTATATTTGGTTTACAGTGTTTGTGATTTTGTGGTTCTCGGGAATTTCAGCCCTGATTTGACGCTCCAAAGTCCCTCAATTCTACTCTGGCACAGGTGGACCTTCGCTCCTTCTATCTCAGTAACGTACTCGTACATGCTATTAGGATGATGCCGTCAGCATGAGTAACGAGTTGAAAAGATAAAGGCAACTCTTGATCGGTTATACAGGGAGAAAATGAATACTCCGGTGCTCGGTTTTGATGTAGACGATTTGACGTTTAGCAGGAGTGAAGTGACACTGAAGGACTGCACTGGATGCGCCCAACCGTTTACCGTAATGAACCTATCCTGTTAGAGTAACAGCGCGCGCAGCATCCATTGGTTGCTCCGAGATGTTCTTACCGGCCTAGGCCAAGTGCAAAAGGGCAGTGAATTCTTGATATTCTGAAATCGTCTTTTTCTTTCTTGTACCATGCTGAGACCTTCAAGCTATAGGGAAAGATGCTTCCCATCAAAGAGCCTTTTGAGAGATGACACCAGTCACGTTCCTCAGAGTCCGCGTCTATGGCTATGACAAAACCTATATCATCAATTGACATTGAGCTCTTGTCTCGGTCACTCAACCAACAACTTGACTTCCCCCTAACTGGCACTTTAGGGTGAGAGTGAAAATCCCCAACAATCTCCAAAAATGTAACTTCCTCCAGAAATCTGTTTAGCCTTGCTGCACGCTTGGGGTCAGCCTCCACCTTGTCTCTTGCTCTTTCTGCAGTTTGATAAACAACGGCATATTGAACGAGAATTCTTTTCCGCAGTGGTTCACGCATTCCCAAGAGAACTCCAAGTGTCTCCTCAGGAAAAGCTTCGACTGAGGCAGAGACAATAGATAAAAAAGCGTTTTCAGAAAGCCATGTTCTCGGATTAATGAGGCGAACCATATCTCTTCTTAGCACCCCCTTGATTTAAATGCCTGACGCATATGCTGGACTTGAACCCGTTTGGGTTCTAGTCCCGAGGAGATCAAAACCCAGAGTCAGGCGAGTCCATACATTTTTATGGTGGTGCTCATGAAAAGGAATTGTCTGACGGGCGATCCGCCGTAATGACGTGATTAGATGAGCATCGATCTGGACATCGAAGAATTGCGAGAAGTTAGCCGAGAATTGGAAAAAAGTATTAGGCTGAAAATTCTGCGCAGGATTCTGAAAATGCTGCTGATTGGCTTCTTCATAGGTCGAGACATTGACAGAAGAGTCTCAGAGACGGCAAGTAGAAGAGATCTGATCGTCAGGCGCATACGGGAATACTTTGATGAAGCGGAGCGACTACTCAAGCAACTTGAAGAAATGAGAAGAGTCGATGCTTTCACGGCTCGGATGAGTGAAAAAGAACGGATTGGAGCATTGCTGTCGCTTGGAAAGGACTTAAGATTCCTTGTAACAAAGAAAGCTGCAGAAGGACTTGCCCTAGTAGGAAAAGAAGATCTCGGGAAACACAAGCAGGTCGTTCTGAATTGCGTAAGAGAGTACTTGGAGCAGAAAAAGAAAATAGTTGAAAAGCAAGTGGAGGAAATCAAGAACAGTGGCACATATCTTGTCTACACCGAAAAGGAGTGTACATATGAGACCATAAGGTTGTTCGGGGAAGACCTTGAATATTTTGAGTCAAACGAGATTCTGCCAGAGTTCTGCTCCCCAATGCAGACTAGGCTGAAGGAATATCACCAAATCATCTTAGATTACAACAAGGATTTCATCAGACAGCGAAAGAAAGAATATGGCTATCTCTTCAACAAAGACTATCTCTTGCTCGATGATGAACAGAAAGATGCAGTAGTGACAGATGACAAGTACAACCTTGTGATCGCAGGTGCAGGCGCTGGCAAAACCGAGGTTCTGATCACACGAATAGCCTATCTAATAAGAAGAAAACCGGACAGCGTTCAATCTAATCGAATCCTGGCGATTGCTTACCAAAACAAAGATGTAAAACAAATAGAGCACCGGCTACATGAACGCTACAACATAGATGATGTTGAAGTTAGGACTTTCCACAAGCTGGGTAAAGAGATTCTGCAAAGAATAGGAAGGAAATTTGATCGCAGTGGTACAGTAGATGAAAACAAGAAGCACGAAATCATAAGAGGTTTGTATCAGCATAGATTGACCGACTCCGAGTACTATAGACTATTTTTGCAGTATGTGAAAACCCTTCATGATGATGAAAAAAGTGACAGTTTCGAAAACAAGGCCGAGAGCCTAGCATATGCGCAGAAACGTGCCTATTTCGCAATAAACAACACCCGTGTGAACAGCAAGGCTGAGAAAGAGATAATGGACTTCTTTTTAATGAATAAGCTCAACAGCGAGCCTATCGCAATTGATTATGAACCCGATCTCCCTGGGTTTAGACCTGATTTTGGATTGCCTAAATATGACCTTTTCATTGAGCACTGGGCACTAAATGAGAAAGGAGAAGTCCCCGAATGGTTCGACCAAACTACAGAAGCCTACAAAGAGAAAATGCAATTCAAAAAGGAATGGCTTGCCAAGAATGGCAAAACCCTTGTTGAAACATTCGCCTATGAGTATGATGAAACTAATCCTGACAAATTCATCGAGTTGCTGAAAAGGAGAGTTATTGAGAAGTTACAGACAAGAAATGAGGGCAGGTTCGAGTTTACAGCCCTTACTTACAGTGAGCTTGTCGAGGTTGCATGGGGTCCTTACAAAGATCCAGTTGATGATATAGTGAATTTTATTACGAACGCAAAAACATATGGCATATCACGTCAGAAAATCACGGAAAAAATCCGCAATGGCAAATGGTCTCGGAAACAAGTAGCCTTCGGAAATCTGGCAGTGAAAATCTATGCTGATTACAGAGATCACCTAACAAAAGCTAATAAGATTGATTTCGAAGACATGATTAACGAAGCTATCGCAGAGTTAGATGATAACAAGAATCTCTATGCCAACATATATGATCATGTGCTAATTGACGAGTATCAGGACATAAGTGCTCAGAGGTACAAATTGATAAGGAAGTTACTTGAGCGCAATCCTACCTGCAAACTATTCTGTGTAGGTGACGACTGGCAAAGTGTCATGGCATTCTCTGGTTCAAACCTCGACTTTTTCGTCAATTTCGAGAAATACTTTGAAAAACCTGCAGTAACCAAAATATCCACCAACTATCGAAGCATAAAGACGATCGTTGATGCTGGAGCTCAGTTAATAAAGAAGAACGGCAGTTGTCAGATTTCAAAAACCACGTTATCAAGCAGAGATGAAGAAAGAGCTATAATGGTGTTGAGGTCTCCACACAAAGAAAACTACAGGATGCGTTACTATGAGCAGACTGCTGAAGATTGTTTGACTCGCATTGCTGAGTATATCAGGAAAGGGTTTCTGCCTCAGGACATTCTTGTCCTTAGCAGATTCATGCGTACAAGAGTGCACCGAACCTACAAGTTACATCATATTATCAGAACCTTACTAGACAAAGCACAAGAAATGGGCATAGATATGATCTGCGATGACGCACGTGATGAGAGTAAGATAAGAGTGCTAACGGTTCACAAGAGCAAGGGATTGGAAGCCAAAGCAGTTCTTGTCCTGAACGTTATCAAAGATGCTTATGGTTTTCCAAGTGAGATTGAAGACAGTTCCATTTATGCTCCAGCAAGAGAAAACTATCCTGAACAGGATCCAAAAGAAGAGGAAAGAAGACTATTCTATGTAGCGATGACCAGAGCCAAAGAGGATCTAATCATCTATACTTGGGAACCATCGAAAAGCGAATTTCTCGATGAAATAGAAGACTACACACAAGAGGAACGACTAAGCTATTAGTGTCCAATGCTCTAGGCATTGGACTTGACCCCGTTTAAGTGTTAGTCCGTAGAAGCCTAAACCGTTTCAGGTGCAAGCTCCCGATCTTATGAGACAGATTCAAACTCTCGGTTCAAACTTTTTCAGTCGACTTCCATTTTGCGAGCAAAAACTAGACACGTCACTCTTAAAGTAGCTATCATTTACTCGCATTTTGGCTGCGAAGGCGTAAGCTCGGGGATTTTGGCCAGCATAATATATCATTAATCAACATAGCATTTGGACGATTCTAATTGTCCCATGAATCAGCAAGTTCTAGGTCTTTTTGGATATTCTCCTTCGGCGATAGATGATGTAGCCCGCAGCTCCGCATACAGCTATTACGATTAGTGCGGCAATTATGTAGTATGGAGTGTAATCAACACCCACACTCAGTGAACCAGTGCCAGTCATTTGGGAATAGTTCGTTGTTCCGCTAAAGATTGCCTTTACTTGGAATGTTCCAGTACTTGAAGGCGTATAACTTGTAGATGCTACACCACTAGAGTCGGTATTTGCAGAGTCTATGTTCGACCAAGTAGTTCCCACATAAATCTGGAACTGAATGCTTGCACCTTGTATTGGATTAGCATTCTCGTCTTTCAAAGTAGCTTTCAGGGTTACTGGTTTTCCTTGTGTGGCAGATGGGATTTCCATTGTAAGAGTTGTACTGAACGGATTGACGATGAGGTTGCTTGTTGCACTACTCGAGCCATAATCTGTACTTCCACCATAAGTTGCGTTGATAACATAAGTTCCTGCGTCAACGCTAGCTGTATATGATTTGATGGCATTCCCTGATGAGTCTGTATTAGCCGAACCTAACGAAGTTGTTCCGACAAGGAAGCTTATCGGTTGATTTGCTACTGGGTTTCCATTTCCGTCTAAGAGCTTCGCCGTGATGGTTGTTGTACCGTCTTTTTTAACGCTAGAGGGATTAAGAGTTATGGTTATGCTTGTACCCAACTTTGTGACAGTTACATATGCTATCTTGCTCTCCTCGTG
>Ga0315285_10008994_pt1 | contig 10229 bp, 10 predicted proteins | sample YL17G09_36_MG_FD_203698 | JGI IMG/M metagenome (GOLD analysis project Ga0315285, IMG submission 203698) | Sediment microbial communities from Yellowstone Lake, YNP, Wyoming, USA - YL17G09_36 | ecosystem: Environmental > Aquatic > Freshwater > Lake > Sediment | place: USA: Wyoming | collected... | reverse complement strand
CTGGAGGCCAAGCTCATCGAGGACCTTTTCAAAGAGATCGCGCTGGACGGCAAAGCCGTCTATGGCCCAGAAGAAGTGCAGAGGGCGATGAGCTACGGGGCGGTGGAGCACCTGCTGGTGACAGACGAGCTGGTGCGCCAGAGGAATCTAGATCCCCTGCTGGCCGCGGCGGCAAGCTCCCGGGGAAAGATAACCATCTTCAGCTCCGAGTTTGAGCCTGGAGAGAGGCTCAAGTCCCTGGGAGGAATAGCTGCCCTCCTTCGGTTCAAGCTTGCCCGGGAGGCTTAGGAGCTTTTAGCCCTGTAAAAGGCCGGCCCTCCGACGCCAGCGTTTTGAGACCATGGTCATGGGCTAGCAAATAGATTATTATAGCAGCGGGAAAGCTCCTTAGAGAGATGCTAAGGTGCGATAAATGCCGCGGCCGGGCCATAATCCATCAGAAGTACTCAGGCATCCATCTGTGCCAGAGCCACTTCGAAGAGGACGTGCACCGCAAGATCAGGGAGAGCCTGCGGAAGACACGAATTTTTTCCCGCGGCGCCAGGCTGGCCCTGGCCCTCAGCGGTGGAAAGGACAGCTCCACACTCCTCTACGTCCTGAAGACCCTTTTTTCCGAGAGGAAGGATATTGAGATAGTTGCAGTCCTGATAGACGAGGGGATAGCAGGATACCGGCCCCAGACCCTGCAGCGCGCCCGGGGGCTCGCCGAGCGGCTCGAGGTTCCCTATGTGGAAAAGAGCTTCCGCGAGGCCTTCGATGCCACCACCGACCAGGTGGCCTCTTATGATCAAAAGCAAGCCCCGTGTAGCTTCTGCGGCGTGATGAGAAAGACTCTGCTGAACAGAACGGCTCGGGAGCTGGGGGCAGATGCCCTGGCCACGGGGCACAATCTGGACGACGAGGCTCAGACAGTGCTCTTGAACTGCCTGAGGGGAGATGTGGATAGGCTCTTCCGCCTCCGGCCGAAGAGGGCCCAGCCGGGGATGGTCCCCAGGATAAAGCCGCTGCAAAGAGTGCCGGAGAAGGAGACGGCTCTGTATGCCATCACCCACCAGCTCTATCCCTTTGACTCCGGCTCCTGCCCCCATATTAGCGACGCCATGCGCCTGGAGGTGAAGAGTATGCTCAACGACCTGGAGGCTCGTCACCCTGGAACCAAGTACTCCCTGCTCAAAGGCCTGGAGCGCATCCTCGCGTTGCAGCCGGAGTCAAGCTTCCAGGCCAGGCCCTGCCAGAGGTGCGGCGAGCCCAGCGGAAATGGAATCTGCCAGAGCTGTCTTCTCCTGGACCGGCTTATAGAGGGCAAAGCCTTTAAGTGCAGATGCTACAGTAAACCGTCTCAGTAGCCTCGGTAGCTCAGCTGGTCCAGAGCGATTGACTTGTAATCAATAGGTCGCGTGTTCGAATCACGCCCGGGGCTCTGGGGGGGGAGATGAGGACAATTGAGCGGGATTAGAGTCTGCCTGGCGCTGATAACAGCGCTTTGCTTATTACAGACGGTCTCCCTGGCAAAGCCTTCCGCCGTGGAGATCGACAAGGCGAACAAGGATCTGGACGAGCTGGAGGCCCTCCTGACGGGGCAGCACGGCGGCGCATCTCTCGCGGGAGATGGAGAGCTGTATCGGTCATCCCGCCCTGGACCGAACCTTACTCCAGTCATGGATCTGCCCTACAGGGCCGCCTTTTTGAACGACACGATCTTTGGAAGTTTCATAAGGGAGTGGGAGACTGGTTTCATGTCGCAGACCAACCAGACCTACGAAAATGGGATTTTCAACAGCTCTGTCTGGAATTTGATCAACGCAGAAAGTGAGGCTGGCATAATCAGCCATAGGAGAAGACCCCTACTGGTCAGCGAGCCAGATTTCTAGAGCCTGCCCTCCTAGCCCGCTTCACATCCAGCCTGGTCTTGCATCTGGGGCATGCCTTGGGCTTATTGACTCTTGACTCCCAGCCGTAATTGCACTTTGGACACTTCATATGTTTCATATACCTACGGTTGTAATAAGAGTATTAATAACTTTCCATTGATATGAATGTTCTCGCCGTGCTGGAGCGCAAAACCTATAATTGAAGGAAGCGGGAGATTACAGGATTTCATGAACGAGATCTTGGAGATCCTTTCTGAGAACGCCAAGGCTACGCCTGGAGAGATCGCCACCCTCCTGGGAAGGCAGGAGGAAGAGGTGGCGAGGAATATAAAGGAGCTAGAGGACTCAGGAGTCATCCGGAAGTACATCACCCTCATCAACTGGGAGAGGCTACAGGAAAGCTATGTCTTTGCCGTGATAGAGCTAAAGGTAGCGCTGCAGCGTAAGACGGGATATGATGCTGTAGCCGAGAGGATCGCCAGGTTCTCAGAGGTAGAGTCCGTTCGCCTCATCTCGGGTGACCACGACCTCTCAGTTACAGTCAAGGGCAACTCCATGAAGGAGGTGGCTTACTTCGTGGCCGAGAAGATCGCGCCCCTGGAGGGAGTGCAGAGCACCTGCACCCATTTCATATTGAAGAGCTATAAGGAGCACGGCGTAATCCTGACTGAGCGGCCCAAAGTCCAACGCCTGGTGGTAACTCCATGAGATTGCGGCTTGAAAATATCTCGGCCTGGAATGCAAATGCGCATCTCAGCCGGACAGTGAGGGACTTGCCCCCCTCAGGAATACGCAAGTTCTTCGACCTGGTCTCGGAGATGGAGGGAGCCATCTCCCTAGGAGTGGGAGAGCCGGATTTCGTGACCCCATGGCACATACGCGAGGCCTGCATTTACTCTCTCGAGTCGGGGAACACTCATTATACGTCAAACAAGGGAATGCCGGAGCTGAGGGCCTGCATCGCCGAGCAAATCAAAAAAGATATGGGCCTGGATTACGATCCCGAAGATGAGATGCTGATAACCACCGGCGTAAGCGAGGCCGTAGATCTCGCCTTTCGTGCCACATTGAACTCCGGAGATGAGGTGCTGATCCATGAGCCATGCTACGTGGCCTACACCCCAGACGTGGTCCTGGCGGGAGGCACCCCAAGGCCTGTTTCTACCAAGCTCTCTCGCGAGTTCAAGGTCCGGCCCGAGGATATCTCTCCGTCAATAACTGATAAGACGCGGGCCCTCTTGCTCAGCTACCCCAATAACCCCACCGGCGCCATAATGACTCGTCAGGATCTGGAAGATCTGGCCGACCTGGTAGTTGAGAACGACCTCCTGGTCATATCAGACGAGGTCTATGCCCAGCTCAGCTACACTGAGAACCATGCCAGCTTCGCCCAGCTGGAGGGCATGCAGGAGAGAACGTTGGTCCTCAACGGCCTGTCCAAGTCCCATGCCATGACTGGGTGGAGGATCGGCTACGCCCTGGGCGATCCTGCCATTCTGGGAGCCATGACCAAGATCCACCAATATACCATGCTCTGCGCCCCGGTGATGGCCCAGGTGGCAGCTCTCGAGGCCCTGGCCAAAGGTGAGGATGAGATGGCGCATATGAAGCATGAGTACAATCTGCGCAGAAGGCTCTTCGTCTCAGGGCTGAACCGCATTGGTTTGACCTGCTTTGAGCCCCGCGGAGCCTTCTATGCCTTCCCCTCCATACAGAGCACGGGGCTCTCCTCGGAAGAGTTTTCAGAGCAGCTGCTCCGGGAGCAGAAGGTGGCTGTGGTTCCGGGCAACGTCTTCGGCCCCAGTGGAGAGGGCTTCCTGAGATGCAGCTATGCAACATCGCGGGAAGAGCTCATCGAGGCTCTGGACAGGATGGAGACCTTCTTGAGCTGCCTTGGCAAGCGGTGAAGATGCTCAAAGCACGCCTGAAAAACCAGGACACGGACAGGCTGCTGCATGGCTTTGCCTCCTTCGGCCTTAGCCCTACGGCCTGGACGTTGCTCTCTCTTTTCGCTGCGCTGGCGGGCTTTATTGCTCTCTCCTTTCACAGGCTCGGCATGAGCCTGATTCTCTTCGTGATTTCGGGTCTGCTGGACTCTGTGGATGGCGCCGTGGCCCGGGCAACCGGCAGCACCACTTCAAAAGGGGCCTTCGCGGATGGAGTCGCAGATAGGTACGCGGAGCTTTTGCTCTGCCTGGGCCTTCTTCTATACCTCGGCCCGGGAAAGCTCCTTTTTTTGTCTATGGACGTGTGGTTCGTATTGCTCATCTTCGGCTCCCTCATGACCAGCTTCGTGAGGGCTTACGCCGACCACAGAGGGCTTTTCAAAGACCCAGAAGAGCTCAAGGGGATGGGGGGTCTCTTGGAGAGAGGCGAGAGGCTGACACTTCTCTATTTGGGCATGCTTCTGGGGATCTTCGACCAGAGATGGCTGATGGTCTCAGTGGCCTTTACGGCGGCCCTGGCCAATTTAACTGCGCTGCAGAGGATATCTATTGCGCTCAGACGCGGGCGCAAATAGCAGAAGATCTCCTTTCATTTTTTGGCTTCAAGCCCACGGCCGTGATTCTGAAATTGGAGCGCCTGGAAGGCGGATCAGCTACTGTAGAACATAGAAAGGAGCGATCACCAGTCCGCCCAAGTCATCGATTCACGGATTTCCCGGCAGCGCTCAGGCGGATAAGTTCTTTTCCATTTTAGCCCAGGCGGCCAGAAGATCCTTGGCCGGGCCATTTTCCTCCCTATCTCGCTAAATGGGTGGCGACCTACTGCCTCCTCATGCCAGAGAACCGCCATGGGCAGGGGCTGGCGACAGAGGATCGGGCCTGTTAGGCCAGTATCCGGGCTGCCCATTATAGTAGTAGCCATAAGGATAGTAGCCATAGGGATAGTAGCCATAAGGTGGATTGGACGGCATGTATCCAGGGTAATAAGGATAATCGCTATACAGGAATCGATATGCTTCTGCTTCCCACATCATTTGCTCGTAATACTCCTTGCTGGGACAGGTTCCATTGTAGAAGGCCTTCAGATCGCAGTACGTACCGTCCGGGAAATAGCAGTAACCGTCTTTGGGGCATCCTCCGTGGTTCATGCAATAGACTGCGGCGGCACTTCTCGGATAGCTATCGCAGCTCATTCCCAGGCTCTGGGCCGCAACTGGCGCCGAAAGCAACGCCCAAACCAGAAAGATTGCCGTCAGAAAGGCAAATAATATCCTCATGATCTCCCCCACCTTTCGCTATGCTATCTTGGTGATCGATGAAATAATTTGCGGTTAGAGAAGGGTGCCCAAAGCCGCATATGGTGACGGCTTAATCCTGCATTCAGAATGCCATGCTGTTGCTCTAATTCATTATTGTTAAGAAAAAGGATGTCCCTGGTATCCCAGGGAGAGAGAATCACTTCGGAGCAGTGATGTTTAGGGTCGGAGTTATGTCCAGAGTTGGAGTGACGTTTAGGTCTTCAGTGACGTTTACAGGCGTCTCGGGAATCGTAGGTGTGGGAATGACTTCAGGAGCCGCCATAACCTTTACATTGACGGCGAAATCCAGGCCGGCCACATCGGCATCGGTTAACGTCACTAAGTGCTTGCCCTCCAGTGGAGAGACCAGCTCCCAGCCTATGGGAAGGACAAGAGATACACTGTAATCTCCGGCGGAGAGGTCTGTGAAGGCATATGTGCCATCCGTAGCGGTCGTAGCGCTGGCAGTTACATTGCCCTCGGGGTTCTCGAGGTTAACCGTCCAGTCAGCCAGGCCCATCTCCATCTCGTCGAGGGTTCCATTGCGGTTGATGTCATCGAACACTATGCCGCTGAGGACGAACTTGGGCTCAACTGGAGTTATGTTGACCTCTGGCACCGCCACCGTCTCGTTGGTCTCATTGACTTCGACGACAGGCGTCTCCACTACCTCAGGCGTCTCCGCTGCCGTGGCGCCTTCCATCCTTATTGAGTAGGGCAAAAGCTCTCCCATCTGAATGGAGTAGGGCTCCTTGGTACTCTGCACGCTGGCCTCGCGAACAACCCCCACAGCAACCTGGCTCAACTCGTGCGCTGAAGCTCCTGCCGTTAGGCTGTACTTTACCATGTCTCCGGATTGTGCCGAATAAGGCGGTTTGTCTAGAGACTGGGCGGTGTAGCCCAAGGCAGGCGATAAAACGATTGCTGCAAGCATAAATGCCATTGTAACGGCCAAAATTTTCCGCATGTTAATACCTCCCATATCTTAGCGCATTTCATTCATGACTGTAGCTTGAACATCCTTCCTTTTGAGAAGATATGCGGTCCTCTCTATTTATTCTTCGTATATATAGACTTTCGTGGCAGGGCTCTGGGGCGGCATTGGGCTCGAAAGGCGATCCGCTCTTAATATGGCTCCTTCTCTCTCTGGCATCTGTCTGAGGAGATGGCCTCTCCTGACGGGAACCCGAGGGGTGCATTACAGGATTGGAGGTCTACCCCAATCAAGTGCGATCCATCGCAGCTGGGGACCTCTTTTGAGAGCATCCCCTCCCGGCAGGTGGAGAAGGTAATTCCCCGCCTCCTGGCGGCTTCTTCCACCTTCCACATGAGCTTCTCTCTCTCCTCAAAGGAAAGGTAGATACTCCTACCCACACGGCTTCCCTCTTTGAAAAGTGCCTTCAGGCGCAACGTCTGGGAGGGAAAGAGGGTGGCTAACCTCCGGAGGCTTTCCGGCCTAGCTTTGTAGGAGGAGCTGATGATGTGCTGAGCACCAAAGCTGCATGCCGCTATAACGAGATCCTCTAGCTCAGATTCGTTGATGCCAGGGATGACAGGATCGATCCTGGCAGAAACAGGAATCTTGAGGCGGCGCATATGCTCTATGGTCTGCAGCCTTCTCTGCGGGAGGGGAGCGCCCGGCTCCAGAATTCTCGAAATATCATCCTGCAGCGTTGTTATGGTGACACTGACTGTGGCCCTCATGTCAGCCAGAAGATCGGAGTCTCTGCACACCAGGTCCGACTTGGTGACCACCTGTACCCTCATTCCCCAATCTCCGAGGATCTCCAGACAGCCGCGGGTTAATCCGAGAGACTTCTCCGCTGGCGGGTAGGGATCGGAGCTGTTGGCGATGGCCAGGAGAACGCCGGGCTCGACCTTCGATACCTCTCTTGCCAGGCGCTTGAGCAAATCTGCCTTGGGCCGGCATTCTGAAAAGCGAGGAATGTAAGAGGCAGCGTAGCAGTACAGGCACCCATGGGGGCAGCCGGTGTAGGGATTCAGGCTCAGCTTGGGAGGACAGGTGCACATAGGGCTCTTCCAGGGATCGAAGCTCTTCAAAATCATCTTTTATAGATCTCTTCCAGCTTGTCCAGGGTATCAACTTCGTCTGTTGCGGCATCGAAGCTGTACCCTTTGATCAGCGGACGGACCAGATTATAGCCGTTGCCATCGCGCTTTAGGCCGGAGATGTGCAGCTCCAGGATCACCCGAGGCCGAAGGCTGACGCCCTCCGGGGTCTGCTCGATGGCCAGCTGCTGTAGAGATTTGCCGAGAGCCTCGGCCTCCCTCCAGCCTAGACCTGCCGAGACCCAGCCAACTGGAACTAGAATGTCGTCCTTCCGCAGAGCAACTCTATACTTGACTGCCAATCCCTCTCTCCTTCCCTGCCCGGCTTTGGCCTGTATTATCGCCGCAGAGACTGTCTCTCCTGCCCTCATGACCAGAGCGTCGCCCGAGCTTTGCCCGCCCGGAAGGTACGGGGCATTTATATCTTTTGCCACCAGCCCCAGAAAGCCGGAGTTCTGCACGATGCGACAGTACTCTTCTACCTCCTCCTGGCTTTGAAGGATCTTCAGCTCTGCGGCAGATATCCCCTGGATCGCAAGCCCTTTGGCCTCTCCGAGCAGCTGCTCCAGCCTTTTATGCCTTTCAGGGAAGGGCATGCCAGCCAAATCTTCCCCCTCCAGCCATATCAGGTCGTGAGCCAGCAAAGCCGGGAGCAACCAGCTGCGCCTGGCGCGATGGCGACGGTTGATGTATCTCACCACGTCTGCCGTGCTCTGGATAGTCCCCTCCTGGATGGCCAGAAGCTGGGCATCGGCAATGAAATCCTGATCCAGCCGGGCCAGATCCTCTTTCAGGTCGGACAGGGCGGGAGCTATGTTATGGAGCCTGGCCGTGAAGACGTAAAGCTCCTTTCCCTTTCTATGAACCTGCACCTTCAGGCCGGGGGCCCAGGGAAGATAGGCCCCCGGAAGGGCTGCTTCTCCAAAAAGATAGATCATGGGCCTGACCGGTCTGGATGGCTGGATCTTGATTCTCTCTAGACTTCCATCCCGGGCGGCCTCTGCCAGGAGGCCCAGCTCGGGCAGAAGCTGGTAGGCCCGGCGAACTGCCTCGGGGTCGCAACCCCAGGCAGAGGAAATGGCAGAGATCATAGTCTGTGGGCCCAGGCCAGCCAGCATGCTTCTCAAGGCAGTGCGGGCGATGTACTTGCCCTCCAGGGGAGAGGCATCCTGAAATAGGCCCCGCAGGATGCTAGTCTTCCTGTGCTCCGACTGGGGCCCTTTGAGCAAAGAGATACGCTCCAGCCGCTCATAGACGAAAAGAGCTTCAAGGGGCTGTGGAGAGAGGGAGCGCTGGGATCGGTGCAAGAGGGCCATCTCAACCACCGCCCCCATCTCCTCCAGCTCTCTTAGTAGGCCTGGCACATCCTCGCCGGTTATCCCCTCCAAAGCAAAAGCTATTGTTTGCGGACCGACCCCCATCTCTCGAATCTCCCAGGTGGGCCAGAGCTCCCCGGAGAGAAGCCTCACCACAGGACAGAGGATCTGCCGCTCCAGCGGGGAGAGGATTCCTGCCGCTATCCTTGTCCTCTCTGGCCGCGGAGCTGCAGAGATCTCCTCCAGAGCAGAGGCGATCCTGGCATAGGGAAACATCAGTTCAGTATCTTTATCTTCTTCAAGTCCTGTGTCTTCTTTGCGAGATCCTCGATCATGGAATCCAGCTCGTGAAGAAAAGGCCTGGTTTGATCCGTAGTTACAGCTCCTGGGGCTGAGGCTGCGATGAGCCCTTCCTGCTCCAGGACCCGGAGGGAGTAGCGCACCTTATGGCTTGGTATTCTGGTCTCTTCTGCGAGCTTGAGGATGCCTATGGGCTCGCTCTCCACCACATGTTTGAGGACTATCAAATGGCGTCGCAGCATCTCCAGCTCCGCGCTCACTTTTTTGGTCAGAATGCCATCACATCCCTTAAAGGATTGAACAGATATCTGATGATAGATTTATAATTCCGTCGATTGACATGGTAAGTGCTAGCACACCATCAAGGATCAGAGCAATCCTGGATTTTCGTCGTCTCACATCCGGGCGTCTAGCATCCCCGGATCCAGCACTTTTGCGATCTGGAGAGAAGGCGAGATCCACTCGGACGGGGATTGTGGCAAGAAATCTGGGACTGGTCGCTGATCTGCGGATCGTCCGCCCGGGCTCCCCTCTTGATCTCCTCTAGATCGACATGCTTCTCTCGCGTGGTGATCCCCTCGACAGCGGGATTAGGGGGATCGCCCGCGTTCTCGCGCGGGATCTGAAGGTTTCGGGGCGACACACGAAGAAGCATAATAGTAATAATTCGTAAGCTTCTAGCGCCCGAGAACGGTAGACCCGGAGAGGAGAGCCGAGCCAGCGCGCTCGCCATGCCACACCAGGCTTGAGCACATCAAACATCGCCGCAGTGAGTGGGAAAAGAGATTACATTATAAAATTCAAATTATATAATTATACGTTCACGACCTGAAAAAGAGGATCCCGAAAAAGGAGGGGATGGAAAGGACCAGGGCCATAGCCCGATGTAGCTCTGATCCTAGCGACGATAGCTAGCTCCTAGTACCTGGATCTACGCGGCAAGAAGTCTATGCCGTGTCTGGATGAAACTCTTTTCAGATCCTTGCCGAGAATCTGGGGAGAGGAGACCCCGGTCACTACCAGCATAGTCCTCAGGGTGCGTTCGAGGTTGGGATCGATCTGCGCCCCCCAGATTATCCTGGCATCAGGATTGATCCTTTGATAGACCTCCTCCACCACTGTCTCTGCCTCAGTGACAGTCATATCCGGGCCGCCCACTACATTGACCAGGGCGGAGGTGGCTCCGGAGACGTCTACGTCCAGCAGCGGACTGCGCAAGGCCTTCATGACTGAGTCCCGGGCCTTCTCCTCGCCCTCGGCCTCACCCATGCCGATCATGGCCACTCCGCCATTGGTCATCACCGTGCGAACGTCGGCAAAGTCGAGGTTGATCAGGCCGGGCCTGGTTATAAGCTCCGTTATCCCCTTGACGGAGCGCATCAGAACTTCGTCTGCCACCTTGAAAGCAGCCTGCAGCGGTAGGTTGGG
>Ga0315285_10008993_pt1 | contig 10229 bp, 14 predicted proteins | sample YL17G09_36_MG_FD_203698 | JGI IMG/M metagenome (GOLD analysis project Ga0315285, IMG submission 203698) | Sediment microbial communities from Yellowstone Lake, YNP, Wyoming, USA - YL17G09_36 | ecosystem: Environmental > Aquatic > Freshwater > Lake > Sediment | place: USA: Wyoming | collected... | reverse complement strand
TATGGGGTTCTTGTGCCGCCTGCATTAGCTGTCAACAATGTTGTTAAAGTAATGGGAAGAGTTCCAGAAAAAAACGAAGTTGAGAGATTAGTCCTTGCAACTGTGAAATAGTCAGCCGTAGAGGCGTGATTGTTTGACTGAGAAAACCAAGTCTCTTCGAAGCATCATCATGTTGATATTCATTTTTTTCACTGTAGGCTACCTGATTTATTCTAGGATAATGGCATACTCTCTTGCGCCAACTATGAAGCCAGCAGACTTTCACGGGCTTCCAATATGGCAAATCCCAGTAGCATATTTGGTGGATTATTTCAGCCACGGTTGGATATGTCTTCTTTTCGCATTTGTGGCAGCAGGACTTGTGTACGAATTCGTTCCTAAAGAAGCCATCTCAAAATATATGGGTGGAAACAAAGTCACCGGCTACGGCTTGGCGATTGGAATGGCGCCCTTTCTCACAGTTTGTTCATGCACCATGGTTCCATTATTCGCAGGCATACTCTACACTGGTGCAGGAATTGGTCCAGCAATAACGTTTCTGCTGATGGCTCCAGCCGCCAACATTTTATCAATTTTGCTTACTGGAGAGATAATATCTTGGGAATTGGCTGGAGTGCGCATAATAGCATCAGTTGTCGTCGCATTGACAGCAGGCATAATTATCTCTAAAACTCCATGGGGAAAGGCAATTGAAAAAGAACATCAACTGAACAATTCAGCCCCAACATCAAAAGTGCTGATCGCGAAGCCGCCTCCAGACGAAAGACTCTGGTCTGCCCTGAAGTTTGGGGGTTACATAGCAAAACAGATTCTTCCATTCTTTCTTATAGGTCTCGTTGCTGTTAGCTATGTAGAAGCGTACTTGCCGGAAGACATTGTTGGAACGTATCTAACGGGCATCACTGGAGTATTGATTGCTTCGGTTATTGGTGGGCCGCTCTACACTCCTACCCTTGTTGAAATTGTTCTGGGCAAGGGAATGTGGGATTTGGGCATGTCAAAGGGGGCGCTTCTTTCATGGCTTATGGGGCAACCCTATGATGTTGCGAACGCATTAGCTGTCTCAAGGATAGTACGATGGAAGGTGGTTCTAACGTACATGGTCATAGCTTGGGCAGGCAGCGTAATATTCGGGCTTTTGTACGGAGTGTTGTCAGGGTCGCTTTGAGAGCCAATCAAAGGTGGAAGACTCAAAGATGTCAAGTGCAAAAAAGTGGGAAATTATTCCTTGCCAATTTTGACAAGGAATGCGCGCTGGCTTGTCCCTAAAATGGTTAAAAATGGTCTTTATTCTTCTTTTGTCTATTGGCGTTTGATTTGGGCTTGTTTGGTGAGTAACTCTTGGCCGTGTTGAAAGATGGCAACTCATGGGTTCCAACGAATCTGAAGGAAAGTAGTTTTTTCATAAACTGTTGAGGCTGCATCTAGCCCTTTTGCAGCGTCACGGCATGCAACAGGGCTAAAAACAGATACTCACGTCAAAACTGTCACCAAACCCAAAAATAAGAATTAAAACCATTTAAAACCAATTTCGGGACAGGGCAGCGCGCTAGGGCGGAACTGTGTTTGTGTCTGGAGCATATGATGTTATTTGTATGGGTCTTCCTTGGGTCAAAGCTAGTGCAGTTTTCTTTCTCGCGCTTTGCACCAGTCTCCATACTGTGCCCCTTGACACCCCCATTCTCTGTCCTGCCTCTTCTTGTGATAATCCCTCTAGGTCGACGAGTCTAAAGGCTTCCAATTCAGCTATATCTATCACGATGGGTTCCAAGTTTCCAGCAGGGTTTGGAGTTAGACTGGTTGCTGGGGGAATTACTCCCAATGTGATAGGTTTCGGGAATCTTCCTCTTCTGCCATGTCTATGTCTTTGTCGCCACATGATACTTTCCGTCTTTTCTATTGCTGAGATTTATTATTATGTGCGGAACTTTTATATATTTCTGTGCATAAACACATAATTAGAAAAGCGTGCATACGCACAAAAATGGAGGTGAAGTGAAAAATGCCAAGAGGAGACAGAACAGGGCCATCAGGATTAGGACCGAGAACAGGAAGAGCAGCAGGCTATTGCACTGGTTATCCCGTGCCAGGGTTCATGAATCCTGTGCCTGGATTTGGAAGAGGATTTGGTTTCGGTAGAGGTTGGGGCAGAGGACGAGGCAGAGGCTTTCGCAGAGGGTGCTGGACTTATCCACCAGTATATCCCTACGCATACCCGCCAGCTTACGCATATCCTCCGCACACGTATCCAACAGCAACATCACAACAATCGCCAGAAGACGAACTGGCAGCACTGGAAGACTACAAGAAAGAAATAGAAGAGGAAAGGACCAGCATAGAACAAGAAATCAGCGACCTAGAAAACAAAATGAAAGAATTGAAAGCAAAACTTGAACAGGAAAAAGGTAAGCAGTCAGGACAGTGAATCATTTTGAGTTTACCACTGAAACTCTTTCAATGCAGCAACTGCGGACAAACAATACAAATTCCGCAAGGAGTTCCAAAACCACTCAGTTGCCCCAAATGCGGTGCACACGCCACGATGATTCACCGAATAAACAAGGGCCCACCTGGAGGAAGAAGGGGCGGAGGACCTCCATGGCAACGCGGTCCGCCATAGTATCCCCCTTTTTTGTATTTGATCTTCAAACAAGTGTAGGGAGTTGATTAGGTATGGGAAAATTGAGGATAGCTATTCCTACAGAAGCTTATGCAAGTTTAGAAGACACCGTCTCAGAAGTTTTCGGCAAAGCCAAAACTTTTACCATAGTGGACATCGAGAATGGTCAAGTTAGAAAAGTGCGCGTAATTGACAACCCTGCAGCATCATATGACTATGGTTCTGGACCTGTTGCAGCAAAAACATTGGCAGATCTTAGAGTGGATTTTGTGATGGCAACACAGCTTGGTCCAGGCGCTTCTGGTTTGCTTAGACATCATGGTATAAGGGAAATTTCTGTAAAGCCCGGCACAAGGGTTACTGATGCGATAAGAGAGAACTTTGGCAGAGCTGAGAGCAAAGAATAAGTGATATGTCCCTTTGTAGGCATAGGTCAAATGACTTTTTGGGTGGTCATCTGTCTAATTTGCCGCTTTGCATGGAATTCTGGAGGAGAAGTCGTTGGACAAGGATGAAATTGTCAGTCTTGCAAAGAAAAATCTTGTAGAAGGCGAAAATTGGCACAAGAAGGTAAATGTGAGGGAAATAGTGTTCGGTTTCAATGACGGTTCTATTTCGACCTTAGCGCTTCTCGCCGGTGTTACTGGCGGCGCCCTCGCCCGCGGTCAAATATTGGTCGCTGGTTTCTCTGGTGTAATTGCTGGAGCGATTTCCATGGCTATTGGGGCTTATATCTCCTCTAAATCTGAAATAGAACATCACCAAAGCGAGATTAAACGTGAAGAGCAAGAAATTAAAGAGATTCCTGAAGTTGAGCGGGAAGAAATTCGTCAGATCTACATGAAGAAGGCTGATTTTGCTGAGCAGGAATTGGATATGATTGTAAACCGCATTACGAGTGACAAGAAAATATGGTTGGATTCTATGATGAAAGAGGAGTTGGGGCTTTTTGAAGAACGTTTTGAAAATTCAGTCAAGGTTGGTTTGATAATGTTTGTTGCTTTCGTTGCAGGAGGACTGGTGCCAATACTACCATTCATTCTCGTGGCTGTGCCTCAAACCAGCCTTTTGACGTCTTCGATTTTGACGTTTGTTTCTCTTTTCACTATAGGCGTGTGGAAAACAACTTTCACGAACAAACATTGGCTTCTGTCGGGCGCGGAAATGGTTTTTTTCGGAATTCTTGCTGCAGTCATACCCTATTTAATTGGGGATATTCTACTACCCACAATACTCTCTCAGATAGCGGGCTAAATCGTTGAAGAACAGACACATACCGCAGTAGGCTTAAAATATGAAAAACGCCATGTGCTAATCTCTATAACGGTGAAAAAGCATGAGCGAATATCCCCCTGGAAGCCGAGAAGACCGTAAGACGCTGGCAGAAATGCCGATGGAAAAACTGCTTGATTATTTCTTTCTGCAGATTCGCAACATTTGGAGAGTTGATGGCCTGTATTTCTTGGGCATAGAAAAGAAATTTGAGACTGAAGCAGCAACTGGAATTGATGCGGGTGTTTGGGAGAGCATGGCTGCAATCGAGGCCAAGAGTCTGCAACGAATGTTCAAGGTCGAGGAAAATCCAGACTTGGCAACAATTATTAAGCTTTTGCGTAAGTCAAGTTGGGCGTTAGATCAACCTTTCAAAACCATCGAAATTGGCGACAAACGGGCTACTCTGAGCATTGATAGATGCAGAACTCAGGAAGCTCGTCTAGGCAAAGGTTTGCGCGAATTTCCGTGTAAAAAAGTACGATCTGGATATTTGAAGAATTTTGCGAAGACTTTGAATCCAAAAGTGGAAGCGAACTGTTTGGTTTGTCCACCAGACAAGCATCCCAAGGACTTATGGTGCAAATGGGAATTTGTATTACAGATTTGACAGTTTACACCATGTTTTTGCCGTTAGCTACTTCCTTTTTCGGAACAGCATAATGTCTTCTTTCTGGCACACGTATTCGAAGCCTGTTTCAAGGAGTTTCCTTGTCTCCTCCACTGATTTGGCAACTGCTGACTAGTACTCGTCGCTTTCAAAGCTGATTAGCTGAGTATAGACCAAAGTGCTTTCGATGTTTCTGTGACCGAGCAAGTTCATGACATGCAGGATATCTGGCGCGCGCTTACCTGCTTTCTGAGGCTTTCTCTCCGGTTATTATGAAGCCCATGGTTGTCTTTTTTACTTTGGATGATTTCAAGTCAGTCTTCGACAAGATTGACTGGATCTCTTGGACTGTGTAAGAAGCGTTTATGGATGATATGAGGCCGGGTCGTATTTCCTTTGGTTTGGTCATCAGTTTCAAGAACCATTTCACAAAGGGATTCATGTCACGCCGCATGTCGCTGATCAAATACTTGCCGTTGATCTTCAAACATCGGTATATCTCATTGAATATTCTACCTGGCTCCGACCACTCATGCAACGATCCATTTGTGAAGACACCGTCAAAGGTGTCGCCATCAAACGGCATCTTCCGGGCGTCGCCCTCAACGTACTTCACGCGGCTTTGAAGACCGTATTCCATCGCGTTTTCTTCAGCCTTCTTTATCATGTTTGGGCTGATCTCTATCGCCCAGAGATTCGTTCCTTCAGTCTTCTTCAACCATTCGAGACCCAAGTATCCAGGACCTGGCCCGATCTCAAGAGCAAGACCAGAGGTTATCCCCGTCTTAAGTATCAGGTTAGTTTCAATCCAACCTCTGTCCCTGAGACCTCTCATCATCTCGTCATATACTTCCACTGTAAAGGCATTCTGTATTCCTTCGTTCGTTTCTATGATTCTTGGCTTAACCAAAGGCAGTTCATCACTCCGTCATCTTAAATCATAATAGGATTTAACTGTCTATAAATTTGCCGAATATTAGTGATCACAAATGATCCGCGCGCTGTGCACTCAGCAACTTCCAGAGAGCGCATGTGGAAATTGCGGGAGACAGTGGAGACATCGCCATTCGGCCCGGGCGCAAATCCCATCCTTCGCACTATCTAGGATTTGAGAACCGAATGCTTCTGTTTTTTAGCGATTTTTGAGGTTATTTTAGCAAAAAAGGGGTTCACTTGTGGCGCAAGGATTCTTGGATCGTTCATCTTATACCTTTTTTGCAAGCGCGTTCACACTTTCTTTGCTATGAACTCGACTACGCCGCCTTGTACATTGCTTTCTGTGAGAGATTGAGCCTGAGTTTAGAAACTAAACTCGGTGACGGAAATCCTTTTATTAAATATACAGGTTATAGTCTTTTTGGCGCGCACAACTCAAAAACGCTGGGTTCGTGGAGGAAGCTGAGGACAGATATAGACTCTCCAAGACTGGCGAAACAGCAATTCAGTAATCTCCGGCAAACTGCCAAACAACGAGATTATAGGCGATCACGTAATTGTTCCACCAGCAAATAATGCGTGAGGTATCTAAGTGGAAAACGAGGAAGATGAGGAATTGGAAAGAATCAAGCAAGCAAAATTGCAAAAAATGATGAAGAGTGCGGCTCCCGAAAAACGAGGAACAGCCTTCAATAAACCTGTTGAGATGACCGATGCAACGTTTAAGGAAATGATCCAGAATCATCCGCTTGTAGTGGTTGATTGTTGGGCGCCTTGGTGTGGACCATGTCGTATGGTTGCCCCTATTATAGAGGAACTGTCGCGAGATTATGCTGGAAAAATATTATTCGGGAAACTTAATGTGGATGAGAATCGGGAAGTTAGTATACAGTACGATATAATGAGCATTCCCACATTGCTAGTGTTCAAAAATGGGAAACTTGTAGACACGATCATCGGCGCAATGCCTAGGCAAACGCTAGAGCAAAAGATAACACGGCATCTTTAGTCTACGCTTGGAAGGAAAAGAGGAGAGGGAATAGAAATGAACAGGGAATCAATAAAGGTGTTTTTGAACAAGAAAAACGTTTTTGCTGTTGTGGGAGCTAGCCGTGACCCTCTAAAATATGGTTATCAAGTGTATAAAGATCTGAAAAATGCTGGATATGAAGTGTATCCTGTAAATCCGAATGCCAAAGAAATCTTGGGCGACAAGTGCTATCCAAGTCTGGAAAACCTGCCCATAAAACCCGATGTCGTTGATGTCGTGGTCCCTCCGAAAGTGACAGAACATACGGTTGAAACTTGCAAGAAACTTGGAATCACAAAGGTCTGGATGCAGCCAGGCTCAGAATCAGGAAAAGCAGTGAAACTTTGTGAAGAGAACAGTATTGACGTGGTGTACGGCGTTTGCGTGATGATCGAACGAGCAAAGCATAGCACGAGCAATTTATATATGTAGAAAATGTTTTCCGCCTTATACAAAGGATAGCTCTTAAATAGAAGAAGCCGCAAAAAACAAGAAAAATTAGCGGAGGCTGATTTGATGACGAAGATTATTGATTCCACGGCTAAGCTTCTTGAAGAGTTTCGAATATCTGTAGATAATGGAAGATTTCATTGTGTCTGCCTTGATTTGCCTCCAGAACTGGGCACTGATAAAGGTCCTACTGCCCTTGAACTTGGCGTCATGAGTTTTGCAGGATGCATTTCGCAGATATTTTACCTTATGAGCAAGAAAATGCACGTCTCAGTGAGCGCTCTAAAGGCCAATGCAAAAGCAGAGAAACCTGACGATGCTAAAACAGTTACAAAAGCTGACATCGAAATTGAAGTAACAACGAATGAAAGTGAAGATAAAATAAACGAGTTTGGCAACATACCCGGGACAATTGTCCAGTCGGTCAACTATTTGAAGGAGCAGGTATCCCTGTAAACTACAATCTCAAAATCATAAAGAAATAGCGTGTTTTATTCTCTTTCAATTCTTCACTAGGTTTCAATAGCAATCTAAAATGATAAATAACATGATTAATTATAGGGTAAACGTGATTTGCATGTCTAATCAAAAGAAGAGGAAAATAGGCATAATTATCTGTGACCGTTACCACGATTGCGCTGGAGGCAAGTGTTTCAGAGCCTTGAAAAACAGAGAAGGTGCCTTCAGCATCTACAAAGGGCAAGAAGTGGAGCTAGTAGGGTATACTACTTGTGGTGGATGCCCTGGTGGAAACGTGGAGTATTGCGTTGAAGAGATGAAGAAGAACGGTGCTGACGTTGTTCATTTCGCAACAGGTTTGGTCGTGGGTTATCCTCCATGTCCATACATTGATGATTTCACCAATTTCGTTAAACAGAAATATGGTGTTAGTGTAGTAGTTGGCACGCATCCCATCCCACAAGGCTATTACATCACTCATAGCGCTCTGGTAACTTGGAATTCGTCTAAGTGGAAAGAAAAAACCAAGTATATATTGACGGATGAGGAAACGCGGCTAAAATACAACTGAACTGCGTTGCGCCATTTCGCGCTTCTGTGCACGGGTGCGAGGTCAATGTACACATAGAAATGACGGTATCGATTGGAAAGATTATCATGAAGGGCGTTCACTTCGTTACGCGCATGCGTGTTCCTAAAATGGTTAAAAATGGTGTTTATTCCTCTTTTGAGATTTGGGGGCAGTTTTGTGCCGCACATCTGTTTAGCAGGCGCGATTTGGCGAAAACCTCGTGTTTTTTACCATCCCTCGACACGGTCAAGACTGGCCTATCAAACAAGCCTGTACCAGACCAAAACAGACAAAAGAAGAATAAAAACCATTTCAGACCAATTTAGGAACAGGCATGCGCGCTAATCTAACTGTTTTTGGTTGGCTTTCTTCTTTAGAAGGTTATGATTTTGTCGCTTTCTTTTATTATTGTGTATAAGTCCTTCATTGTGGATAATGGGCACGTTTCTGAGCCTTCCGAGTGACGGATTTTCAGACAAGATCCACACGCATATATCTTGCCGCCATTGCCAACAAAATCCTTTATCTGCTCTGTCACCTTGAACTTGTCAGTGTCAAGGGATTCAGATTCTACTCCTTTTGCCAACAAAAAAACATTCACTCCATCTTTCTGGTTTAACGCGAAGTTTCCAAACCGAAAGGCATTCCACACAGTTTCCGAATCACCTGAATAAATCACAAGACCCACCTTCATATCTCCACCTTCTTTAGGCCGAAAACAATAATGAGCGCTTCCTTAAATTTGTATACACACACGCGCGCTAAGAGCGATACTGACCCCGCGAAATTCTTTTGACGACCGGACTGTAACAAATTGTGATATCGAGCAGTCTTGCAGAATGTTTAAAGAGCCATCAAGTGCAATAAATTGAAATGCGCGCGCTCGCCCAGTACGATGGGAAAAACGGAAACCCCGCATATGTAGCCTACAAGGGAAAGGTGTACGACGTATCAGCGAGTTTTCTCGGGAAAGATGGAAACCACCAAGTTCTTCATAGCGCCGGCGTGGATTCGACCGTTGCCCTAGAGCAAGCTCCTCATAGTGTAGGCGCCCTTGAGAGGTTCCCCGTGGTTGGAATCGTGCATGACACTTGCATGCCCAAAACGCCATCCCGACAACAATGACATTGTTTTTGTTGAGATCAACATTTCGCGCATGCTATGATTCCTATCGGGTCCTTTTATATATGTCAGTAATGCGGTTCGGATAGGTTGGGGTCTTCAGGCTGATGGTGTTCGCTCAATTAGCAACTTATTCTAAGAAGGTTAATGAAAGTAGAACGAGCACTCCGAGGACGAAGGCGGTTAGTTGTAACGCTGATTTCAGAGGTTTAGGTTCTTGTTTATGAAGTTCAGGTATCAAGTCTGAGCCAGCTATGTAAATGAAGTTGCCCGCAGCGAAAGGCACCAGAAATGCGGCTGAACCTTGCATGAGAAAGCCGAGGCTAAGAGCTACGACTGTTCCAAGCACTGCTGTTAGGGCGGTTGCGAAATTGAAGAGGAGAGCCTTAGATCTGGTGAATCCTCCGTAGATGAGGACTCCGAAATCTCCGATTTCCTGGGGGACCTCGTGGAAAACGACAGCCAGCGTGGTTGATATCCCTAATGGTACACTTGCCAAGTAGCTGCCGCCTATTATTAGGCCGTCTATGAAATTGTGAACAGCGTCGCCGAAGAGGTTCATGTAAGCGAAGGAGTGAGGATGCTCCTTCGAGGTTGGTATGTGGCAGTGTCTCCACTGGAGAAACTTTTCCGCGATGAAGGAAGCAATGATGCCCAACAGAATGTATAGGGATACATGCACCCCGAAACCGCTTTCCTCTGCAGCCTCCGGAATCAAGTGAATGAAGGCATCTCCAAAAAGGCCTCCAGCAGAAAAACTCACAAGATACAAGAGTATCTTCTTCAAATTCTCCTCCTTCAACCGAAAAGCCAACAGGCCAACTAGAGAAATCAAACTAACAACAAACACGCTCACTAAGCTATAGAGCCAAACGACCGTCACGCAATGCCTCCGACTAAAATGAAACTGAAAGTGTTTCAACCTTTTTTCTTTTTCGCAGTACCTCCTTAAACTGCTTCATCCATCTTACAACAAACTCGCGCGCGCAGGAGAACGGCTAGACGCTGATCACCGAGTTTTGTGTTAATGGGCGACATCTTACTTCCTACTGAGTCAATCAGCCGATTTGCCTAGCGCGCATGGTTGTTTCTAAATTCGTTTGCGGGTGGCTTGCGGTTTCGGCTTTGCTTTGTCTATGAATCGTGATGGTCCTCGGTA
>Ga0315285_10008991_pt1 | contig 10230 bp, 6 predicted proteins | sample YL17G09_36_MG_FD_203698 | JGI IMG/M metagenome (GOLD analysis project Ga0315285, IMG submission 203698) | Sediment microbial communities from Yellowstone Lake, YNP, Wyoming, USA - YL17G09_36 | ecosystem: Environmental > Aquatic > Freshwater > Lake > Sediment | place: USA: Wyoming | collected... | reverse complement strand
CCACCACGGCGCTGGTGTCGGATCTGGCCGACTTGGACAACTCGCTGGCCTGCCTGGTGGCCGGGCAGTCCGGGCACATCCTTTCCCCCCACTACAAGGACCAGTGGGAGGCCTACCGCGCCGGGCGGGCCTACTCCCTGCAGTACCGCAACGTCATCACCAAGCGGGCGCTGGTGGTCGAACCGGAGCGGTGAGTTCACCGCCGAGGCGCCGAGAACGCAGAGAAACCCTGATTCACCCTCTGCGCCCTCCGCGTCTCGGCGGTGAATTGACTGCTTCGACGCGTCCGTCGCCCAGCAGGCGGTAGCGGCGGCCCCGCCAGGTGATGGTGCTGCCGAAGAAGCCGGCGATCCACATCGCGAAACTGGCCAGATCCTGAAGCGGAACCAGCCACCAGCGCCGGGCGGTGAGCGGATCGCGCAGCACCCAGCCCGCGGTGGCCCAGGCGGCGTAGGCGCGCAGCAGGGCCGTGGCGCCAAGCAGCGGCCACCAGGCCGGCTTCAACGCCACCAGCAGCAGGGCCAGCGGCAGCGGGTAGGTGAAGAGCTGGCCGATGTATCCCGCGGGGCGCGAGCGGCGCGTGGTGCGCGCCCACCTCAAGCGGTGCTCGAGATTCGGCCGCAAACGCTGGGCGCCGATGCGGTGCTCGATCACAAAGGAAGACAGGATGACGCGGTAGCCTCGCTTGGCCGCCAGCGCCCCCAGGACGAAATCCTCGGCCGAAACGTAATCCTTGAGCCGGTCGAAGCCGCCGATGGCGCGGAGTGTTTCCCGGCGCGCAGCTACACACGGCCCCACGGCGAACTTGACGCCCTCGACCAGGCGCGCCGCCAGTAGCCCGGCCAGAAACTCGGTGTTCATCCCGATGGCCTCGAGCGTGGACCAGAGGCTGCGGCCCGGGATGGCGCGGTAAGGGCAGGTGGCCACGCCCAGCCGCGCATCCTGGAACTCGGTGGCCACGGTGGTCAGCAACTGCGGCCCTGCGCGCGTGTCGCTGTCGCTCATCACCACCAGGTCGTGGCGGGCTTCGGCCAGCATGCGCTCGAGACTCCACACCTTGGCATGGGCATACGGCGGCTCGCCAGTGACCATGAGGCGCGCCGGCACGCCGGGGAATTCCTGCTGCAATTTCTCCACCACCCCTACGGCCGGGTCCCCGGCCTCCCGCACCGCCAACAGAATCTCGAATTCCGCGTAGTCCTGGCGGAAGTAGCTGCGCAGGTTCTCCTCGAGTCCTTCGTCCAGGCCGTCGAGCGGCATGAGAATGCTGATGGGGACGGCGCGCGTGAGCGGGGGCCGTCGCACGGCCAAGTAGCTCCGCGCCGCCGCCACCACGAGCACGCAGCAAATGAGCGCGCCGGCCAGCACCACCAGCACGAGGATGGCGGCCAGCGCGGTCACGGTCTACTCGGACGGCGCCTTGCTGACGATGAGCTGCCCAATCTCTTCGAGAAACGCCTCGAGCGATTTGGCGCCCTGGTCGCCGTGCTTGCGGTTGCGCACCGCCACCGTGCCGCTGGCAGCTTCCCGAGCGCCCACCACCAGCATGTAGGGAATCTTCTGAAGCTGCGCCTCGCGGATTTTCAGATTCACTTTCTCGCTGCGGTCGTCGAGCGCGGCGCGGAGACCGGCTCCTGTGAGGCGCTGCGTGAGCTGTTGCGCGTAGGCGAGCTGGCGGTCGGTGATGGGCAGCACGACGGTCTGGACGGGAGCCAGCCACACCGGGAAGGCGCCGGCATAGTGCTCGAGCAAGATGCCGAAGAAGCGCTCGACCGACCCGAACAGCGCGCGGTGCACCATCAGGGGCTGGTGCCCCTGGCCGTCCGCGGCGATGTAGGAGAGGCCGAAGCGCCGGGGCAGCGTGAAGTCGAACTGGATGGTGGAAAGCTGCCACAGGCGCCCGATGGCGTCCACCAGCTTGAGGTCGATCTTGGGGCCATAGAAAGCGGCCTCGTCCTCCATGAGCTTGACCTTCATGCCGAGCCGCTGGCTGGCCTTCTTGAGAGCCGATTCGCCCAGCAGCCACTGCTCCGGGGCGCCGTCGTACTTGCCGCTCGCGCCGCCGTCCCAGGTCGAGAGCTCGGCCTCGTAGTGGTCGAAGCCGAAGGTCTGAAGCACGTGGAGAGCGAACTCCAGGCAGTAGACGACTTCATCCTCGATCTGAGCGGGGGTGCAGAAGATGTGCGCGTCGTCCTGGGTGAAGCCGCGGGCGCGCAGCAGGCCGTGCATGACGCCGCTGCGCTCGTAGCGGTAGACCGTGCCCAGCTCGCCCAGGCGGATGGGCAGGTCGCGGTAGCTGCGCATACGGTCCTGGTAAATCAGGATGTGGAAGGGGCAGTTCATGGGCTTGAGCTGGTATTCGGCGTCCTCCAGCTCCATGCGCCGGTACATGTTCTCGGCGTAGTAGTTGTAGTGCCCGGAGGTCTTCCACAAATCGGCGCGCGCCACGTGTGGGGTGTAGACCAGCGCGTAGCCGCGGGCCACGTACTCGTCGCGCATCCAGTCCTCGATGATGCGGCGCACCGTCCCGCCCTTGGGGTGGAAGAAGACCAGGCCCGGCCCGGCCAGATCCTGGATGCTGAACAGGTCGAGTTCCTGGCCCAGCTTGCGGTGGTCGCGCTTCTTGGCTTCCTCGAGCTGCTGGAGGTAATCGTCCAGCTCCTGGCGGGTGAAAAACGAGGTCCCGTAGATGCGCTGGAGGGGACGGCCCCGCTCGTCGCCCTTCCAATGCGCGCCGGCCACCGAGAGCAGCTTGAAGGCCCGGATCTTCGAGGTCGAGGCGACGTGCGGCCCGCGGCAGAAATCGACGAAGCGCGGCCCCAGCGTGTACTCGGAGAAGACCTCCCCAGCCTTCTCCTCGATGAGCTCGCACTTGAGATCCTCGCCCAGGGCGGCGTAGCGGGCCAGGCCCTCGGCTTTCCTCGCCAGGCGGCGCTGGTAGGGCAGGTCGCGCTGCTGCAACTCCCACATCTTGGCCTCGATCTTGGCGAGGTCCTCGGGCGTGAAAGGCGTGCTCCGCTCGAAGTCGTAGTAGAAGCCGTTATCGACGGCCGGGCCGACGCCCAGCTTGGTGTCGGGATACAGCTCGAGCACGGCGGCGGCCAGCAGGTGGGCGCTGGAGTGGCGGTAGACTTCCAGGGTCTCGGGGTTCTGGGGCGTGAGGAGCTCCAGCGTGGCATCCGCGGCGATGGGCTCGCTCAGATCGACCAGCTCGCCGTTGAGGCGGGCCACCACCGCGTCCTCGGCCAGGCGGCGGCCGAGCGAGCGGGCGATGTCCAGGGGCGTGCTGCCGGCGGGCGCCTGGAGCCGGCTGCCATCCGGGAGAGTAATGGCGATCTCACTCATAGAAAGGGCTGATTTTTCAGGGTAGCACGGCGGAATGCTAGAATCGCAGCAGATGATTCCGAGCGCGGAGCCGGCCGGCGTCAACGGCGAGGCCGCCGTGGTGGCCAGGGCGCGCGAACGCGACCCGGCCGCCTTCACCGAGTTGGTGAACCGTTACGAGCGCAGGGTTTTCCGCCTGGCGCGTCACATCACGCAGAACGTCGAGGACGCCGAAGACGTGCTCCAGGAGACCTTCCTGCGCGCCTACAAGCACCTGCCGGAGTTTAAGGGGCAGTCCAAGTTCTACACCTGGCTGGTGCGCATCGCGGTGAACCAGGCATTGATGAAGCTGCGCCGGAGAAGGACCGACCGCGCGGTGTCCCTGGATGAGACCATCGACACGGGCGAAGAGAACATCACCCGCGAAATCGCCGTCTGGGACAACCCCGAGCAGCGCTACTCGCAGGTGGAGATCCGGGAGATTTTGGAGAAGGCCGTCGCGAGCCTGCCGCCGGTTTTCCGCACGGTCTTCATCCTGCGCGACATCGACGAACTCTCGACGGAAGAAACGGCGGCCATCCTGAACCTCTCCGTGCCGGCGGTCAAGACCCGCCTGTTGCGCGCGCGGCTGCGCCTGCGGGAGAAACTGACGCGCTACTTCAGGCGGAAAGTGGAGGACGTCTTTGCTCACCTGTAAGCAGTTCTTGGACGAGCTGAACGAGTACCTGGACGAGACCGCCGCGGCCGAATTGCGCCAGGAGCTGGAGGCGCACCTGGAGGCCTGCCCGAATTGCTGGGTGGTCTGCGACACCACCAGGAAAACCATCCAGATCTACCAGGGCGCCGACCCGTACCCCCTCCCCCAGGGCGTCCACGCGCGCCTGATTGCCGCGCTGGAAAAGAAGATGCAGTCTAGCCCGTAGCCGCAGCGCGGGCGGGGCACCACCCGCGGAAGTAGGAACACCGATAGCAGTGCTCGCCTGAGCGCAGGGGGAAGCTCATCTCGTGCTGGGCCTGGCGCAAGGCGCGCAGGGCCGCGCGGGCGGCGTCGAGGTCCTCGGCCCGCAGGCTGATGTCCACCGCCACATTGGGGCCGAGCAGGCAGACCAGAGCACGCTCCGGCAGCCGGCCGAGGCGCCGCTCCAGGGCCAGGGCGTAGAGCTGTAACTGGAGCGCGTAGGATTGCGCGCGCTCGGCGGCCTGGGACGCCGCCACGTGGTCAGTCTTGAAATCCACCAGCACCAGCTCGCCGCCCTCCTCGAACCACCAATCGATGCGGCCCTGGAGCACGACGTCTTCGAGGTGCATCAGGAAGTCGAACTCGCGCCCGGCGCGTTTGGCGGAGGCCGCGCGGCGGGCCAGATCGCTCGCCTGGAAGCGGGAGGCGAGCGCGACGGCCTCGGGCGCGGGGTTCTCGACCGCGACACCGGCCAGCAGATCGTGGACCTGGCGGCCGAGCTCACTGGCGCCGAGCTCGGTCTCGTCCCGGCTACCGCTCCCCGCCCAGCGGGCACCCGGTCGCGGCTCGGCCAGGGTCTGCTCAAGGCCCAGGTAGCGGGAGAGGAAATACTTCCGCGGGCACTGCTGGAAGAGCGCAACGTCGGTCACTGAGGCGGAGGAGTCGTGCTGGCCGGAGAGCGCGGGCCGCGCCAGCGGCTCTGCGGCGGCCGCGGCCGCCTCGGGCGCGCGCGGAGCGGGCCGCTGGGGAGGCCGGGCGGCGCCGCGGCCGAGATCCAGCCCCAGGCTCGCGACCACCTGCGCAGCCCAGTTGCGCGTTCCCTTCTCGGTGGCGGCGAACGAGAGCACCAGGTGCTCCTTGGCCCGCGTCATGGCCACGTACAGGAGGCGGCTTTCCTCCTCCTGCTCTTTGCTCTTCAGCTCGTCGGAGAACGCGGCGTAGGGCAGATCCTTGAGGCCGCCGCCGGTGATGGGATCGCGCCAGCGGGCCACCAGGCCGGCGCGGGGCGAGAAGGCCAGCGGCGGGGAGTCCTTCCAGACGCCCTTGTGGAGGGCCGCTACGAAGACCACGGGGAACTCCAGCCCCTTGGCGCTGTGGATGGTCATCACCTGGACGGCGTTGATGGCGCCCTCCAGCGGCGCCGCGGCCTCGTCGGGATCCGAGGCGCGGCGGTCCTCGAGTTCGGCGACCAGCCCGGCGAGCGGGCGCGCGCGCCGGGCGAACCAATCGCGGACCAGCGCGAGTAACTTCCGTACGTTGGCGCGGGCGCGCGCCTCGAGAGCGTCCTCGTAGCCGGCGGCCCCGAGGATGCGGGCCAGCAGGCGGTCCGGGGGCAGGTCGTCGGCCTCGGCGCGCCAGGCGCGCAGCCGCGCGCGGAACTCGCGCAGCTTCTCGAGGTCGCCGGCGTCGAGGCTGGCGTCATCGTCCAGGCGGGCCAGCGCGTCGGCCAGGCTGCCCCGCTCTTTGAGACGGAACAGCGTCTCGTCGCTAACCGCTACCAGGGGTGAGCGCAGCACGGCGGCCAGGCTGATCTCGTCTGAGGGATTGGCCAACACGCGCAGGCAGTGGGTCAGGTCGGCGACTTCCTGGGCCTCGTAGAACCCCTTGGCGCGGGCGATGACGTAGGGCACGTCGAAAAGGTGGAAGGCCTCCTCGAAGGCGGGCAGCGCCTTGACGTTGCGGACCAGCACGGCGACGCCTGAGAACTCGGCCGCCCCGGCGTCCGTCAGGTCGCGGATGCGGCGGGCCACTAATTGAGCTTCCAGCACGGCCGCGTCTTCAGTGGTGGCTTCCACCGCGGCGATGACCTCGAAGGAAGGCTCCCGCTTTTCGGCGAACTTCCCCTTGGCCACCAGCTCGTGCGGCTCCATGCCCGGCGCGCCCGCGAGGATCGTCTCGACGGCGGAGAGAATCTCCGCGCGGCTGCGGTGGTTCTCGCGCAGCCGGTCCACCACGCGGCCTTGCGCCTCGAGGTCCCGGCGGTACTCCCGGAAGACCTCCGGCTCGGCGTGGCGGAAGCCGTAGATGGACTGGTTGATGTCGCCCACGGCAAAGAAGCGGTCCGGGCGGCGCACCAGGTCGATCAGGGCGGCCTGGAGCGGGTTGGTGTCCTGCAGCTCGTCCATGAGGATCTCGTCGAAGCTCTCCTGGACGCGCTGGCGCAGACCTCCGTCTTCGCCGAGCAGGCGGATGGCCTGCTCTTCGAGGTCGGCGAAGTCCAGGGCGTTGAGGGCCTGCTTGCGCGCGCGGTAGCGGCCCTCCAGCCGCCCCAGCGCCGCTTCGAGCAAGGCGCGCTGCGGGGCGTAGTAGCGGGCGATAAGCACCTGCCGGGCCACCGGCAACAGGGAGTCCCGGGCCTCCTTGACCTGCGCGGTGAGGGGATGGCGGGGCTTGAGGCGCCGGAGGTCGCACCGCAGCTCCGACAGCACGCGGAAATGCTCCAGTGAAACGCTGTCTGGTGGCAGGGCCAGCACCCGCTGGGCCCAGGCCCCGACTTGCGCGAGCTGCTCCCGCTGGCTGTCGCTCCAGCCCGGCGGCACAACCGCCAGGATGCTTTCGAGCGCTTCGCGGAGGTCGCGGAAGGCGTCGGGGAGCGCCACGGGCGGAGCCTCGCTCCGCAAGGGCGCGAGCAGGCGGCGGGCCTCGCAGACCCGGGCGAGCGCCTCGGCGGGGTCGGAGAAATCCACGGCGGTGAGCAGGGCGCGCACCTCCCCGGGCCGCTCCGCGAACAGCGCGTCGAGGGTTTCCTCGGCCGCGGCGCGCAGCTCCGCCGCAGCCTCCGCCGCTTCCAGCACCTGGAATTCAGGATCGAGGCCCGCCTCGATGGCGTGCTCCCGCAGCAGGCGCGCGCAGAAGCCGTGCACGGTGGAGACGTGGGCCCGCTCGAGTTGCTCGCGCAACTCCGGCCGGGCGGAGAAATACCCCGCCAGTCGCTGCTTGATCTCCGTGGCGGCCTTGTCGGTGAAAGTGACCGCCAGGATGCGCAGCGGGGAGAAGCCGTTCTCGACGCGCCAGCGGAAGCGCTCCACCAGCACGCGCGTTTTTCCGGAACCCGGGCCGGCCACCACGCAGACGTCCTGGCCGGTGCGGGTGACGGCGGCGCGCTGCTCGTCACTGAGCGTCACGGGGCTCCTCCTGCGGCGACGAGCGTCATCTCGGCGGCGCGCACGCGGCAGACGTCGCGGAAGGCGCAGCGCTCGCACTCGTCCGGGTCGGCGGGGGCGGCCTCGATGCGCCCCTCGCGGACCTGGCGCGCCGCGTCGAGGCTCCGCTCCCGCGCCGCCCCCAGCCGCTCCCCCAGCTCCTCGGCGGTGCAGCCGGCGCCGGTGCGCTCGAAGCCGGCCAGGGGCACGTGCCAGCCGCCGGCGCTCAGTTCCTTGCGCAATCCACAGTAGAGCCAACCCGCGGGCTCGAAGCCGTGGCGCGTCTCGAGGCCCAGCAGGTAGAGCGCGCCCTGCACGTGCTGCCCTTCGTCGTAGCCGCGGAGGCGGTCGCGGATGCCCTGGGGGCTCGAGTACTTGAAATCGAAGACCACGGCCGCGCCTTCGGGGCTCACGTCGTAGCGGTCGATGCGCCCGCTGATGCCCGTCTCCGGGGCCAGATCGAACTGGATCGCCTCCTCGACGTGAACCGACCAGCCTCGCAAGACCGGCGGATCGGCGGCGAAGCGGCGGAGGTCCTCGAGCATGCGGAGGCGCGCCAGCTCGGTGCGGCAGCTCGCGGGCACGCGCTTTTCTGCGCAGACGCGCTCAAAGACCTCAGCGAAGATGTCCTCCCGCGGCTGCCCAGCGCCCTGCCACTCGGCCAGCACCCGGTGTACGATGCTGCCCTGAACCAGCGCGTCCAGCCGCTCATCCGGACGGGCGGGCGGCTCGGCCAGGTCCAGCGTGTGCCCGGCGAAGAACCGGAACGGGCATTGCAGGAAGTCCTCGAGGCCGGTGGGCCGGAAGACGCCGTGCCGCGCGCGGAGGCCAGCCAGCAGCTCGGGGCTGCGAATCACCGCGGGCCCCAGCCGCCGCGGCGCCCCGCCCGCCGGGCGGGCGGACCGCGCTCTCACCGGCTCCAGCCCCAGCTCCTCCAGGAAGAAGGAGCGCAGGTTCGGATCGCCTTTGGCGTTCGACTCCGGGTAGCTCAGCACCAGCTCGGCGGTGGCCCGGGTGGCAGCCAGCTCGAAGAGAAACCGCTCCTGGCGGCGCCGGTCGTCGGTCGAGTCCAGGCGCACTCCGGCGGCGCGCAGGCGCTCGCGCGCGGCGTCCGGGAAGACCGGATCCTGGGAATGGTAAAGAGGAAACTGCTTTTCGAGCAGCCCGGGCAGGAACACCACGGGCAGTTCCCACTGGCGGGCCTCGTAGACGTCCAGCACGTGAACCACGTTGCGCCGGCGATCCGGCACGCGCAGGGGCGCTTCCCGCAGGACCAACGTGGCGGCCTCCCAGAACTCGGCCAGGCAGAGCGGGCGGCCGGCTTCGAGGACCGCGGCCGCTTCGTCGAGCGCAGCCGCGAAGGCCGCCAGCGCCGCCGCCTGGCTGCGCCACAGCAGGGCCGTCTCGTGGGTACAGCCGTCCGTGACCGGCGGGGGCTCGACCAGCGCGGCGAGCGTCTGGAGGCGGGCGGCCCACTCCGCGGCCGGCAGGCGCTCTTCCCGCCACTCCTCGAGCGCCGCGAGGCGCTCGAGAAGGGCATCCAGCCGCGCGTCATTCGACAACTCCCGCAGCCCCGCCAGTCCCTTACCCGGGAGCCGCTCGCGCACGGCGAAATCGAAGCGGTCGCAGGCGGGGGTCGCGGCGAACCCGGACGCGGTCATGCGCAACGCGGCCAGCAGCGCCTGGTGGTCCCAGCCGCCCAGCAGGGCGTTCACGATGCCGCTCAGGTAGCGGACGACCGCGTGCTCCGCCAGCCGGCGGACGAAGTAGAAGCGCGCCGGGATGCCGAAGCGCTCCAGTACGGTTCGCAATACGGGAACGTAGGGGTCCGGGCTGCGCAGCACGATGCCGAGGTGACGGAACTCACGCCCGGCAGAGACGTGCGCGAGGATGCGGCGGGCGATCTCCTCGGCCTCCGGCTCGAGGCTGGCGGCCGCCACCAGGACCATCGCCGGCCTGCTGCCGGGGGGCGCCGCAGGCTGTTCGGCAAAACCCATCTCGAGCAGCGCTGCCCGGGCCGGCTCCGAGCCCGCCCAGCGCGGGAGCGCGCTGATGACATCGGCGTGCTGGCGGAGGGCCGCGATGAGCGCGAGCTCCGGCGGGCTGAAGGAGAAGAACCCGTCCAGAAGCACCTGCCGCACGCCGGAAAGGCCGGCTTCGCGGATGCGGCGCGCCGCCTCATCCAGCAAGCCCGAGCGCAGCACCCAGCCGCGGCGCTCCAGTTCGCTCTCGACTTGCCGGCAGACCGCCAGGAACGCCGGCGCCAGCGGCGCATCCACCGGCTGCTCGCGGAGGATCTCGACCAGCCGGCGTGAGCCGCAGCCCGCCGAAGAGAACTCGCTGACCAGGGCCGCCAGGCGGGCGCGGAAACCCGGCCAGCGCGCGACCTTGCGAAACGCCTCCGGGCTGTCGGTCTCCAGCACGGCGCCCACCAGCAGCTCCAGCGCCGCCTGGGAGACTTCCACCAGATTCTCGGTCCACGGCTGGAGGAACCGGGCCAGGGTCTGGATCAACTGGGGACCGAGCAGGAAACCCTCGCGCGCCAGCTCGTGCCGGAGGTGCTCGGCCAGGGTGGCCGTGGGCACGAGCAGCCGGAAGTCGGTCGCGCCGCGCGCCAGCGCGTCGCGGACTTGCCCGAGGATGTGCCGGTTAGGCCCCGCCGCCGGCGCGCCGGTGAGCAGCAGCATTGACGGTTAGTATACAGCCGGGCATGCAGCTTGTGGACGGAGGCTTCCTACCACCTACAGGCTACCTGCCACAAACCTCACTGAAGTATCTGCGCCCGGAAGATGTACATATGGGTGG
>Ga0315285_10008990_pt1 | contig 10230 bp, 3 predicted proteins | sample YL17G09_36_MG_FD_203698 | JGI IMG/M metagenome (GOLD analysis project Ga0315285, IMG submission 203698) | Sediment microbial communities from Yellowstone Lake, YNP, Wyoming, USA - YL17G09_36 | ecosystem: Environmental > Aquatic > Freshwater > Lake > Sediment | place: USA: Wyoming | collected... | reverse complement strand
CGTGACCATAACCACCGCAGCTAGAGACATGCAGGGCGAGAACATGCTGGCGAAATATAGTTGGACCTTCACAACAGGAAGTTCCACATCCGTCGTTACCGTTGTTCCAGCTCCAGGCGCAGTCGATGTTTCTCAATATATGACGATCCAAATCAAATTTAGCGAGCCAATGAATAACACTACTACTGAGGGTGCCTTGCTTCTCAACTCGTCGGTGGCAAAAGGCTATTTTGTTTGGCCTAACGCTAGTGCAATGAGCTTCACTCCTTACTATCCACTGGTACATATTTCGAGTTACAATGTGACTGTAACTACTGCGGCCAGGAGTAGTCAGGGCCAAAACATAGCGGCGCCCTATAGCTGGATCTTCACGACAGAAAATAGTACAAAACCGTATGTCCTCAGCGTTGTTCCAACTCCAAACGCCGTTAATGTTTCCCTAGTCGCAACTGTTCAGGTTACTTTCAGTGAAGCTATGGAATATGGGTACACTCAGACGCACATCTCTATTAGCCCCACCTTAGTCGGAGACAATTGGACTCCCACTTGGAACTCCGCTTTCACCAGAGTTACCTACAAAGCAGGAATTGCTCTGCCTTATGATACAAGGTACACTGTAACCGTAAATGATGCTATGGATCTAGAGAATGAGTACATTACGAAGCCCTACAGTTGGAACTTCACAACCTTATGGCCTCCAATTCCGCCCTATGTCACTAGCGTTGTTCCATTTGGAGGCGAGCAAAATGTCACGTACACAATTTACAACGTCACCTTTAGTGAAGCCATGGATAAATCTGCAACTGCGGCTGCATTTTCTGTCAACGGATCAAACGTGAAGGCAACCATCTTGTATTGGCCTAACAGTAGTATGGTGAACTTTGCAATCACTTCCTTGGCTAGTTTTAGAGGCTATAACGTGACCATATCGACTTTGGCTAGGGACGAGCAGGGCGAGAATATGACGGCGAAATATAGTTGGGCCTTCGCAACAGGAAACGTATCGGATGGCTTTGCATTCAAGTGGGCAGCTACCGTTAGTGGAGGTACTGGAGAGTCGAGTCCATTGATAGGCAATCTAACCAGTGATCTTGGGGAAGAGGTTGTCTATGTAGGCGTCGGTTACGCAAGGTGTCTTAGAGGAACTACCGGAGCTCTGATATGGAGTTATGCTGATTCCGCTATAGGGTGGAATGTCCAACCACAGATGGGCGACATCAACAACGACGGCAAATTCGAAATCGTGATACCGCTGTACAGTCCTACAGGCGTACTGGTCTTAAATGCAGATGGTACCATCTACTGGAAAAGGACAGGAATAGGCGGATCAAGTTACACCAGCAAACCCGTTGTCGTCGATCCTGATGGAGACGGACTCTGGATGATTTTCGCCGCCCCGGAGGACGTCCGCGGATACAGTTATACCAACACTTACACTTCGAGGATTTGGGCCTTCAACTACGACGGACGAGAAATCAACAATAGGCTATGGGGAACCGCAGGTGGAACCAGATCAGCCACCAATGGTTATAATGCAGCCCCATCATCCGCAAAATACCAGTGGTTTGCTTGGCGCCCATGTTCAGGAGGATTCTCTATGGCAGACACGGATAACGATGGCATATTTGAACTATTCCAGAACGATAGACACATGTACTATGGTGATGGAGATTTCGGCAAAGGTACAATAGCGTGGGAATGGTCACCAACGACGCAAAACCTGACGCTGAAATGGTATCAGCCTGACATGCTTGTTAGCAGTCACACTCCAATCCTTGTTGACGTTAACAAAGACGGAGTGCTCGAAGTCATAGCTGCCCACATGCGTGGCGGACTGGCTATATTTAATTCCACGACCGGAGCCGAAATTAGGAAGGACTACAATCTCGGTCTGCCATCTCACTATCAACCAGTAGTCTACGATATCGACCGCGACGGAAACCAAGAAATCCTTTTAGCAGACGGCGACCACCCTGGAAGCTCTCCTCCGGACATTGTAGTCTTTGACTTGTATCTATGGAAAGTAGATGCAAGAATGTACGTTGGGCCATGCAAGTTTCCACCAACAGTTGGCGAGGTGACCGGCGACGGCATCATGGACATCATAGCAGTGAGTGACACGGGCGTATTCGTTTTCGATGGTTCCCACAATCCTGCTGTAGATAAGACATACCCAGTCAAAGTCTTGCCCCTTCCACCAGGCTTGAGTGCGCTACCATACCAATGCATGTACGCGGTTGTGCAGGACATCGATAACGATTTGAAAAACGAAATTGTCGTTACAAGCTCAGGCTACAGAGTCTACGCTTGGGACACAAACGCACCAAAGACAATTCCGAGACCAAGGTCTGAAGTCCAATATTACAACGAACGCAGGACTGGAGTTGCAGAATACGTTCCACCAATATTCTATGACCGCACAGCACCAATCGTCTCAAACCCCTCCCCCTCCAAAGAAGCAGCCAATGTGTCTGTCAGCCTTTCACAATTGCGCTTCACCCTAACAGACCTCCAGAACAACTTGATGAACTACACCATCACCACAAACATCCCCGTTGACACGAAGGATCTCGAAGGTGTAAACAGGAGCAATGGAAACTACAGTGTCGACGTGACTGCCGCTCTGCAAAATCGTACAAGATACACTTGGAGCGCAAGCGTGACAGACGGCACCAACTGGAACAACAAGACATACACATTCACCACAGTCGACGGCACCCTTTCAGGTAGCCCTCCGACCCACAGCGTCCCGCTTCTGAATTCAAGTGGCACAGGCGCTTATGAAAACGCGACCTCTGTGAACCTCATATGCACCAACCAATCTACTGCTGATCCCAATGGCGATAAGGTAACCAACATTTACCGCTGGCTAAGAAACAATCAGCCAATAGCCAACTTGATGATGCCATTCGACACAGACAGCCTGACGACAGCGAAGGACTACTCCGGATACAACAACAACGGACAAATACACGGCGCCACATGGATGAGCAACGGCAAAGTGGGCGGTGCATACAAGTTTGACGGCTTAGATGACTATATGATAATTCCGGATGGTGGCGCAGGCTACTACAATGGCCGCATCTACTCCAGCAGTCTTGGTGGAGGAGGAAACAGCGGCAACTGGTCTGAAATGACGGTGGAAATGTGGGTCAACCTTGCAGTCTTAAGCACTAAAGAAAGCACTAGAATATTGATGAAGGTTCCAAGCTATGAAATAGGCCTGGGGTCAATTGGAGGCTCGACCAAACCGGCCAACAGATTGACTGCAGCCGTCTGGCTTGACAATCCCGATTCCGGAGACAACGCTGGGCCGCCAAACGGCATCGGCAAAACAGGGGAATATTGGTCAGTAGGCGCGCCCACCACGATGCCTCTGAGTTTGAACACTTGGTACCATGTCGCATTCACTTACAAAGACGGCAACGGGACGAGCAACTCCCTCTTAACGCTTTACATCAACGGCGTCGCAGTTACTAATTCGTCCAGCCGGACCACCCGCGGACCGATCAAAGCCAGTAGCGGCGAACCCCTTTACATAGGATGGTACGACTATTTCAACGGCATGATCGACGAGGTCAGAATCTACTCCAAATGCCTCTCAGGAGAACAGATCTCACAGCGCTACAACGAAACCAAAGACGGACTAACCAGCAGCTCCACCTTATCGCGGACGGAAATACAGACTGGCCAAAATTGGACTTGCGAGGTCACTCCAAACGACTCACACCAAGATGGTCAAGCAAGAACTTCCAACCCCGTGCTTGTCCTTCCAGGTCCTCAAGTCCCGCCCGTTGTGAGCAACGTCATGGTTTTGGGACAGACGAGTCTGTCAACGAGCCGCGTCTGGTCAAACGAGACTGTGGTTGTTGTCTACGACTACTTTGACGAAAACGATGACCCTCAAGTCTTCGGCGGATCATACGGTACACAAACCAGGTGGTACAAGAATGGCACGTATCAGCCGGCACTGGACAACTTCACAAGTCTTTCAACTAGCATCACAGCAGCACACGAAGATTGGAGATGCGAGATTAAACCAGGCGATGGACATGCCGTTGCAGCCACATGGACAAGCTCCGCCAACAAAGTCATCGTCAACAGCCCGCCAGTAGTCACATCATTCTCCCCGACCTACGCCTCAGGGCAGGACAAAATACTCATGTATGTGGGTGATTCGCAGACGTTCAGCTTTAGCTACGTAGAAATGGACGGGGACCCTGTGACAATAGTGTGGACCTTGGACGGCCTTACGGTGGCTGAGAACGTAGTAGAGTACACCTACACTGCAACCGCGACTGGCAGTTTCAGCCTACGAGCCACTATAACGGACGCAGGATACGGACAAACGAGCACAAGGAAATCATGGAGTATAACGGTACGATAAGAAAAGGCGAACCGTAGTTCGCGCGGTGAGTTCCTCGCGCAAAGATCCCTCTTTCTTTGGCACAGCGTTCAAATACAAAATGGTATATAGGCTTTGACTGAAAACTACTCGGAGAAGTGAAGGGGCAATGGGAAGACTCAGACTTTGGATAACGTCAGGGTTGGCTCTTCTGGTTATTCTCAGTGGACTAGTGCTGTCTGCTGAAAACCAAGCGGAACCCTCAATCCTGTGGGTGAAAACCTTTGACGGAGGCTCCAGCGACGAAGCACGCGGCGTGGCCTTCGACTCTATGGACAACATCATAGTGACAGGATGGTCAATCCAAGGAACACCGCAGAACTTCATGACAGTGAAATATGATGGCAGTGGAAATGAAATCTGGAACAGAACCTATGGAGACGGAAGCCTACAGTCCCGCAGCGTCGCCGTCGACTCCTTGGACAACATCATAGTCGCGGGCTACCAGTTCGACGGTTTCGCTGACAGTTTCTTGACCATAAAATACGACAAAAACGGAGACATGCTGTGGAACAGGACTCAGGGTGAAGAATGGCAGGCAGAAGGCGTCGTCGTCGACTCACAGGACAATGTGATAGTAGTCGGCTACTACTGCCCGGACATGGATGCGGAAACAGGATGGGACATCGAAATCGTCAAGATGGACGGCAACGGAAACGAAATCTGGAGCAAAACCTACGATGACCTAGCGGGAGAACACGCATTTGACGTGGCCGTTGATTCGAAAGACAGCATACTGATCACAGGCTCATCCTATGACGGCATGACCCACAACTCAATAGTCATTAAATATGACAAAAACGGAAATCTGCTATGGACCAGCACCTTCAATGGCGGATATGAAGACGAGGGCCACAGTGTTGCCGTGGACTCTATGGACAACGTCATAGCGACAGGATTCACGTCTACGACCGCGAACGAGTACTTTTTGACTATCAAGTACGACGCAGACGGAAAAGGAGATTGGAACAAAACCCAGCGAAAAGAGCTTAAGGATAGAGCGTACGGCGTGGCTGTTGATTCGAAAGACAACATAATCGCCACAGGCTGGTCCTCTGATGGAACAACCAAGTACCTCACAACCATCGAATATGACAGCGGCGGAAACCAGCTTTGGACCACCTCATACAAGGGAAGCCCAGAATATGGCAGCCTCTTCGAGGTAAGAGGATACGGTGTCGCCGTAGATTCCGTTGACGACATTGTATTGACGGGCTCCAGCTCGAGCGCACTCGGAACACCAACAGACTTCTTCGCAATGAAGCTGAGAGCCGCTGGCATGCCAGTATTCGAGGTCCACGACATAGATGTTGATGGAACCATTTTTCACGTTGCCACTGAAAGCAACTCTACCATTTCAGATTTCCAATTCATCAAAGAAGACAAGAAACTGCTGTTCAACGTCACAGGATCCACAGGCACCAACGGATTCTGCAATGTAACAATACCGAACCAGCTGCTTGGAGGCCCCTTCAGCGTGACATTCAACGGACAACCGCTGGACGGGCTGCTAACATTTGACAATGGCACACACACATGGCTTCGCTTCGACTACCTTCACAGCGCACACAGAATTGAAATCACAGGCACTACAGTTATCCATGAATTCCCATCAACCATACTGCTGCCACTACTCGCGTTAGTCGCTCTAGTCGCCATGGGCTTGCGGAAAAGGTCAAGAGAAAAGCGCATTCATAAGATGAGCTGTTGTTTCAAAAGTGCTGCGTGTTCAGCTTAGTCAAAAAGGCAAGAAACGACTCAGAGGACGGTTTGGGCTGCGTATGGGCTCGGTTTCATCCTAAGCAGAAGCTTGGCACATAATAATCGCATCCAGAATGTCGACAACGCCGTCCACGTTCAAGTCTGTCCTCGGGTCCCATTGTAGTAGGTAAGGTGTAGCCCCGAAGTTGTTGCTTACAATGATTGCGTCTAAGACATTTACGGAACCGTCATGGTTAACGTCGCCTATCGCATAAGAATTAGCGTACGTGTTTGAGAACGAAAAGTAATCACCGTAGACGCTTATCTTCTTCTGCACTTGTAGGGACAACATCAATCCATAGTTGATCTGGCCTACATTGCCATAACTAGCCGTATCTATATTTTCTATTGAGAAGATTCTCTTGCCGTCCACAAACGCTTCTACTATGCCATGCATGGAACTTTTCTTCCAGTGAAGCTTCACACAATACCAGCGGTTCTTCTCTACTCTTGGCGATGATGAGTAGTCTGGACCAATCAGTCCTGAACTATCCCTCACGGAAAACACCCAATTGTCACTACCCTCATGTCGTCCAATGCCCAAACTGGCCAAGTAGTGCCGCCCTGACATGAAACGAATGAAATATAACCTGTCACCGTCATTATCTAAAGAAAGACCCATTGACACGTAGAAGTTACCACTTGCCCATACTTCTTCTTCGTTTACTGTTATGTAGGAATAGGCATATTCGACTTCGCTCCCACCATTTGAAGTGAACCTTACACGGGAACCACCCCCGTCAGCCGACATGTCCACAACACTCGCAGTCTCGCCAGAACTAGTGCGCGTTGCAGTCCACTTGCTGAAATCGCCAGAATCGAAGTTGTCCTCAAAGACGTAGGCTGAAGATGGCGGAGGTGCAGTTCCAAAGATGAACGTGTACGACTTGGTTTCGTCTGAAGCTAATGTAAAGTTGAGCGGAGAATTGTCTGCCTTCTGGCCAGAATAGGCGCATTCAGCTTTGTATGGACCTATTGGTGCATGCGACTCACTGTATGGCGTCAGCCCGCTTGTCACGGTTCCATTTGGAAACGTCAGATTCAGAGTTGCTCCAGCCATCCAGTTTTCGCCGTCCCACGCGCTAAACCTTAGGGTTCCGTACTGCGTCTGCGTTGGAGGTTGTGATGGTGGGGGCGTTGGGGTTGAGCTGGCTGATACGATGTCTGACACGTCGAACGGTTTGCTTCTGCTTTTCGCATACTCGTATAGAAACACTCCGTCATAGCCTTCGGCCATGGCTAGCTCCACAGATTTTCTCATGTTCGCTATGCTTGTCATCGTTGAAGTCCCGTAAATGAAATAATGCTTCGCAGAAGGATTAAGATTCTTGATGCGTTGCAGCCCATCCGTAATGCCCGCCCAGTCTTCGTTCTGTATCGCATAGAACCACTCATAGACAACTTCATCCAAGGTCGCATAGTAGTCATAAGGTTGAGTGTCGTCGCTGGTCTTAGGATAAACCCAATAAGTATCAACCAACGCGCCAAACAAAGTGTCTGGATTTTCCGTTTTTGCCGTGTACTCCATCATCTGGTAGAAGCTTCTTATTGTTCCTTTTGCAAATTCTATGAACAGGCGTTGTTCGCTGTTGTATGATCCTGATGTCGAGGTGAACGTCGGTATGTCTTTGCCTGATGCTTGTCTGTATGCTGTCTTCATGGATTCGCTGTAGAAAGTCGGTTTGCCGTTGGCTGTTACGAACACTATTTCGTCTACGCTGATTCGTGGAGTAGCATGTTCTTCCATGATGTTTACTAGGGTTTTTATCAGGTTCTTGGTGAAGGTTTGGAAGTTTGGTCCTGATGGGCAGACCCAGTTTGCTTGGCTGTTTTGTTCTCCGTTTGGTCCGACTTGTATTTCTTGTGGGAATGCTGTTTTGAATGGGTTGACTTGAGCGCTGACTGCGCAGACAACTAGGAACCCGTTTTCTGAGCAGAGTCTGCAGAGTTCGTCTATGTAGTTCTGTGTTGCAGCTTTCATCGGGGCGTTTACGTTGCCCGTCCAGAAGCTGCTGCACCAGCCCATGTAGATTCTGAGGGCGTTGTAGTGGTATTGTTTCATGAAGTCAATCATCACCTGCGGCGTGTCTGATGATCTCAGAGTATCCAGAGCTATTGTCAATCCGTTTTGCCTTGAAAGCGAAGTTTGGGCAAAGACGGCGTTGATTGACATCATCAAAGCGAGCGTTGAAAATGCAATGATCAAGATTCTTAATCTCACCTTGTTTTTTCTCACTTTTCTTCGTCTCTGACCTATGCCACTTCATGGTTGGCAGTCTTAAGGCTTTTTGACAAGAGGGTTTGGACCAAGAGTCAGCTTGCGATGGCAAGAGTTGCGAAGCGCACTTGACAAGATTGCACAAGGCAGTTGACAAAGCTAGGGGCGCAGGTCCACTACTGTTGTACCCGTAAACTTGTCGAAGTACCTTAGGAATCTCTTGTCCTTGAGCCTGTACCCAAAAAACAAATCGAAGGGCAGAAGGAAGGTCTTGCCAAAATTCCTTACGGCCACATGATCATAAAAGAGCTTCTTCAGATCCACTCTGATGACCTTCAACCCAAAAATACGTTTCCCCAGCGTCTGTCCAGAAAAACCTTCGAGGAGAGTAGAATATGTCCAAAACAGAGCCAAGAAGAGAATTGTGTTGGGAAGATCTAAACGAAAACCTACCCCCGTTGCCAAGGAGGAAATAAGACTGGTTACAACCGTGGTGGCCAGATAAATCCCGAGTGATATTGTGAAGTCTATTAAGAAGGCATATACTCGTTTCGTCAGAGCTGCAATAGGAAGAGCGGAAATCTTTCTTAGCATATTTGCTTCCACAGACCAAGCTCCTATGTCTTTTATGAAAACTACCGCGTTCTCGCCGAGTTTGGTCAGTCGGTATTTGCCGGTTGGTGTCTGCTCAAGGAAACCTTTCAATATCCTGATATGAAAGCTCAGTTTTCCAGTATTCACACCAAAGGTGTTTAAAAAGTCTGTGAATGAAAGCTCGGCTTTCTCATCGAGTTTCATGAGAATCTCCCTTCTCAGAGGATGAGACAACTCAGACAGTATCCTTGACACGCACTCTTCATCAATAGCCATTTTGAAATCAGTACTCTCTAATACCTATCACGATCCCAGCAGTGTGCAGCCGCGAGAAGTCGCCATAGGCTGCCGGTTCTTCTGGAACTCTCCACCTTTCACGCTATCATTTGTAGGGGCCATATTTCTACCTTTTCGTTTTCGTCAATTCTATCCAATCCCAGTCATCATGAGGCATGACCAATGCAACTTCAGCCATAAATCCGGGTACTCTGCTGCAGGTATGGAGATTCATATAGCTAAAGACTTGACGTTGCAGGGAATTCGCAAGTCACATTGCGCCTTGTTCTGTATGGTCCCCCTCATTTGACTGGGAATGATTACGTTGCGTCCAAAAAGCTCTTCTGACTCTTGTACTTGGGAGGAGAACAATAGCAGCAGAGTGGACATGCTAAAGCTTCAATAGGCGCTGAGCGTATAAGCAATTAGGTGGAAAGCTGAAGATCTTGCGCGTGAATCCAGCTCTTCAATGCTCATGTCCACGTCCGTGTGCTCCACTCACGCGCTCTATCGTGAAATCTACCGGATTTTCCTGTGGCCGCACACTTTGCCAAGAACTGAGGCTTTCGGTTTTTTGGGAAGACTGCTCTAGTGGAAGCAGACTGAATTTGTTGACATTACAAGGGTAATGCCATTCTACATTTTAGGCCGCTAGCCATGTGTCCGGACCGTGCATTGCTTGTTTGAAGTGCGCAACGCTTTTTAGTTAAGATGCCTGCCTTCGCTCCATTACCTAGAGCATTTGGTCAAACGTCCAGAGGCTTGACTGTGGCAGACATTCTCGCCAAAGTGGCAGAAGACTCGGCACGAGGGAGCTTCTTCCTTATCTCAGGAACTGTAGTCTCAACAATCATAATGGCAATCTCTTCCATTTTGATCGGAAGACTCCTAGGACCAGAACCATATGGACAATACACCCTGGCCCTCGTAATACCGCAACTGTTCTACCTGCTGACCGACCTCGGAATCAATCAAG
>Ga0315285_10008989_pt1 | contig 10230 bp, 8 predicted proteins | sample YL17G09_36_MG_FD_203698 | JGI IMG/M metagenome (GOLD analysis project Ga0315285, IMG submission 203698) | Sediment microbial communities from Yellowstone Lake, YNP, Wyoming, USA - YL17G09_36 | ecosystem: Environmental > Aquatic > Freshwater > Lake > Sediment | place: USA: Wyoming | collected... | reverse complement strand
TTCGTATTCCATCGGCTGACGTACATCGAGCAGCAGGAATTCGCCCTTTTTATCCTCATCAAGGATAGCCTTAACCTCATCCGGGCTCAAGGTTTTTATTTCATCGACGGCACTATTAAGCTTCATTGCACTCGCCCCCTTCAGTCATCATCCAACGTAGCAATGCAAATATAATCGACTTATCCGACCTCGACCATAACATCGCCGCCCTCGATTTTGGTCTTATATGCAATCAAAGGCTTCTCCGACTTAAGAATCTTACCAACCTTAGACAGCATACCTGTCGGTTTTAACCAGCGCACTACATGTCCATCCGTTATATCGAACTGGGATCCGTGCCTTGGACATGTTATCACAGTACCTTCCAGCTTCCCCTGCGCCAGTTTGCCGCCCATGTGGGGGCATCTACCGGCAATAGCGTAATATTTACCGCCGACATTGGCTATAAGTACGGCTCGGCCCTGAACCGTAACCTCTTTCACCTGGCCTGTCTTTACTTCATCCGCTTTGCATACTGCCGCAAAATTACCCATCTTAATCCTCCACTCTCACGCGATGTTAATAGCATCATGGGAGATATAAGATAACCCCTGATAAAAACATTGTCAATCCTCTATAGTAACCAATAGTGGATCATCATCAGAGGTGTCCTTCCGCGGAAGGACCAGGGAATATGGGAGTATCCTCCCAAATGACGATTCATGAATCGCCCCACCATTACCGCCGTTGTCATCCTGAGAACATCCTTCCCATCATTAGAATGACCGCCGAAGAATTCATAATGACAGGTTCGAGTAGGGGCGAACCTGCGTGTTCGCCCAGATTCGGGTGTTTGCCCGTATCCGCGTTACGAGGGCAGACACATAGGTCTGCCCCTACAGACGTTACTGTATTTTTTGAGGTGTCATTCCGGTGAAAGCCGGAATCCAGAGGAAAACCCGGCGTCATTGCGAGGAGGTATGAGCGACGAAGCAATGACAGAAAACGACGCTGGATTGCCTGATCAAGTCAGGCAATGACGGGGAGTGCGAACTCCCCCTAACCCCCTCTTTGATAAAGAGGGGGAAGCGGCGCAGCCGCATGGGGCGTTCAAAAGAGGTGTCCTTCCGCGGAAGGACCGGGGGAACTGGAGTTGTCCCCGTCCTTATAACGATTGCCAGGTAAAATTGGGGAGTCCAGAGGGATCGCCCTCTGGCGGGGGTTTGGGGGTGTCCCCCAGATTTTTTCAAGTCCCCCAACGTATGGGGGACTGATAGGGGGTTCGGATGATAGATTGATCCACTTCCCATTTGCCATATATGTTGCTATTAGACACCGCTTAGTGTAAAATGCCTAACATAATTGGAAAACAATAATATGCTATACATACAAAACTTATTACAAAACATCGCTACTGCGCACGAGAATATCAGGGCCAAACTTCCTTTCAAGGCAAGATTTGGCATCATAGCCCTTCTGGCTGTTATCTCCTTTGTTATTCTGATATTCAAAGCAGAATGGCTTATGGCCAACATGGTAGCCTTGCTTCCAGTGTTCTACGTTGCCGCAGTACTAGCGGTAGGATTAAAAAGAGCACTATATGGAACTGCCATATTCCTGTTCCTCTGTTTTACCCTTTGGCTAAGGGTGGGGCCTCCTCACCAGGGTGTGCTCGGCGGCAGCTGGGTGATGTATGGCGAAAACGACGGCTGGTACAACATGCGCCTGGTTGAGAATCTCGTACAACACTTCCCTTTTAGAAACTCATTCGACCCTTATACATTTTATCCATATGGACAAAGTATCCCATTCGCACCGTTCTTTGATTGGTCTCTGGCATTAATCATATGGATAGCAGGCTTGGGACATCCCTCCGCAGCACTCATAGAGAAGATAGGCGCATACTTCCCCGCCATTCTAGGGACATTGACAATTATACCTGTGTATTTTATTGGTAAAGAACTCTTTAATAGAAATGCAGGATTGCTTGCTGCCGGTCTGCTTGCAATACTCCCCGGTGAATTCCTATTCCGTTCCCTCCTAGGCTTTACAGATCACCACATAGCCGAAGCACTTTTCAGCACAACCGCAATGCTATTCTTCATTATGGCAATAAAGCGGGCGCAAGAGAATCCTCTGACACTAAGCCAGATTAAACATAGAGAATGGGGAAGCATAAAGAAGCCTTTCTTATTCGCACTACTAACAGGATTCGCGCTTGGAATTTATCTCCTGTCGTGGATCGGCGGGGCGCTGTTCGTCTTCATAATAGTTGTCTACCTTGTTATCCAATATGTCCTCGATCACCTAAAAGACAAATCTACGGACTATCTCCTTATCATAGGGATTCCAGTATTCATCATCCCTCTAGTAATGACTAGCCCATTCTCTAAATTTCTTTTTTACAGCGAATCTATGTACACCGCATTAATTATAGGTACATTAGTCATATGTGCACTAAGTGCTTTATCACTGATAATGAGCCATAGAAAAATCAAGCGGCTATACTACCCTATAGCAATTGTAATATTTGGGTTTATCGGAGCAGGCCTACTTTACTTGATAGATCCTTCGATGTTTCACTTAGTGATAGAGAAATTCAACATATTCAGGCCTTCATCTCAATCAATGACCATAATGGAAGCCCAGCCTTTGCTTGCAGGACTCGATATATCTCATCTAATTGATCATAGAATCTGGTCATATTTCACCACAGGGTTGTTTATAGTTCCAATAGCCTTCCTGACAATCATCTATTCCGCTGTAAAAAGAGAAAAGATAGGGAAATGGCTTTTCATCGCCTGGATTGGGATGGCACTCCTGACGATAATAATAGATCAGATGACATCGATACCCTGGTGGTTATATTTAACAGAAGGCTTAATCGTTATCGCGCTATATGCTTTCCTTGAAAAAAGCTCTACTAGAATAATCATCTTAATCTGGAGTGCAGTCACATTACTTGCCCTTTTAGCACAAACACGGTTTGCTTATTATTTCGCAATAAACGTAGCGCTGCTAAGCAGCTATATACTCTGGAAAATACCGAGTGTAATTTCTTTTGTAATCAAATTAACCGGCTGGAAAGAAGCCCTTACCGAAGATAAAGGAAAGACCAGGGCAGAAAGAAGAAGGGCTAAGGCTAAAGAAGAACAGCCGATGTTCAAATACCTCAGACCCAGATATGTATCGGGTGCCCTATCAATAGTAATTATCTTCTTCTTAACTGTTTATCCTAATCTCATATATGGAACTTACAATAATAATGGCTGGTCCCCCAAGAATTCGGCCACGTTATTTCTGCCATACCATCCGTACGGCCCCAACGGAGACTGGCATGAAGCGCTCACCTGGATGAAAGATAATACACCGGACCCGTTCGGAAATCCAGATGCTTATTATGATTTGTATCAGAGCCCGCCAGCGGGAGAACACTATGCCTATCCAGCTTCAGCATACGGCGTAATGAGCTGGTGGGACTATGGTCATTGGATAACCAGAATCGCACACCGTCTTCCTAATGCCAATCCATTCCAAAGTGGCATTGGTGGCCCGGGTCCAAACGGATCAGTTATACCAGGCGCAAGTATATTTATGACAGCGCAGGACGAAGCAACGGCCAGTTGGGTAATGGATGAATTGGACTCCAGATATGTAGTAATCGACTATGAGACAGCCTGGCCAAAATATCATACTATGATAACGTGGTCGGGGAAAAATCAATCAGATTTCTATGAAAATTGGTATAGAGAATCCAATGGAGAGCTCAGATGGTATGAGAATCCCGATCCAAAGTTGAGCCCTGAGATACAAATATTCTATCCAACATATTATCAGTCAATGTGTGCTCGATTATACAATTTCGGTACAGAAGCCGTAGTACCGAATAATTCCACATGGGTTCTCTCATATACATGGCAAACAACTGAAAACGGGGAGCGCTATAAACTCCTGACAGATGTCGCTAATAACCAAGCGCCGTTCGCTACCTACGAAGAAGCAGCAGCATTTATAAATGACCATCCTGGATATGTGATAGTAGGAACAAATCCCTTTGTAAGCCCAATACCTCTTGAAGCATTGAAGGAATACCAACTAATACACTCTTCCCCTTCAATCGTAATACAAGGAGAAAACACAAGCAGTTCTTACGTTGAAATCTTCGAATATACGGGATATAAGAAGTAAACGTATCTACCAGCATATATTTAAGACCCCCTCTTAAAAGTTGAAGTAACTTTAATTGTCTTTTATTTAAGTTCCGCTATTGCTAGCAACGTAAACTTGATATATAATCGAACAATACTTTTTGCACTTATTACACAGTTGATAGACAATGAATAAAGCTGACTCACCCCCTAAAAACAATGAACCCACGTTAAAAAGATATCGAACACTGTACAGACACCTCAAAGACCCTCTATACCGCAATTCCATTTTTTTAATGGCCAACACTGTAGTCACAACGGGACTGGGTTTCTTCTTCTGGATGATCATCGCTCGATTTTACAGCGAAGCAGACGTAGGTCTAGGAGCAGCCATAATATCTGCAATAGGTCTACTAGTCTCATTAAGCAAGCTCGGTTTTGATGTTGGCCTTATCCGCTTTCTATCCAAAGCTGAAAAACCTGTAGAGCTAATAAATTCCTGTCTAACCATCCCTGTTGTTGTGTCTCTGCTTATAGCAGTGATATTCGTAATTGGCGTGAATATCTGGTCTCCTGCATTAACCTTTATTAGAGGAAATATTATATTCGCTGTAGCATTCATTTTTTTTACTGTATTCCTCACTTTATCCTCAATGACAGACTCTATCTTCATCGCTAAGAGGCAAGCCGGTTTTGTCCTTTCAAAAAACACAATCATATCACTGATAAAGATCGCGCTTCCCTTTATTCTGGTGTTGTTCTTCCGCGCGTTCGGCATCGTCAGTTCACTGGGTATAGCAACAGCTATTACTGTAATCATCTACCTCCTTATTGTCCTACCCAGAATTCAAAGCGGCTACAAACCGATGTTTAAAATAAACCCGAGTGTAATCCGAGACGTGAGGAAATACTCCATCAGTAACTATGTCATCGGTTTACTTGGAGCGGCCCCAAACCTTATCCTCCCAATATTGATTGTCAACCGCCTTGGTGCGGAAGACAATGCATATTTCTACATGTCATCGATGATCGCCGGCTTACTGTTCATCATTCCGGGTGCAGTATCCACATCACTATTTGCAGAAGGCTCTCATTTCGAGGATCAACTGGAGAGGAACGTGCGCCGGTCTTATAAGTTTATCTTCATCCTGCTTATCCCTGCTGTCGTACTCCTATTATTATGTGGCAAATGGCTGCTCATGTCATTCGGACCAGACTATTCTGAGAATGGCTTGCTGCTGCTGCGTGTTTTAGCCATATCGAGCATTTTTACAGGTATAAACAGCGTTTATACCACGATCTTGCTCGTTAAACGTAGATTAAGAGAGCTTATTGCACTCGTCGGTTTTACAAGTGTTTCATTATTAATAGCGATTTATTTTCTTACACCAACGACCGGCATAGTGGGTGTTGGATATGCAATGATAGCAGCAAACGGTATTGTCAGCGCTTACGTTATAATAGCATTAAGGCGTCTTCGTTAGCCTGTTGCCAAGATAAGTTTAAATGTAAGCGTCATCCTGTGCCACACTACATATAGAGTCAGATATCCTATTTTAGTCGTGTATCATCATTAGAACTAGGGAATATTCAGGACCTGCTTCTATGCAGAAGATTATAAGAAGAGGTGTCCTTCCGCGGAATCCTTCCCTGAACGGGAAGGACGGGGTTTTAGGGGGACGTAGAGACGCAAGATTTTGCGTCTCTACACGATGACCGAAATATTGGGGGGATTACAGGGGGCTCGGACGTCTTGAACGCCCCCTCCGGCTTCGCCTCTTCCCCCTCTTTATCAAAGAGGGGGTTAGGGGGAGTTCGAGGTGTCCTTCCGCGGAAGGACCGGGGGAACTGGGGGTGCCCCCCAGATTTAAAAATCCCCCAAAGTCTGGGGGATTACAGGGGGTTGGATGATGAATCGATACACTACTCCCATTTTAATTATATTGTTTTCCAGCGCGCTCACAATTATAATACCTCTATACATTACTTTAAAATTATATTATCTGTAGGAGAGAACTAACATATGCAGAAAGCATTAATCACAGGAATTACGGGCTTTGCCGGAAGCCATCTGGCTGAATATCTATTGGATAAAGGCATGGAAGTCTATGGAACAACACGCTGGAGGAGTAAGCTGGATAATATAGAACATATAAAAAATGATATACACTTGCTTACCGCCGATATGAGAGATGGACACTCGCTGGAAGTGGTTCTAAGCGAATCGAAACCGGATTACATATTTCACCTGGCTGCACAATCATTTGTGCCAATGAGCTGGCGGGCGCCTGCTGATACGATGGAGACAAATTTAATTGGCACAATCCATTTATTCGAAGCAGTAAGAAAATTACAGATCAGTCCTAAGATTCAATTTGCAGGTAGTTCAGAGGAATACGGCTTTGTTTATCCTAATGAAGTGCCTATTACGGAGGAAAATCCGCTAAGGCCACTATCTCCTTACGGAGTATCAAAGGTCGCCGCCGATAAATTATCATATCAGTACTACATGTCATATGGATTGCACATCGTCGTGACACGTGGTTTCAATCACACCGGGCCGAGGAGGGGAGATGTATTCGTAACATCGACTTTCGCTAAACAAGTCGCAGAGATAGAGAAAGGGAAAAATCCTGTAATCCATGTCGGAAATCTCGAAGCTAAAAGAGACTTTACCGACGTTAGGGATATGGTAAAGGGATATCTGCTGGCAGTGGAGAAATGCCAGCCGGGAGAGCCATATAATATATGCTCAGGGAAAGCGATAAAAATACAAGAGGTACTGGATTTACTCTTATCAATGACTGATAAAGAAATAAAAGTGACACAGGACCCTGATCGTATGAGACCTTCCGATGTTGAGATATTACAGGGCGATTGCTCCAAGTTTAAAAAACAGACCGGGTGGAAGCAGACCATACCATTTGAGAAGACAATGGAAGATTTACTCAACTATTGGAGAGAAAGAGTATGAGGAGAATCCCCGTAGGCGATTTTAAGATAGAAGATGATAAGATACACCTATCTTTTCATACAGGGAATAATAAGTATCTATGCATTATTAGTAATGAGAGTGAAATACAGAAGAAAAGCTAAAAAGAATGAGACGTATAATTAACAGTCTTACTGATCTTTTCTACTGGCTTAAATCATTCACCGAGGGATATGGATTATGAATCTTCTTCTGTTCCGTATTTTTTCTTCTTCGCTTTCTACATTTCTTATATCTTATTCACATTTATAGCAGTATGGGTTCCGCGTTCCAAGCACAACAAAGAGACGTTGGCATCCGCCACAATGTATCACCCCGAACCTGTAAATACAGATACACTCGATATTGTAATAAAGCGCAATCTTAAATTAAAAATCGCAAATTTCGTGGAGACGGTGATGGTAGTGTCAGGAATTTTGAGTGTGAGCCGTTGAAATAGTTATTGTTGTGAGACAAGAATGTGATCTCCGAATTGAACTACAAAATGTGCTTTAACCTGATGCCAGAAAATCGGAGGACTTTTCCTACGAGCAACAACGTTGCACAGCACAAGCCAAATGACCTTTAAGACTGCCTCATCGCTCGGGAAGCGACCTCGGACTTGAGCGGCTTTACAGACGTGACTTTGCAAGCGATCTCCACGTTTTCGGGGGAAGACCAATATCAGCATAAGCATTCATCAATTTGGAACATGCCACATGCTCGCGTTCCTCAATACTGCCGCCAAGCCATGTTGCACACCATTAAAAGCCACTCTTCATATCGACCTTAACCAATTGTTGGGGAGAAGCGTCTCTAATAATTTCCTGTATAATTTAGATCTTTTCCTAAGCTTCCGGGATAATTTCAATACAGGAGATATAAACCTCTTCAAAAATGCACGCAACCTGGGGCCGTCAACTTTTTCTATTTCTTTTGAATAGTTGTTTATGACAGATCCATGATTGTAAGCAATATCACTGAACTGATGGACTTTGTTCTCCGGAACAAACATTGCAATTGTAAGAAGATGAATTACATGGTCTCCCCAGCGATATTTATAAATCCCTCCGGTCTTATCAAGATAGTTGAAATAGCTTAGCGCCCCATCTGATCGCCAAAAATCAATTTTGGATATCTCAAAGTTTGTATAGTAATAGCTCCTGTCCCAGACTCCGTTGGATAGAAATCTATTCAGAAACGTCGGCTTGATATTATTTTCTTCTATATATGTTTTTGTGGCCTCCCATAGACCCGTAACAACTTCCGCTACCTCTTTTAGTATACATATATAACCATATATATAATCGTTTTTTTTCATCAATTCAAATACATCATAGTCTATTTTGTCCAACAAGAATGAATCCACATCCAATCGCCAGAGATAGCAGTAGTCTCTAACGGCCGGATGTTGAAAAATGAGCCCGCTCATAAACCGACACATATGACGATATCCGATAGTAAACCCACAATCAGTTGCATATACAATTTTGGGAATCTCCTTCCTGTTTAAAAAAGATGGTATCTTGAATTGTATCCTTTCAAAACGCAGATTTGAATGCGTGCATTTTTGAATATCTTTAATTAATTTCTCGTCGAAGTCTTCATGGAAAATAATCACTGGATATTTAAATCTATCGTTGAAATTAGCATCCAGCAGAGACAGGCTTCGCTTCAAATAATAAATGTCCATTGCATTTGATCTCGACAGGTATGCAATTAAGCCTTTAGTTGGATTTCTTGCTTCCATCAAATTCCCTTCTTGAAGAACTTGAAATAACTTAATTTAGATAAAAATCTCCCACCATGTAATCACTTATTGTATAGCTTACTAGAAATATCTATGAACCTTTGCGCCCATCTATTTATAGAGAACTCTCTACAGAAATTATAACAGTTGGCCCTTAAATCCTCTTTTTTATCTTGGTCATATTGTAAGAATTTCATCAGCGCTTTTTTAAGAGAATCCGCATCCTCAGCTTCGAATGTTAATCCAAGGTCGTAGTTCTTAACAAAATAACCCAGTTCCCCAACGTTACTAGCTATCGATGGCAATCCGTATCGCGCTATTTCCCAAAGCATACCAGTTGCCTGTAAGAAATCCTTCTTGTAAGACAATACCGCCGCATCTGCTGCTGCAAAGTAATATCCCTTCTCTGATTCAGGTACATAGTAGTCCTTAATTATCACTCTGTCCTGCAACCCGAGATTTTGCACCATTGCCTGTACATTTATGGAAGATGTTACTTTACCTACCTGCAATAGAATAACATCCGGGATATGTTTTACAGCCTGAATTACTGTCTCTATATCCTTCCCACCATGAAGTGCTCCAAAATGGAGAATTACGATTTTATCCTCTTGTATTCCAAGATAATATCTCGCATCTTTTTTCGATATCACCTCTACAATATCTTCAACGGCGGTACGAACAAGCTCCACATTTGTCGAGAATATGCCATCCATGAACTTCGATTTGAAATAATCTTCCACATAATTGTTTTCGCAGAGTAAAACAAATCTATTTCTGGAAAGACCTCGGCGATATATCAGCTTCCAAAAAGATGCGTTGATAAATTTATAGGCCGCAGAACCAGGTGATATTCTCATCGTTAAACCTAGCATAGAAATAATCCATCTCTTACGCTTGGAAAATAAATCTAAAATGAATGGAACAAATATAAATGGATCACCTTCTCTTAAATACAATAAATCACAACCTAAATGCTTCCTTAAATTGATTGCTGAAAGCAATGTAGTAAATTGCTCTACAAACCCTACAAGCGTTTTTAAATTTAACCAATTCAACAATCGCAAAACGACGTTTATAAGAGAACCATACCATGCCGAAACAACCGTCATATGATAGATATCTTTAGGCTCTCTCCCGCCAAGAATCCCGGAGAAAGTTAATATTGAAACCTGCTCACCAGATCTGAGCAAAGCGGCGCTCTCTTTTATTAAAAAATAGGGGATATGGCTAGGTCGATGAGCCGAAGGACAAACATACAGTATTTTCATTTTTATACTATCTTAAGAAAGATATGCAAACAAAACAATATATCTTGGATAATCATGGTAACCTTAAACTACTAATGGAATCCTAGTTTTTAAAACAAACTAAAAGCCAGC
>Ga0315285_10008988_pt1 | contig 10230 bp, 7 predicted proteins | sample YL17G09_36_MG_FD_203698 | JGI IMG/M metagenome (GOLD analysis project Ga0315285, IMG submission 203698) | Sediment microbial communities from Yellowstone Lake, YNP, Wyoming, USA - YL17G09_36 | ecosystem: Environmental > Aquatic > Freshwater > Lake > Sediment | place: USA: Wyoming | collected... | reverse complement strand
GTATAGCCAACACCAATGTTAACAAGTGGTGTTTCACCGAAGATTCCTGTTATAGGATAGAAAAATGGTGTATCAGGTTCGGGGATATGGGGAGATGTTGGAATCCAGAATAAGCCTGTATCTTTCCAGGTCATATCTCTCTTCCACCCTTTCATTTTAACCACTTCTAAATCACAGTTAATATCGAACTCTTTATTGAAGAACATTGCGAGTTCGCCTACAGTCATTCCGTGCATATAAGCAATCGGTCCTATTCCGATTCCTGACTTAAATGCCGGATCAAGAACAGGCCCATCAACTATAAGCCCTGTGCAGGGATTGGGTCTATCAAGAACAACGAATTTTACGTTGTTTTCTTTCGCTGATTCCATACAGTATTCCATTGTGGAGATGTAAGTGTATGACCTTGAGCCGATATCCTGAATGTCAAAAAGAAGAATATCAATGTCCTTAAGCATTTCTTTTGTCGGTCTGTTTGTTTTTCCATAAAGACTATATATTGGGACACCTGTTTTGCTGTCGATATTATCAACGATTTTGTCTCCTGCATATTCACCACCTCTTATACCATGTTCGGGTCCAAATAGCGCTACTAATTTGACATCTGGAAGTGAAGCAAGCACATCAGCGGTGTGACGCAATTGGCTATTGACACCTGTTGGATTAGTGACAAGTCCAACTCTTTTTCCTTTAATAAGGTCAAGTCGTTTTTTGACTAAAATTTCATTGCCAAGAATTACTTTAGGTTTTTCTTTGAATAAAAGGTGTTTAATCGGATTTTCAGCATAAGACATTTTAACAATCACTCCCATAATTAAGATTAAAAATAAAAAAATTGTTTTCTTTTGCATATCACAGCTCCTTTAAAAATTGAAATAAACGTGTGCCGTTCAGCTCAACCTTTGAACGATTTTCATTCAATGACAATAAATTAGAATAATATTGTTTGTGTCAAGAGTAATATTAGAATATAGCAACCAAGGAACCTATAATATTCAACACAAGATGAATGAAATATTTAAATTGTATTGGTCAGATTATAAATTGAAATCTCTGAAATACTTACTAATCTGTCATTCCCGCCCCTGCTTTTGCAGGGGTAAACTCCAGCGGGAATCCAGAATTATATTAAAGTTCCTTAAAAAACCCTGGATTCCTGCGTTCGCAGGAATGACACGACGTCAGTTTTTAGTATTTCAGAGATTTCTAATTATGATTTAGAAAGGACATCGAGTGTAATTTGAGTAATTATTTTTGCTAATTCGTCTTTATCAATTTTTTTCTGTTCTGTTTCCCTCTTTATAATACAACCGGAACAAACAGGACAAAGCGTATTCATCTTCTCACAAATGTGCGAACTCATAAAAATATCCATCTGCTCCTCAACAGTCTTCCTGATTGCTTCCTTGCCATCTTTAAGAAGCTGAGGATAATTATTAAATTTCGAATCGCCCTCAAGAACTTTCCTCACACTCTCACAGGCATTGACTGACATTCCCGTAAAATAATTTATCTTCGCAATCCCAAGGGAAATTGATTTCCTGAAATCCTCTTCCGACAAACCAGTTCCACCGTGTAAAACAAGCGGAATACCGACTCTCTCATTTATTTGCGTCAATCGCTCAAAATCAAGCTTCGGTTTTCCCCTGTAAAGCCCGTGAGCTGTTCCAATCGCCACAGCTAAAGCATCAACACGTGTCCTTCTCGCAAACTCTTCCGCCTGATTAACATCCGTATATACAGAGACATCAGAATCCCCACTGCCCTCCTCACTTGCTTCCGCAGAACCAACATGCCCTAATTCTCCTTCAACGCTTATGCCTATTGCGTGGCACATCTTCACAACTTCAGCGGTCTTCTCCACATTTTCCTCAAATGGGAGCTTTGACCCATCAAACATAATAGATGTAAATCCACAGCGGATAGCTCGCATAATCGCTTCTAAACTCTCTCCATGATCAAGATTTAGCGCTACAGGAACCTTAACTCGTTGTACAACATTGATTATGGTGGGTGTGATGTTTTCAATATTAACGTATTTAAAATGAACCTCGGCAATATTCAAAATAACGGGTGAAGCTTTATTAACTGCCGCTTCTAATATCGCCTCTAAAAATTCAAGATTCACAACATTAAACGCACCGACTGCATATTTATTCAACCTTGCATCAGCCAGAATATCTTTTAAATTCACTAAAGCCATTTAACGCACTCCTTTTAATATTGAATCCTCAGCTTATTAGAATCACAATCCCCACAGTTCAGTAACATTACCAACCGTTCAATCAAGTCAATTTAATCATATAAAATTATGATTATTTATGAAAATTATAAATTTTTTGTCAAGCATTTGCTTTAAACTCATCTCTTCTTGAAAAAATCTATGAATTCCAAACGCTAACATTTTTTCTTGCCATTACAAATAATCTCATATAACTATACACCGCCTTTAATTCATTTTTTCGAAACATAGGTAATTAAATGGTTTTTTGGAAAAGAACAAAAGAAATGGTTTATTCTATTGAGAGAGGACTCAAGACTTATCTCACTAACCATTTTTTCCCTCTCATTAATTACAAAGAAAAAGATTACGAAGTAACAATCCCATTATCAGGAAGAAAAACTATCGTCCGTTTCATCAATCTTCCGAATGGTAAATCTTATGTCTTGCGACTCTATATAAAAAGTGATCTCGATGCAGTTCATCGACATCGACTCGCTGAATTTGCATTCTCACGCTCAAATGTTAACTATCCAAGGATAATCGATTTTGTCGACGACCCCACCAAATTTGGTGCTATTATCCTTGTTGAAGAACACATCAAAGGAGATACAATTAACAAGATAAATTACTCAGTAGAATTATCCGAGAAAATTGCCATACAACTTGCCTCTCTTCATAATATCAGGTTAGATCAATATGGAACGCCGGATAATTTAAAGGATAAAAACTTCTTTAAATCCCTTGTTAGACGAATCTCACATAGAATGTGGGGTATAAAGAGAAGCTCAATCATCAGAGAAACTCGACTTATTTCTCACATCTTAAAATGGCTTAAACTCTGGGATGAAAAATTCAAAATAATTACTATTTACAATCTTACTCATGACAAGTTGAATGAGAGTAATATAATACTAACTGATGAGGGTAAAATTCACTTGATTGATTTTGCCACTTTACAATATGCTTATTTAAGTAAAGACCTTATTAAGATGCATCATTCCTTTTGCAAAAATGATGAATCCAAAATCTCAACATTTAACAAAACTTACTTTGCCTACTTGTCAGAAAAGGAAGAAGAGAAGCGGTTCAATTCACTCAAACCTTTTTATCATACCTGGCATCACATTAGTTTTTGTGCCGCATATTGCAAAAGGTTTGAGAAAAGTATATATTATAAATCTCTCTCTGATGCTCCTAATAAAGAACTCGCTCTTAAGCACTGGAACGAGGTCAAAGAAATCACAGGCATTTTTTAAATGCCTTTTGAATAGATAAATACGAATCTTACAAATTGAGATCTCTGAAAAATTATTTAAATGTATGGAACGCATATATGCATTCCATACAATTCCCCTCTTGAGAGGGGTTAGGGGTGTGTAAATCAAATATTTCAGAGATTCCAATTAGAAACACAAAAAGGAGGCAATTATGCTCATAAAGAAATTCTCTTTTTCGTTTTTTCTCCTCGTTATACTAATTAACACTTCTATCTTATACAGTCAGGTGGAACGTCCACCTGTGTTAGATGAGACCGCAATGATAATGATAAAGGAAACCTACAACTTAATTAACCAAGGAGGGGATAAAGTCTGGAAAGATTGGAGCAAAAATAAATTCCCTGTTCTATTAATTGATCAGGATTATCTGTTTTTAATTAATCTTCCTCAACCACCTTCTGATTTCACAGAATATAAAGAAACCGATCCAGACCTCGGAAAAATCTATTACAAAAAAGGGTCTTTATCTCCTGATCTCAGAGCATCTTTCTTGCTTAATAATCAACCTGTTGCAGCGATAGGGGTTCAAAAAGGAGATTTCTCAATGATAAAATGGGTTGGTAACTTAACTCAGGAAATGTTTCACGCCTATATCTTTTCTCAACCCCAAACAAAGGAAAAAATTGATTCGCTGAAATTAGGAACAGCAGAAAATCAGGACTGGCAATCCTCTTATCCATTCCCTTACTCGGATGACATCATTAGTCTCATTATTTCTCAACAATATTCAAAGCTTAAAGACCCTCTCTCAGCCAATGAAGAAATTATTGGAAAACTTAATAATGCTTACGAAATTATAATGATTTATAAACAATATCTTACGAATTCATTTAAGGATATTGATGCCTATTCTTATTCCAAATACCGAGAATGGATGGATGGTGTCGGGTTTTATACCGAATATAAAATCTTAGAATTTGCCGCTTCCGAGGAATACAAACCCACACAAGCCTTTGCAGACCATATACTTTATAAAGATGATGGAGGATATAAAAAATACTTTAACCTCTATTCCAAAGCCATCAAACACAAATTTACAAACTATGAGTTTTTACCAACAAACCAACCGAGACAGTTTTCCTATTTAGGTATGGAAAAGGCACTTCTCTTAGACAAGGCTTTGCCTGATTGGAAAAGCAAATTTTTTGATAAGGAAACCTGGTTAGATGACCTCATCAAGCAAAGCATCAATAAAATAACGTATTACAAAAATAAACTCACAAAACCAACACGATTATATGCCGAGAATCCGATGCCTTTAGATGAGGTGCTTGAGGCAGTTGGTGAAAGTTGTATGGTTCCTGTCAACTTTGCAGAAGGAGCAAAAGAAAAATTACATAAAACTGATTACAAACCTGCTTTCATCGATACGCCCGCAATCCAAATACTCGAATTTTTCGTGGAAATGTTCAACTTAACAATTACACTAAACGAAAAAGGAATCTGGGTAGATAAAGTAGAATAAATTCTTTCTTTATTTAGGAAACTCAACTTTACATTCCTGAAGAAGTTTTTCTTTTAGTTCATTTCTAATCTTTGTTCTTTTTTCATTTTCGAAAACTTTTGTTACCTCAGCCCGAATTTCTTTTAGTTCTGGAGGACGTATATCTGTCAACTTGAGAAAATAGTATCCCTCGCTTGTCTTTACAGGTTCACTTACATCATTTAGTTTCAGATTCCTTATATATCCATCCAATTCCTTTTTATAGGATTCCTGAATCCAGCCCACATCCCCACCAAATTTTGCAGAGGGGTCATCCGAATATTCTTTTGCAAGCTTCTCAAAGTCCTCACCACTTTTTAATTTCTCCTGAATCATATTCAACTCGGGTTCGATTCGTTTAAAAGCGTAATGAACTGACGCCATCGACTCGGGATTCTCTATAGGACCCACACTAACAAAAATCATACCGATTCTTCTATTTGTATACCTCTCAAATGCGCTATAATTCTTTTTAAAGAAATCTTGAAGTTCACTTTCAGTAGGACCTTTTCCCAGCAACTGTTTTTCTATAAAAAGTTTTGTCAGCATATTATTCTCTATATACTTCATTTTCTTTTTATATTCCTCTTTTTGATTGTAACCTTTATCCCGTGCGATATTTATATATAGGTTATCCTCTAAAATGCGAGATAAAATCTCTTTCCTTTGCTCTTTCCTCAACTGTCTATCAATTTTGTTGGTATCGAGGTAATTCAAGAAATTAGAATAAGTAAATTTAAAATCAGCTACCTTGAAAATCACATCCTCATCTTTAATATCTGGCTTATTTAAAATATCAAAATTCTCAACTATCTTTTTCTTCTCACGATATTCCTTTTTTATATTCTCAAGAGCTATCTGTTTTTTCTCTGCCTGAATCTTATCATTTATAACACTCTTCACATTTTCCAAAGGCGTAACCCAGCTATCCTTTTCTTCCTCAACCTTAATAATACAGTAGCCATATTTAGTTTTAATAGGTTCGCTGAATTCGCCCATCTTTAAGCTCCAGGTTTCCTTATCAAAAGATTGATATTTCCCCTTTGGAAGAAATCCAAGATTTCCTCCTCTTCTTCCACTGGGAGCATCGGAATATTTGATTGCCAGCTCATTAAAATTCTCACCTTCCTTTATCCTTGTATAGATAGCTTTCGCACGTTCCAACACTCTTGTCTCATCCTCAGCTGTTGGTTTTTCGCTCCCAAAATCAAAAAAGATATAACTAATCTGTCTCATCTTGGGATTAGTATATTCTTCTATATGCTGATTGTAATAGTTCTTTATCTCTTCTTCTGTTACAGAGATGGAACTATTCACATCCCGAATAAATAATTCAGTCAAAATATTTTTACTCACGTTCTCTATATCCATTTTAAAACTACTTGTCCTCTCTATCTCTTCTTTAATTGCCTTTTGAGCCAGCAATTCTTCAAAAATAATATTTTTAGCCACTTCCTTATTTTTATCAACCGAGCCTAAATACTGCTCTATGTCTATTCCTTTTATACTTAAATAAAGATTGATGTCATTTATAGTGATAACAGAGGAATCATATTTAGCTACAATTTGATCCTTCTTCTCTATCGCAAATAAAAAGTTTAGTATAACCACTAAACTGAGAAAGGAAATTAGCATTTTTATTTTTATCATTATGTTTCCTACCTCTTAAATTAATATGAAAAATCTATTATCTCGCATATTCTTGCGTGAGGGATGTCGCATTACAGTCTCTCAAAACTCTCCATTAATAACTTCTAAGAATATATCTCCACGCAATTCTTCCCCTTCTTCTTTGCGTTATAAAGAGATTCATCAGCCTTTTTTATCATTTCCTGTAACGTCGTTTTCCCCTCGCCATCTAATGAAGTTACACCAAAGCTAATAGTAATAGAAATCTCTTTATCAGAGAATGTAATCTTGCTCAACTCAACCATTTCCCTAAGTCGCTCAGCAACATTCTTCGCCCCTTCCAAATTAGTGTTCGGAAGAACGACCGCTATTTCCTCTCCACCGTATCTAACAGCAATATCAACATTTCTGATGTTGTCCCGAATAATTTTTGAAACGGCTCTTAGAACTTCATCTCCAGCCTGATGACCATAAACATCATTCACTTTTTTAAAATCATCAAGGTCTCCCAAAATTAAAGAAAGAGACTGTTTGTACCTTACAGCTCGGAAATATTCGTAATTTATCTTATCACTAAAAAACCTCCGATTATACAATCCCGTTAAGGAATCAGTAATAGTAAGCTTCGCAAGAAGCTTCTCCATCTGAATCGATTCTATTTTGAACTTCCCAATCTGCTTATAAGCATCCTCTAATTCCAACTTAAGCCTGCTTATTTCTCCATCTTTATCAAATACCCTCCTTTCCATATCAAGGGCAATGGACTCAAGTTTATTAGAAACTATTTTCTCTGATAAAACAGTAAAATACATCTCCAACGCTTGATCAATGAGGGGTTCCACTTCTTCCTGAGATAAGGGTAAGGCAACACATTTATATACAAAACTTGAATTGAATGCCTGAACAATTTTATCCGGATTATCTATGGGAACAACGAAAAGTCTGACAGGGTCAGGAAAATCACTTTTTACAGATTTTAAAAACTCTAATCCCCCACAATCCCCTAAATCAACCCCCGATAGAACAACACAAATTTCATTATCCCGAAGAATATTATAAGCGGAATTCTTATCGGAAGCGCTCAAAATATTGTATCGCGGGCAAAGAATATTTCTCAAATCCTCAATCACAGCCTCATTCTTGTCGACAATCAATAAATTAACTTTTCTCTCATCCATCTTAATTGTGTATAATTAACCAAATAATCCTTTAAAACTAAAAATAAAGAACAGCGATGTTAAACAGTTTTTATTCTTAAATTTCAAGTTAAAAATCAACACTTTTCCATATCATGCGACTTGAGGTCTCTGAAAAACTAACTAATTGTAGGGTTGACGCTTGAGTATCGAGGCACGTAACACTTCTTTCAGTTGGTGAGACCTTGGTCTCGCCAATCTGTCAGTCGCTTAAAAACTTAATTTAAAAATAAGTTGATTTTTTCTGATGAATCTTAGATTTAATATCTTATCAAAAATCAATAATGACACTGATTCTTGAATCCTATAATAATGAACCTTGGAACATTAAACTTAAAACTTTAAACCTTAAACTTATAATGGAAAGGGGTATACAATGCTGAATCACATCTGGGCTTGGATACTAATTATCGGTGTGCTATTTGGAGTCTTTGCCGGAATTCAGAAAGTAGTAACAACACCGGGCGGATTTATGGAAAAATCTCAAACCGCCAGAGATGTCGGTAAAAATATCACCAATGGTGCTATAAAGGGCGCTGATACCGCTGTCGAAATCTGCCTGAGTTTTATTGCGAAGATGGCTTTATGGCTCGGAGTAATGAAAGTTGCTGAAGATGCAGGTTTGATTACCGCTTTAGCACGGATGATTAGACCCATAATGCGTGTGCTTTTCCCTGAAGTTCCTGCAGAACATCCCGCTAATGGCGCAATGATGATGAATATCGCCGCAAATATGTTAGGTCTTGATAATGCCGCCACTCCTTTTGGATTAAAAGCAATGACTGAGCTTCAAACCCTCAATAAAACTAAAGATACGGCTACAAATGCAATGGCTACTTTCTTAGCTATCAATACTTCCAATGTGAATATTATTCCTTTCTCCATAATCGCTTATAGAGCAAGCGAACCCTATCTATCAAAAAATGCCGCAGGAATATTCTTCCCAACACTCCTCGCTACGACTATCTCAACTGTTGTGGCTGTAATCGCTGTAAAAGCCTTCCAAAACTTAAAAATGTTCTCCGAAGCGGACAATAATTCATCGGAAAGTTCTGAATCTTAAGGAGGGACTAAGATGGGCAAAATGTTTATTACATCATTCGATTTAATATCACAATGGGTTATCCCAGCAATAATTCTTTACATTGTCATATATGCTTACTTTAAAAAAGTAAAAGTATATGAATCATTCATTGAAGGAGCCAAAGAAGGTTTCGGAATCGCAATAATGATTATCCCTTATCTTGTGGCGATACTAATGGCGATTGAAATCTTCAAAACATCAGGAGCAATGGAACTCTTCAAAACAATTTTTACACCCTTAACAAAAATTATCGGAATGCCCGTAGATTTATTACCTTTAGCAATTATCAGACCCTTATCTGGAAGTGGTGCTCGGGGATTTATGCTTAGCGTATTCGATGCTCACGGTGTGGATTCCTTTGCGGGAATGATGGCATCAGTAATGCAAGGAAGCACAGAAACAACTTTTTATATCCTCGCCGTATATTATGGTGCCATAGGAATTAAGAAAACCAGACATACACTTCCTGCTTGCTTATTAGCAGACGTTGCTGGTATACTTGCATCTGTTTTCATTTGTCAATTGTACTTCGCGAACTTAAAATAATTACTTAAACCACGAAGGACACGAAGAACACAAAGATTATAAGAAACAAAAATGAAAAAGATTAAAGATTCACATTTAAGAGTTATCTCACAAATTCTTTTCTTATTCTTATTTCTATTTCTATTATTAAACACGCGTTCAACAACAGATAAAATCGAATACCCTGTCAAACTCTTTCTTGAATTAGACCCGCTCAATTCAGTTATCACCGTAATCTCAACTCGTTCTCTATATAAAAGCTTAATCATATCACTCATCATTATAATTCCTACATTATTTTTGGGTAGATTTTTTTGCGGATGGATTTGTCCCTTAGGAACACTCAATCATTTTTTTGGCTGGTTCAAATCAGCAAAAAAAGGTAAAGCACGAATCGATTCTAACCGATTCAAAAATTGGTATAAGACAAAATACTACATCCTCATTGCAATGTTAATAATGGCACTGTTTACATCTATTCATACAGGACTACTCGACCCTATATCCATAATGATTCGCTCTTTCGGAATGATAATTTTTCCAGCATTCAATTTTCTTATCACAAAAATTGCCGAAATCTCTGACGCAAAAGGGATGGAAAAAATTTCCAATGCATTAAGTTTTCTTACTGTCGTTAAACAACCCCATTATCATCTCGTCTGGATAATCGGAATTTTCTTCCTTGTAATAATCATTGCAAATAGATTTATCCCCAGATTATGGTGCAGAGCCTTCTGCCCTTTAGGAGCACTTCTCGGCTTCTTCTCCAGATTTTCCGTATATCGGCTAAATAAAAATTATGATAAATGCAC
>Ga0315285_10008985_pt1 | contig 10233 bp, 7 predicted proteins | sample YL17G09_36_MG_FD_203698 | JGI IMG/M metagenome (GOLD analysis project Ga0315285, IMG submission 203698) | Sediment microbial communities from Yellowstone Lake, YNP, Wyoming, USA - YL17G09_36 | ecosystem: Environmental > Aquatic > Freshwater > Lake > Sediment | place: USA: Wyoming | collected... | reverse complement strand
TAATCCCACTCCACCTCCATTCAGTTTTGCTCAAGAATTTTCGATGAACAAAGGGGGGAAAAAGGAGAAATTTCATGTGTAAATTTCTCCTCTGAATTAGAATTGAAAGGGGGTGAATTTAACTCTCGTCCAAAAAATTTGAGAAAGGAGGTCAAAAGATATCTATGAAAATTACCCGAAGAACCTTTTTAAAGATTTCGGGGGCCACGGCAGCAGGCACAGTGATGGGCGGCCTGGGATTCGATCTGTCTCCGGCTGAGGTTTATGCCCAGGAACTCCGAATCAAAGGGGCGAAGGAAACTACGACGATCTGCTGTTACTGCTCGGTCGGTTGTGGAATCATTGTCCATACCGATGCCAAAGGAAAAGTGATTAACACTGAGGGTGATCCCGATCATCCTACCAGCGAAGGCGCTCTCTGTGCAAAAGGGATGTCACTCTATCAGCTGGTTACCAACAAAGATCGGCTGACGAAGGTCTTATACCGGGCTCCTAACAGCTTGAAATGGGAAACAAAGTCTTGGGATTGGGCCCTTTCTGAAATAGCAAAGAGGATTAAGAAGAGCCGTGATGCCAGTTTCGTTCAGAAGAATGATAAAGGTCAGGTGGTCAATCGGACCAATGGTATCGCTGGAGTAGGAAGTTGTCATATCAATAATGAGGAGGGCTGGCTCTATGCCAAACTCCTCCGCAGCCTCGGAGTTATCTACATGGATCACGAGGCCCGTCTCTGACACAGCTCCACTGTAGCGGCTCTGGGAGAGTCGTTCGGACGGGGTGCAATGACCAACAGTTGGACCGATATTGGTGTTAGCGATTGCATACTCATTATGGGAAGCAATGCGGCTGAAAACCATCCCATTGCAATGAAATGGGTCTTAAGGGCAAAGGAAAAAGGCGGAGTCATTGTCAATGTGGATCCGAGGTTCACTCGAACCTCTGCCAAGGCAGATATCTATGCTCCCATGCGCTCAGGCGCAGATATTCCATTTTTAGGTGGAATGATCAAATATTTGATCGAAAAAGATTTGATCTTCAAAGATTACGTCCTGAACTATACCAATGCCTCCTTTATTGTGAGTGAGAAGTTCGACTTCAAAGATGGTCTTTTCTCCGGATACAATCCTGAAAAGAGGGCTTATGATAAATCTTCATGGGTTTTGGAGAAAGATGAGAAAGGTATCCCAAAGAGAGATATGACCCTTCAAGATTCCAGATGTGTTTATCAACTGATGAAGAATCATTACGCTCGGTATGATCTGGATACGGTCTCCAGCATCACCGGAACTCCAAAAGCGGATCTGATTAAAGTTTACGAAACCTTTGCATCTACTGGAAAGCCGGATAGAGTGGGAACCATGCTTTATGCTATGGGTTGGACCCAACACACCGTTGGAACCCAGAATATCCGTGCAGCCTCAATGATCCAATTGCTCTTGGGCAATGTAGGTATGGCTGGAGGAGGAGTGAATGCCCTCCGAGGCGAGTCGAATGTTCAGGGGATAACAGATATGTTTCTCTACCATATCCTTCCAGGATACCTCCCCAGTCCAAATGCAGCCCTTGAGAATCTTGAAAAATATAATGCAACCACTCCAAAAACATCTGATCCGATGAGCGTTAACTGGTGGGGTAACAGACCCAAATATATCGCCAGTCTGCTTAAATCTTTCTTCGGTGAAAACGCCACTAAGGAGAACGATTTCGGATATGGATGGCTCCCGAAGCTGGATGTGGGACAGAATGCTTCCTGGCTCTTCATGTTCGATGAGATGTTCAATGGTAAATTTTCAGGATTCATCTGCTTGGGAATGAATCCGGCATGCTCAAGCCCAAATTCTGAAAAGACCCGAAAGGCTTTGGCCAAACTGGACTGGATGGTGGATATTGACCTCTTTGAAAATGAAACCAGCTCCTTCTGGAAGGGTCCAGGAATGGATCCAAAAAAGATCAAGACCGAGGTCTTCCTCCTTCCAGCAGCCTCTTCAGTGGAAAAAGAAGGAAGTATTACTGACAGCGGCCGAACAGCTCAATGGCGTTACAAGGCCTGCGATCCTCTTGGCGAGTCTAAAGCCGATGGACAGATCGTCCATGAACTCTATATGAAGGTAAAAGACCTTTATGCAAAAGAGGGAGGAACCTTCACCGATCCAATCCTGAAGCTGAAGTGGGATTATGCCAAAGATGGGAAGTTGGATCCCCATTCAGTCACGAAAGAGATCAATGGTTACTTCCTCGAAGATATTGCCGAACATCCTGTTGATAAAAAGGCCTATAAGAAGGGAACCTTGGTCCCCAACTTCGTTTTTCTTTTGGCGGATGGCCGAACATCCTGCGGGAACTGGCTCTATTCCGGAGGCTTTAATGAAACGGGAAACCTGATAGCTCGACGGGATAAAACCCCAGTGGCTTCATGTAATATCTTCCCCAAATGGGGTTATTCATGGCCGCTCAATAGAAGGATTATCTACAATCGTGCATCCGTTGATCCTCAGGGAAATCCATGGGATCCCAAACGGGCTGTTATTAAATGGGATGGCTCCAAATGGGTAGGGGATGTACCGGATAATGCCGTACCGCCCATGGCTCTCCCAAATGGGAAATATCCTTTTATTATGAAACCCGATGGTGTGGCTTCATTCTTTGGACCGGGATTGGCTGATGGGCCATTTCCAGAACACTATGAACCTCTGGAATGTCCAATTGAGAAAAACCCCCTCTCCTCGCAGAGAATTAATCCTGCCGCACCTCTCTTCAAAGGGGAACTCGACCAGTTTACGACCTGCGATCCGAAGTTCCCATTTGTGGGCACTACCTATCGATTGTGCGAACATTGGCAGACAGGTCTCATGACCAGGTACCAACCCTGGCTTGTTGAGGCCGAACCACAGATGTGCTGCGAATTGAGTGTGGAGCTGGCTAAGCTGAGAGGGATTAAGAGTGGGGATCGCGTGACAGTCAGCACCCCTCGGGGGAAAATGTGGGCAATAGCGATGGTGACAAACCGTATCAAGCCCTTTAACGTTGCAGGTCAAATCGTCCATCTTGTAGGATTACCCTGGCACTATGGATGGCTGGTTCCCAAAGATGGAGGGGATAGCTCGAACATCCTCACCCCAACCATTGGAGATGCCAATACCAATATCCCAGAATTTAAGGCCTTTATGGTTAATGTCACTAAAGAAGAGAAACCTAAACCAGCGAAAAAGCCTGAACCAAAGGCTGAGAAGAAATAAGGGAGGAGGTGATAGTCATGTCAGAAGGAAAAACTTATTTTATCGATACGAGTAAGTGCACAGCTTGTAGAGGATGTCAGATTGCCTGCAAGCAGTGGAATCAAAGATCAGCAGAAAAGACAGCCAACAGGGGAAGTCACCAGAATCCTCCTGATCTTTCCTACAACACATGGAAATTGGTCAGATTTAGCGAGGTCAGTGAGCCAAAGGTAAATTATTACTTCTTCCCGGATCAATGTCGTCACTGTATGTCTCCTCCCTGTAAAGAGGTTGCAGATGGAAAGGCGAAAGGCGCCATAATACAGGATGAAAAGACAGGGGCGGTCATCTTTAGTCCGAAAGTTAAGGTGAAGCCTGCTGACTTCAAAGAGATTCGTGAATCTTGCCCTTACGATATTCCGAGATTCAGTCCTGGAATAGGAATCATGGGAAAATGCACCATGTGTTTCGACAGGATTAGTGAAGGGATGCTTCCAGCCTGTGTTAAGACCTGTCCAACCGGGGCTATGAATTTCGGGGATCGCAAAGCAATGCTTGAGATGGCCAATAAGAGGTTGGAAGAGGTGAAGAAAGTTTATAAAGATGCCATGCTGGCTAATCCCGATGACGTGAGAGTGATCTTCCTCCTTGTAGACGATCCCAAGAAATATCATAAAAATGCTGTGGCAGATAATACGATTGGAATCACAAGAAAGATGGCACTCAAACGTCTCTTTCAACCTTTGAGTAGCCTTCGGCACATGATTGGATAAAACCCCATCCCATTTCCCTCCCCCTTGATGGGGGAGGTACAGGTGGGGGTGAATTACTAAAAGGGGGGTGTTATTAGGGCTTGTTTCGGTCGGGAGTCCGAAACAAGCCCGTTTTTTTCCAATATATTAATCACCTACGGTCGATTAAGCCAAAATATAAACCCCTCCCCCTCAGACCTGAGCTTTACACGCACTTGACACAGGGGGTATGAAAATCTCTTGTAATAACAAAAAATTATCCCCTCCCCCTTCGATGGGGGAGGGTGGGGGTGGGGGTGAATGGGAGGCCCCCTCCCCTCTACCCTGTTAGATAAGATTGTCTATTCAGCCCTGTTATTCAGCAAACATTCTATCTAACAGGGTGAATCCCCTCCCACCAAGGGAGCGGAAGATTTTAGAGAAAAAGGAGACCTGATTGAAAAAGTTAAAAGAAAGGATTCAACAGATTAAAAAGAAAAGGCCCGCCTATGGAGAGATTTTGGACTTCTACCAAAAGGTAAAGGAGGCACAAAATAAACTAAAAGCCTCTTTAAAAATTGATCCGATTAAACTCAAAAAGGAATGGAAAGAACTCCTGGCCAAAGAAGGCTTCTCATTGATTCAGAAAGAAGATTTTCCATTGGATATCGAGGCATCCGCCAGACTTTTTCAGTCCCTCTGCCAAATCGGCAAAGACGCAAATGCGCATATGGCTGAACAGGTCAGGAAAATAGAAGAGGCCCTCGCCAGCAAAAGAATAGACCTGAAGAAATTATTTAAGAAGGGAGTAAAGGAACAAAAAAATGAACAGTTGGCTGACGAGTTGGAATTAGACAAAAAAGTTTTTTCCTTTTTAATCCAGAGCAGCACGAGACCTTCCATCGAAGCGGGAATAGGAAAGTTACGAAACGAACTCGATCCTGAAACATGGCTCAAAGGATATTGCCCCATTTGTGGCTCCCTTCCTTCCTTGGGTCTATTGAAGGAAGAGGTTGGAAAACGGTATCTCCTCTGTTCCTATTGCGGATTTCAATGGCGAATTGATCGACTCATCTGCCCCTTCTGTGATAATAAAGAGCAGGAGTCTCTTCACTTTTTTTATGGAGAGGGAGAGGAAGCCCATCGCATCGACCTCTGCGATAAATGCCATCAGTATATCAAAACGATTGATCTGAGAAAAATAGAAGGGTCGGATCCTATCTTGGAAGACCTCGCCACCCTCCATCTCGATATTTTAGCTTCCCAAAAAGGCTACAAGCGGCCGGTCCCTAACCCCTGGACCACCTGACTTCCCCATTTTTCATTTGCTTAAAAATACCCCCCCCCCTTGATGATTCGGCTTCGTAAAAAGGTCAGGGCAGGTTACCGCTGGTGGGTAAGTAAAACTTTACCGCCTGCACATCAAAATTTCAACTCTATTGATTTTTTCCCCCAATCTGATAAACTCCTACCAAAGTCAAAACCCTTCAACAACAACCTATCATACTTGAACTTAAAAATTGGTTTGAGGAGGCATGCAATCGCCAGAGTGTTATCTATATTGCTGACGACCGAGTAAACCCCGTTAGAAATTCCAGCGGGGCATTATTTCTAACGGGGTAAAAGCATTTATTGGGGAATCGCTCTTAAAAAACAAAGTCCTGTGGCCCGATGCACTACTGGAATCCTTCAATCGGGTTTGATCTTCCCTTGGGGTCTTGATATATTAGGCCATCTTCGCTGATAGGTAATCCCATTTTTTAAGGTGACAATTTGGAACCTCAAACTAATGCCCCATGCCCGGGAGGACGCCCTCGAACCATGAAAATTGTTTCACCCTCTCCCTTGATGGGAGAGGGTGGGGGTGAGGGTGAGTCAAAGCCTTTGCCCCCTCACCTCAATCCTCTCCCCCGGAGGGGAGAGGAGGTATATTAGGGGCTATTTTCTACATAATTTAATTGGTGGAAAAAACTTTTTGAAGACACAACAGTGGAAGAGAATAAATCTTTAATTCCAGTTGAGCGAATCGAGCGATCAATCCTTCTGATTCGGGGCCAGAAAGTCATGCTGGACCGCGATTTGGCTTTTCTCTATCGGGTTCCCCAAAAGTTCTAAACCAAGCAGTCAAGCGCCATATAGATAGGTTCCCGGGAGACTTCATGTTCCAGTTAATTATGGAAGAAGCAAAAATTTGGTGGGATCAAGTCAGTGCTGACCATTTAAGGTCACAAATTGTGACCTTAAAAAGGGGACAGCACATCAAGTACCGTCCATATGCTTTCACCGAACACGGGATACTAATGCTATCAAGCGTCTTGAACAGTGAACGTGCCATTCAGGTGAATATCGAGATCATGCGGACGTTCGTCCTTCTTCGAAGGATGCTCGCATCCCATGCGGAATTGTCCCGGAAACTCAATGCCCTGGAAAAGAAGTATGATGCTCAATTTAAAGTGGTTTTTGATACCATCCGTCAATTGATGATACCCCCGGAGCGCAAGCGACGCCCTATTGGATTTCTTGTTGGAGAGAAATAGAATAAGAGTTAGTGAAAAAAAGGAGTCAAGTCGGACACGCGACACAGGCAAAGAAAAGGGGTCCCCTTTACCTGAGTTAGAGCTATCTCCATTGATTTTTTATCCCAATTTGGTAAACTCATACAAGAATCAAATCTTCGACTTTCCAGGATAGGGTCAAGGGGTAATTAGGATTTAGAATAAACCAGCAGAGTTAGGTTAAAATTGGAAATGAAATTTGAAAGTGCGACCACAAATTATTTTTTAGGAGAAAGAGAAAAAAACATTATTAGGGAAAGACATGATTGATTTCAAAGAAAAGGCCAATCTAATCTGGGCAGTTGCTGATTTATTGCGTGGTGATTACAAACAGGCGGATTATGGAAAAGTCATTCTGCCCATGACGGTCCTTCGGCGTCTGGACTGTGTTTTGGAGCCAACAAAACAAAAAGTATTGAACTTTTTACCTAAAGTCGAAAAGATGTCCCAGGCGGCAATTGATGCAACCCTCAATAAAATAGCAGGATTCAATTTTCATAACCGCAGTCAGTTTAACTTCAAGAAACTGGTAGCTGACCCAAACAACATTGCCGCTAATCTCCGCAATTTTATCAATGGGTTTTCTGCCAGCGCCAGGGAGATTATAGAGTATTTTAATTTTGACGACCACATTTCACGAATGGACGACCCTCAAACCAACCTGCTCTATCTCGTAGTCAAGCGGTTTGAAGAAATTGAGCTATCCAATATGTCTTCGATTGAAACGGGCTATGTCTTTGAAGAGCTTATCCGCAGGTTTGCTGAGCTATCAAATGAAACTGCCGGAGAGCACTTTACCCCTCGTGAAGTGATCCGCCTCATGGTCAACCTGCTCTTCTTGAATGATCGCGAAATCTTAACGAAGAAAGGAATTGTTAAGACTCTTTACGATCTTGCCTGTGGCACGGGAGGTATGCTGTCAATAGCTGAGGAGTACCTGCAAGAATTGAATCCCGACGCTCGGCTGGAGGTCTTTGGTCAGGAAATCAACCCTGAATCCTATGCCATCTGCAAATCGGATATGCTGATTAAGGGACAGAACCCGGCCAATATCAAATTCGGCAATACCTTTACGGTGGACGGTCTGGAATACGAAAAATTTGACTATATGCTGAGTAACCCTCCCTTCGGAGTGGAATGGCGTAAGGCTGAAAAGATCATCAAAACGGAGCATGAGAATAAAGGTTTTGCCGGACGATTCGGCGCTGGCTTGCCGCGCATTAACGACGGATCATTTCTTTTTCTGCAGCACATGATCTCTAAGATGAAACCGTCTGACGGCGGCTCCCGTATTGGTATCATCTTTAACGGATCGCCACTGTTTACCGGCGGGGCGGGAAGCGGAGAAAGCGAAATCCGCAAATGGATCATTGAAAATGATATGTTAGAGGCGATTGTCGCCCTGCCGGATCAACTGTTCTATAACACCGGCATCGCCACGTATATCTTGATTGTCACCAACCGGAAGAACCCTGAGAGAAAAGGAAAAATACAACTCATCAACGCCACAGGCCAGAAAGATGAAGATGAGGGCCGTCCTAACCGTTTCTGGTTAAAAATGGCCCGCAGCCTCGGCAATAAACGCAAGGAAATAGGTGACGGGAAAAACGGCAAACCGGACCAGATTGGGTTTATCACCAAAATTTACGGTGATTTTCGTAAAGGGCCGTTTTGCAAGATTTTCCCAAACGAGTATTTCGCTTATTGGCGGGTGACAGTTGAACAGCCTTTGAAAGATGCAAATGGAAAGATCGAAACCGATAAAAACGGCAACCCCAAGGCGGACAGTAATCTGCGTGATTATGAAAACATTTCTTTCCTTCGTGAGCAAAATGGCAAATTAGTGAAGCAGACGATCGAGGAATACTTTGAAAAGGAAGTGAAGCCCCACCTGCCTGACGCTTGGATTGACGATATTAAAACCAAAGTCGGTTACGAAATCAACTTTACAAAATATTTTTATGAGTTCAAGCCGCTCCGTTCTCTGGAAGAGATCCGGAGGGACATACTGGCCTTAGAGCAGGAAACAGAAGGCATGATAAAGACGGTGATTGAATAATGAAGCGGTATAAGAAGTACAAACCGTCAGGGATTGAGTGGATCGGTGAGATACCGGAGCATTGGACTTTAGCAACAGTTGGCAGAGTTTCAAATTTGGGAAGAGGTAGAGTAATTAGTTCAATTGAAATCGGGGAGAATCCGGGTGAGTTTCCTGTTTACAGTTCACAAACTGAAAATAATGGTGTGATGGGTTACTTAAACTCATTTAATTTTAAAGGTGAGTATGTAACATGGACAACTGATGGTGCAAATGCAGGAACAGTTTTTTTTAGGAAAGGTAAGTTTAATTGCACTAATGTTTGCGGGACAATTCAACCAAAAAATTGGGAACAAATTGATTTACGGTTCATTCCTTACTTTCTGAATTTAGGAACAAAGTATTCCGTTCGGTTAGACATTAATCCAAAGTTGATGAATAACATGATGGCAAAAATTCCTATTGTAATTCCCCCCAAAGAAGAACAAACCACTATTGCCAACTACCTCAACTACAAAACCGCACAGATTGACGACTTGATTGCAAAAAAGCAAAAACTGATTGACCTGCTCAACGAAGAAAAGACCGCCATCATCAACCAGGCAGTGACCAAAGGATTGGATCCTAACACGCCCATGAAAGACAGCGGCATCCCATGGCTCGGGGAAATTCCAGCTCATTGGGAAATCAGGAAGTTGAAATACGTATCCAAAATTAATCCAGAAGCTCTAACCGAAAATACAAAAGAAGATTTTAGATTTTTTTATATTGATATAAGTAGCGTCGATTCAGAAGGTAACATTACGGATTTGATTGAGTTGTTATTTAAGGATGCACCGTCACGAGCAAGAAGAATTGTGAAACAAGAGGATACGATAATTTCAACGGTAAGGACGTATCTAAAAGCAATCGCCTTTATCCAGAGAGAAGATAGCAATCTAATCTGTTCTACTGGGTTTTCGGTTATTAGACCTGACCCAAAGGTCTTTAGACCCAAGTTCCTTTTTTGTCTACTTAGAAGTGATAAGATTATAAATGCTATATCATCTTTGTCGAAAGGAGTGAGTTACCCAGCAATAGATAGCGAAGATCTTGCGGAAATGGCAACATGGTTTCCACCCAGAGAAGAACAAGATGCGATTCTTAATTATATTGAAGCAAACAAATACAGAATTGATAAAACAATATCGAAGATAAATAAAGAAATCGAACTCCTCCAGGAATACCGCACTGCATTGATCAGTGAAGCTGTGACAGGTAAAATAAAGGTGTCATGACATACAAAGAATTGGTGGCCAAGCTGAATGAACTTCGCCGTTTGCCTGCCGAAACGGAGGTTTTTGAGTTTAAGGAGGCCAAGAACACCTACGATTTCAACAGGCTGGGCGAATACTTTTCGGCGTTATCAAATGAGGCAAATCTCAAAGGTAGACCTCATGCCTGGTTGATTTTCGGAATTAAGGACAAAGGGAGAACGATTGTCGGCAGTCTGTTTCGTCCAGACCGTAAAGACCTGGACAGCCTGAAAGGCGAGATAGCGAGGAAAACAACTAACCGGATCACCTTTATTGAAATCCATGAACTCTACCTGCCGGAAGGCCGGGTGCTCATGCTGGAAATCCCGGCGGCACCGAAAGGGCTACCGATAGCGTTTGAGGGGCATTATTACGGCAGGGACGGCGAGGAGCTATCTC
>Ga0315285_10008982_pt1 | contig 10235 bp, 9 predicted proteins | sample YL17G09_36_MG_FD_203698 | JGI IMG/M metagenome (GOLD analysis project Ga0315285, IMG submission 203698) | Sediment microbial communities from Yellowstone Lake, YNP, Wyoming, USA - YL17G09_36 | ecosystem: Environmental > Aquatic > Freshwater > Lake > Sediment | place: USA: Wyoming | collected... | reverse complement strand
CAAGGAAATCAAGCACACTTCCATTCAGCCTGACTTCGTCTTTCAAAGCATCGCCGACGTCGAAAACTTATTGATAGGATGATGGGGGGATAGGGAGATTGGGGGACACGGAGATAGGGGGATGATAAAACAAAGAGAAGGAGGGAGCCATAAGGGTTTAAAAATTTTTCCCGTGAGTTTCAAAAGTAGACATTTAATACACTGCTATAAGTAAGGATTTGATCCGCTAAACCCCGTTAAATCCGTTAACGACTTCTTCCTGTAATTTTCGATTCCAAAAAGTTTAAAAAAGGCGTATATTACAAATAATAATTGATAACCCTGTGGAAAATTCAAGCTTCCCTTAAGAACAATAATTGATTAAAAAGCAGGATCGATAACGTGGTGGGAAGAAGAATTTGAACCATGTTCGGGAAAAAGAATCAGGATTTTGTTTGTCAAGGATTAACAAAATCGAGATAAAAAACGGAGGGAAGGAAAGGTGGTAACACGCAACATTAAGTGTATGGGATGTGAATTTGAAGGTAAAGTAGAAGCTCGGGATACAGTTGGAGTAGTCCCAGAGAATGAGATTTTCAAAAGTTTAGGAAAAGATACAAATACTGGATACCTTTTACTTCGCTGTCCTTCATGTGGTAGAAATATAGCGGTTGACCCGTTAAAAGCATTTCTTAGCAGAAGGATGAAAGGTTATCCAGTTAATAAAGAAGAATCAATAGAGGAGCATTTTGAGGATAAGAGGGAAAAAGAAGTGGAGATCGATTTCTCTCAGCGTTTCCCGTGCAGCGATGGGAACTTTATTGGTGTCATCAATGAGCAGGGAGTTTGTAATACCTGTGGGAAGCCTTACCTACAAACCTACATTGACAGGGTTATTGAAATATTGAAAGATCTTACTAATGCATGGAAAAAACAAGAAGATCCTTTCGAAATTGTGGCGAAAGCGACAAAGGTTTTTGTGGCTATATCAGCGGTAGTAATACATTCAGCGTATCGGGCGGATCCTAATAAGATAGGTCTTGAAGAGCGTGTAGAGGATTTTACTGAAGGTATAACTCCACTTTTGAAGAATGATATCCTAAGTTGGGCGAAAACTTTATTGAGCAATAAGACGGGGATGAAAAGTGTGTAACTGTTTGCTCTGAATACAGACAAAGAGAGTTTCATTCCTGGACCCATCTTCGCATTGGGGCATCTTAACTTTTTGTCCAAGAAACGACGATATGCTGATTGTTGGTGCATTAAACAAATAATATGAATGAAAAAGTTCTAATTGCAATTTTGGGTATCTTGGGAAGCATATTGAGTGCGTTTATAGGATACTTTTTAGGAAAAAAGAAAAAAATCGATGAACTTCGTTTAAATCAAGCATTCCCAAGAGCTGAAGAAATCTCAACGCTGATGCAAGATATTTATCATTCCGATATCTCATTTGCAGAATGGTGGAAGAAAAATTTTGGGCATTTAGAAAATATTCAGCAAGGCATAAACTATTTTGAAGAACTTGATATTTATCGAGACACACGGAGGGATATAATTTCCCTTCATGATAAAAGAAACCGTCTTCGTCAACACACTCGAATAGCAAGAATTTATTTAAACCAAAAAGTTCTTGACGATATTGAAAAATATCTTGAAATTGATTCATTTTCTTATTCGCATGATGGTATGGGCGGAATTTTATTCACTTCCTTTTGGGGAGAATTTTTTTTAAACTTACTTGACGAAGAGAAAAGTAAAGAAAGAAAAAAATCATATAGAAGAATCAAAAATCGATTTAACAAAATGCACAATGTCTAACAATTCACTTCAGGGGCCGAGAAGTTGCCGCTTTTGCGCCTAAATTCAAATGTTATAAATTTCAAATCGTAATTGATAATAATGCGTATTACCTCCCGGTGCAGACTTGTGGGTGGAGTCCGCAAGCGATTTTTTAAGCGCTTAGAATAAAGACTTTGTGTTTACTGTGAATTCTTAACTACAATATTTATATGAGACCATTTAATCATATTGCTCCTGTATTTGTATTACCAGAAGGGAGCACATCAAACGATTGGGATCTTGCTGGTACTGGATTCTGCTTCCGTGCGCCAGAATTCATCGTCACCGCCGCGCACTGCATTGGTAATGCAGTGATTGGGCAGATTGGGATCTTCAATTTTTCAGATGGGGAGATAATACGAGCTATCGATATACTTAAACACAATACGGCAGATATTGCGATAATACGTCTGTCGAGTAATGAGAGTAGGCTAATCCCATTTTGGAATTTTGTTTCAAATTATTCGCTCGGAGAAAAGTTTTACACATATGGCTTTCCATACGAAGATCAATCAACGGGCAGAAGAGTGATTACCCCAAGGCTTTTTACCGGCATCTTTCAACGATTCTTTGATTACTCTCATGGCCCATGGAATTATCATGCCACAGAATTAAACATTCCAGCACCTATGGGTCTTAGCGGTGGCCCATTGTTTCGTCCAGGTGCCCCTCAGATGCTAACTGGCATGGTTACGGCTAACTTCGAAAGCCAGGTAATAGTAGATTATTATGAAGAACAAGTAACCGAAAGGGAAAAACACATCTACAAGACATCAAAGGTAGTTACCTACGGTGTTGCTTTGCTACTTGATAAACTGGGCGAGTGGCTAAACGAACATCTGCCACCATCTGACCCCGGCAAGTATGCCTCAGGTTGGCACGAATAATCGTGTTGATAGCTCAGCCAGCGTTTGACAATCACATCCACCGGAGCCGCCGAAGCGAATCTCGTATGGTTTGTTTCGGTGATGTTCAGTGGCCCAGTGAAGTGGGGCGTTATCCTCTCTTTCAATCGGAAATCGTCAACCCTTGGCTTAATTAATTCTTCACACTTTGTAGGTGCAACGTTGAATAGGTAGGGAGGATTTTGATGCTCACCTCTCGGATAATCTTTGATGGCCCTCCCTCTAATTCTTCTTTTGAGGCAGGTGCTTACGAGTAAATTTTCCAATCCTGCTTTTCACCTTTTTATTAGACCAATGGGCTTGTTTCTCAAAATTAGGATCCTCTCATTTTTCGAGAAGCCCCTGCTGATTTTGGGATGAAGTCTTCAGAGGGTATCTTCTGGGAAGGGGCGTTTACATGGAGGGAAAAGGCGATCACCTTATATCTTTTCAAAAGAAATCTTCACTCTTTGGGGTATTCTCCGTTCACCCGTGGCAGGTCTGCCTGCCTATCTCTTAGGCAAACAAGGGGTCAGAGATGCAATGTTCCTTCCTGAAACCTTCTGTTCCCTAATTTTAGAAAAAGGTGTATATTATAACCGAAAATAAACAACGGATAAGAGCTTGCTCATGGTTATAGTCAAATCGAAGGGTTCGACGCCCACTGAACGACTATTGGCAGACCTCTGTGAGAGGTCATTCCTGAAGCTATGGAGCTATCCAAACCCAGTAAACGACGATGGAGATGAGCTTTGCGATCTGCTCGCGGTTTTTGAGAATCAAGTTTTCATATTCTTTGACCGGGAGAGCCGGCAACTCGATAAATCGGACAAGGATCCACTGGTCAACTGGAAGCGCTGGGAAAAAAAGGTGATTGATGATCAGATTCGCACTGCCCACGGTGCTGAACGTTATATTAAAAGCGGGCGCGGCATATTCTTAGATAAGGCTTTGGAAGTTCAATTCCCCATTGATATCGATTACGACAAAATGATTGTTCATAAAATCATTGTAGCACACGGGGCAAAAGAGGCTTGTGAAAAGTTCTCTGATGATAACGTGTATGGCAGCTTGGCTATTTTGTATGGTCACAGCGACGCTCAATCCCCATTCCCGTTTAAGATTGACATCGACAAAGAAAATCCTGTTCATGTATTTGATAGTTACAATCTTCCAATTATTTTTGGAGAACTCGATACATTCTTTGATTTTTCGTCTTATCTTGAGGCAAAGATCGAAGCAATTAAATCGTTGGACGCTTTGTTTTATTGCGGCGAAGAAGATCTATTGGCACATTATTACCTCAATTTCGACAAATCCAAGAAAAAGCACTTCATAGGAACATCGCAAAAAGATATCAATTTCGTTATGATCTGGGAGGGAGAATGGAAAACTTTCGTTGAGCTTGAAATCTATAAAAAAAAGAAATCATCTGACAAAGTATCATATCTTTGGGATGAATTGATCCAAAGAACCTGCCAGAACTCACTCGATGGCACCTTGCGTGGAAACGCCACCCTATTAAAAGGGCAAAGCGCAATCCATGAGATGGCAAAGGAACCACGATTCGCCCGCCGCGCTTTATCAGAGCATATGATTCAAGCAATCCGTAAATTCCCAGAATCCTCGCAACCAATTATGCGACATTTATCTTTCATGCCCTCATTTTACGAAGAAAAAGGGTATGTCTTTCTGCAACTCAAAGTTGATAAAATCACCGACTATGAAAATGACTACCGTCCAAAGCGGCTAGCAATGCTTGAAATCGCCTGCGGTGCTGCAAAAAATAAATTTGCACATTTGAAAAAGGTTATAGGTATTGCTATCGATGCCCCAAAATTCACAAAAATGAACTCTGAGGACTTTGTTTTGATGGATTGCAGCCACTGGCCGGATGATCTCAGAGAGCACTATGAAAAGGAAAATGAGATGCTGGGTTTCTTTAAATCGGCCAATCTTACCCTTCGGGAGAAGAAAGTAACAGAGTTTCCAGTAATTGAGAAAAATAATTCAAAGCGTTAAAGCGTACAAAGACTGGTCGTAATTCCCCTTGTCCTTGCGGTTCCGGCAAAAACTTTCTCAACGTAATCTTCGTTTCGCAACCCTGGATCTGCTAACCGTTTGTAGGTGTTAGCATCAAATCAGGGATTGGGTCGGTTGGTTTTTGAAAGAAAGAGGATTCCTTCCTGGAGTCCTCTTTTTGAAAACTCTTCTCTCAATACAATATTTCAAGGAATAATCGATAATTCTTGTTGACGCTTCCACTTAAAACTAGTAGATTCTTTTCATTGAAAGAAGCCAAAGCTCATGGGAAAACCACAGGATCTTACGTGCTAAATCAATAACGCCAGACACGAGGCAGGGCCAGAAAATGCTGGGTTGAGGTAGAACTGTGAGAGATCCGCATGTTGAAATATTAAGATATAGGCTTGAAACAGCCGGTAATATTATCTATGACCAGCCTCCTCCAGTAGATATAGATTATGATGAGTTCTCTGGTCGTTTGGAAAGGGGTATCTTAACGTGCTACATGAAAGAGCATCATGCGTCCATTGAGGCTGCTCGTGAGGTGGTTGATCGTTATCTCCTTGGGTGGGAAATAGACGCTGCTCTCAACCTCGGACGGGGTGCAATTCGGTTTATTTACAACGATGCACAAGTGATTGATCGGAATCCTCCACCCCTTGGTGTTCCTTTAGAAATCCAGGTGTCGGAAGGAGTTCTCACAATGGAAGGAGGTATTGCAAATCTTCGCATCACACAAAAAGGATACCCTAAGCCTCCCAAGATTTTCAGGGTATCCCCAAATATCGAGACGCTATGGCAGAGATATCAAATGTATTTAGATGGCAAAGATCAACTTCAAGCCATGTCTTACTTCTGTTTAACACTCCTTGAATTAATAGCTGGAGGTCCGCTCGCAGCCCGCCGTGGCCAAAGTAAACGCCGAAGAGAAGCCTCAAATATGTTTTCCATAGAATACGATGTCCTTAATCAATTGGGGGAACTAACCTCTGGCAAGGGCGATCGTTTAACTGCAAGAAAAGCTCAAACCACACCAATTCCTCTGACTGAGAAGGAGAGGGTATGGATAGAAGCTGCTATCAAGCAGCTAATCCGTCGGATTGGAGAGCATAGCTCTGGACAAACATTGCCCTCAATCAAAATGGGTGACCTTCCACCACTCTCACCTTAGCTTAGCTTTGTCCAAATTTCTATCAGTAATCTTTACATTTCAAAGTGCGGTTTGAGTGGAGACTGGTAGGTGTTATTCGCACCCCCCATCTCCTCTCTTCCTTCCTGTAACTTTCGGTCCCCTTTTTTTAGAAAAAGGTGTATATTACAACTGTAAATGAGCAATGCGGATGGTGGTTTAAGATTTAATAAAACCTTAAAGCAGCTTAAGAAATAACTTATGCATTAAAACCGACAAACCGTCATCAATTCATGAAAGGGAACTCTCAGATGAAAGATAAAGAAATTCCAAACTACTGGACAGGGAAATGTTTTGGCTGTTCCACGGTTAACAGTTACAGTTTAAGACTTCGTTTCTTTCTCTCTGAAGATGGGTGTTACACAAAATGTTCGATCCCAGACTATCTTTGTGGAATTGACGGAGTTGTTCATGGTGGAATGATCGCCCTCCTCCTCGACGAAGTTTCCCAGTGGACGATGATCGCACGAATTGGCAAAATGGGTCTCACCCGCGAAATTTCCGTCCGCTACTTGAAACCTGTGCCAACGAATACAGAAATAGTTGTTGAAGCAAAAATAGAAACTCAAGATGAAAAAGATACAGTTCTGCGTTCAACTGTTCACTCCAAAGATAACGAGCTTTTGGCCGAAGGCGAGAGCAGATGGACGATGGCAAACCCTTCAATCATCGCAAAAATTTCAAAAGTTGATGAGTCACTAATAAAAGAATTTCTTGCTAAATATCCTGTAGGAACATCGCCTTAGAGCACGTTCTAAAGAGTAGTGCATAACAAAACACTCCAGCGGATGGCTTACAGCCCCCGCTGACCTAAATCGTTGAGGCTGTAGAAAAAGTCTTAAAAGCATGATAATATCGCCATATCAGTAACGGAGAAGAGAGCGGGGACCGCTTAGGAGGACTGGATGGCGAGATACAAGGATTATGATTATTCCCAGGGCAAATTCATACCGGTACACTTTGACAGACAGATCTTGCCGGGGACGTTTGAGTATAGCCTTCATTACCTCATTGATAACGAGATAGACCTGTCCATCTTTGATACCCGGTACCGAAACGACGAGACCGGAGCTCCCGCGTATGATCCTGCGATTCTTTTAAAGATCATCCTCTATGCTTATTCTCGGGGGATCACCTCCAGCCGAAAGATAGAACAGTGTTGCCGGGAGAACGTGATCTTCATGGCGCTGTCGGCCGACACGCAGCCGCACTTTACGACGATCGCAGACTTCATTTCGAGCTCGGGCCAGGAGATCATCCATCTGTTTCTTGAGATATTAATGATCTGTGACGAGATGGGGCTGATCGGGAAAGAGATGTTTGCGGTGGACGGGTGTAAGCTACCTTCGAATGCCTCGAAGGAATGGAGCGGGACGAAAGGAGATTTGGAGAAGAAAAAAGAGAAGATGGAGAAGGCGATCCGGCAGATCGTCAAGCGGCATCGGGAAGTGGATGTGCGGGAGACGGACAGGGGAGTTCTTGAGCAGGAAGAGCAGTATGTGGAGACTCTTCGAGGGAAGGTAAAGAAGATAAAGGCATGGTTACGAGACAACGAGGACAAACCTGGCAAGAGTGGTAAGCCCATTAAGAGCAATATCACGGACAATGATAGTGCCAAGATGAAGACCTCACACGGGGTGATCCAGGGCTATGATGGGGTCGCGGTGGTAGACGGAAAGCACCAGGTGGTCGTGCATGCGGAAGCCTTTGGGGCGGCGCAGGAACATGATCTGCTTCTTCCAATGATAGAGGGGACGAGGGAGAACTTCGAGGCCATAGGCAATACGCAAGATGTCTTCGGAAAAGTGAAGCTCACAGCCGACAGCGGATTTCATACCGAGGCGAATATGAAGGAGGTCATGGCGCAGGGGATTGATGCCTATATTGCGGACACACAATTTCGGAAACGGGACCCGCGGTTTTCGGACGTTGACAAATACAAAGAGCGATTCAGGAAAGAGAGGGCCGAGTACTACGGCGTGGCCGACTTATACAGGCCTCACAGGGATTTTACGATCAGCGAGGACAAGACTCACTGCATCTGTCCTGGGGGAAAGCGTCTATACCGCAACGGGGGCAATGTGGTGGTTAAGGGGCAGCGGGCCATCAAGTTTCATGGGAGAAAGACCGACTGTCGGATCTGCGAACTACGGGAGAGATGTCTGAGACATCCGGATAGAACTGAAGCAAGACAGGTGTACTTCTTTCAGGGGAGTGCGGGGTCCAAGCCGGAGACGTTTACACAGAAGATGAAACGCAAAATAGATTCGATAAAAGGCAGACTCATCTACAACAGGAGACTCGGAACGGCAGAACCTGTATTTGGGAATATTTGTTCTACATTAGGGTTAAACAGATTTACCCTTCGAGGGAAGCGAAAAGTAAACACCCAGTGGGTACTCTACTGTGCAGTACACAACCTATTTAAAGTGCATCGATACGGTCTGGAGTTTGCGTGAGCGGGGCGGGATTGGGTGATAGGGTATTGGGGTAAGAAAAATATCATGAAAAGACGAACATTACATAAAGGATCGTAAAAACTTTCGATGACAAAAAATAATTTCCTATTTTTGATCCAGCAGAAGAAGCGGTTTTTAAAAAAGTGACTTTTTCTACAGGCTCGTTAGCCATTCAGACATGCAATTCACAAGGGAAAGGAGGAAGACCATGACCGTATCAAAATCATTAAGGGCTTTGGCGATTACTTTTTTCCTTAGTGGTATATGGGACACCATTGGAGGACTCATTTATGCATTCATGATTGGAACTGTTTTTACAGACCCACCGGTACACCGTTTCTACGCCATATTCACTGCATCATTCTTTTTTTGTTTTGCGTATTTGCAAATCCTCTCCGCTTTCAATATGCGACGGTATCTCTTCATTATCGGTTCTGTATTCATAGGAAGGATCTTCTATCTCGTTTTATTGTATGCGTATATTTTTGGCGTCGCTGGGTTTCCGAGTACCTTTTGGTGGACTGGTGTCGTAGACTTGATTTGGTCGATTCTCTATATTGTGATTACTCTGAGAAGTGATGAGATTCATTTAAAGGACTTGTTCCTCCCCCACAGGGGAGATAGCTGATTGGTTTAGTTAATATTGTTTGTCGAAAGGAGAATAAAATGTCCAAAGATATCAATGTCCGTTGGGGCTGGCTGAAGTTCATGTATATTTTTACTATTGTGGTGGCAGGAGGATTTGGATTGGGTGTAATTTTTATTCCCAACGTAATGATATCCATGTATAGAATGCCAAAGCAAGATCCAATCATATTTGGAATTGTGGGTAGCGTTTATTTGGCATTTGGGATTCTATCTATTTTGGGTCTTCGGTCTCCTCTCAAATTTGTGCCTATTTTATTGCTACAACTTTGCTATAAGGTGATATGGTTCGTTGGGATCATTCTACCCCTTCTTTTTGTAGAACCATTCCCGATGTATGGAATACCGTTTATCGTCATATTCGCCATCTTTGTCATCGGAGACCTGATCGCAATACCTTTTTCTTATGTTTTTGCAAAACAAGCAGATCGGTAAATTAACGCCTTAGAGTGAGTAAACGAATTAAAGGCAGCTTCCAGATCAAAGCATGTCAGGCTCTACTCATAAAGATTAGAACCATTTTCATATAACCAGTCTATCCAGCGGATGGCTTGCAGTCCCCGCTGATTTGGGTCATTCTTTCTGTCAGTAATCTTCAATCGATCAAACATGGAGTAGCTGAGTATTAGGTAGGTGCAACATTGAATGGGTACAAGGGGTTTTTGTGCTCCCCTATTTGATAATCCCCAATAGCCTTCCCATTAATTCTTCCTTTGAAGCAAGAGCTTAAGAGTAAGTTCCCCAATCCTGCCTTCGTCTATTTAATTAGCTCAACAGGCTTGTCCCTTAAAATCGGGATCCTCTTATTTTCCGAGGAGCATCCGCTGATTATGGGGTGAAGTCTTCAGAGGGGATTTTCTGGGAGGGGCGTCTACACGGAAGGATAAGACGATAACCCTATACCTTTTCAAAAGAAGTCTTCACTCTTTGGGGTATCTCCTGTTAATCCGTTGCGGGTCTGCTTGTCACCTAATTCTTAGGCAGTCAAGGGGTCCACGATGCGATGTTTCTTCCTGAAGTCTTCGACCAGTCATTTTAGCAAAGCATGCTTGATTTGAATCGGTAATCATCGATCGTTTTTTTTTGACATATAACTCCCTTTATTATATCTTTGACTCATCCTAAAGCAAGTTCTTATCATTGAGATTTCATAATGCATTATGAATTTGAATTAACGCCATGACCAAAAGGAGATGATATATGAAAAATGTG
>Ga0315285_10008981_pt1 | contig 10235 bp, 10 predicted proteins | sample YL17G09_36_MG_FD_203698 | JGI IMG/M metagenome (GOLD analysis project Ga0315285, IMG submission 203698) | Sediment microbial communities from Yellowstone Lake, YNP, Wyoming, USA - YL17G09_36 | ecosystem: Environmental > Aquatic > Freshwater > Lake > Sediment | place: USA: Wyoming | collected... | reverse complement strand
AACTTCATCATTAAAACCACAACATTCACTGATACACAACGAGAGTTAATATCCATACTCAATGTTGCCCCTCTTGGCCTTTAAATACTATTGAAGATGGGTTTAAATCAACTAATACGGATGGGGTATGTCAACGTTATAATCGAGAGTTCTGGGATGCTGTATTTGGCGAGAATATAACTGTGATAAGTAAAGCAAACCAGGATTCCAAAGAGGATAACATCTGGCGTGTCGATAAACAACTTATGCTGTATATGTACTACGAGTTAAACTTTTTCGGCGACCCATCTATTCAATTTAAATTAATTGATTCTGGTTCTGGAAATAATCAAAATAGTCAAAGCACGTCACAGAGCCAGCCGACACAACAAAGTCAACCTAGTAGTCAGTCAGGTAGCACAACTCTCCAATCTACAACTGGTTCAAGTACAACAAACAAATAAAATTCTATCTTTTTTTCCTTATTTTTTTAAATTATAATTTTTGGTAAGAATTGTCAAATAAATCTTATAAATAACATATGCTCAAGATATATGTCAAAGAAAGATTTATATATAATTAAATAATAAAATAATAAATCATGAATAATAAATTAATCATAGATGTGAAAATATGAAAATAAAAAATAATTTAGGAAAAACATTAGTTGCTATAACAATTGTTTTAATATTCTTAATATCGTCAATAGCACCTATAAACGCTAGTATTACCGATTCAGGAATAATTGGAGAAGATAAACCACTATTAAATAATATAGAGCCTGAATTAGATACAACTTCTAATAATGAATTAAACATAGAATATTCTACAAATTCTGAAGAGCTTCAATATCAACACCAAACTCCTCAAAAGAAATACGCGGTGATAATGGTAGGACAATATTACGGTTTATGGAAATGGTATTACCTACTTAATCTAACAGTATTTTTGGATATAGTACAGCAATATTATACATGGTACCTGAATGATGCTGGAAAACTATATTCAACATTGTATAATACATATGGTTATGATCATGATCACATATTTCTCTTAGTTAAATTACTACCAGATTATTTTGTGATACCTGATACTTTTAATCCTGACTGGATTGATTATGTATCATCAAAAGAAAATTTAGAAACTGTTATGGATACATTTATACCAGGTGGCGAAAATGAACTAACTGAACAAGACCAGTTGTTTTTTTGTTATATTGATCACGGAGCAAACGAAGAAGTAAACTATTATGGTAATGATCACTATACTAATGAATTTATATCACCAGATATTCACACTGATACAAATTGGATTGATGAACTAAAAGCATATGATTTCTATACCCAGATGGGCCATTATGTCTATCATGATACTGGTACATATGCGGTTTTCAAGCAACCTCAAAATGGATGGAGTGACCAACTTGTTCTGAAATTAAATACACCAAAAAACATTAAGGGTTTTAGAATATCTGCAAAATCTTACAAAGATTCTCAAGGAAACCAGTTATATCTTGATCAGATGAAGATCTGGTTATACAATGGAGCTGCTTGTGTGAACACAACCACTTTTACTAGTTGGTCAGATGGTACTTATGAATATATAGAATTTGAGGGCGAAGAAAAAGTTGTTGATAAGGTAGTAATAAAATTCCACGAGAACGATCCATATTGGGGTTTTGCAGTACGTAAAGCTCTAGTATATGATTTCAATTTCTGGGAATCTGATAGCTGTGGTGAAGTTGGTAGTAGAACTTATTTTGGATGTCCATTCCTGAGTATACCAGATGTATTACTATGGATATTTGGCTTTGGTGAAATAGAAAAAATCTACGATTTTGAACTTATGTTTGATACATGGAACATTAATGCTAAGATTATATTTGCTCTGCAACCATGCATGAGTGGTGGATTTGTAAGCGAATTAAGTGGAGAAAATCGTATTGTTTGTACTGCCTCTCGAGGTTTTGAGTTGGCTAATGCAGGTTGGATTGGACCGTTTGTACGAGCATTGAACAGAGTTGACGAAAATGCTGATGGCTTACCAGATGCAGATTATAATGGTGATAATAAAGTTTCGATACTTGAAGCATATAAATATGCTGCTATAAGTGTTGAAGAGCAGTTGAATAATGATCCTATGATTCCACCCCAACATCCACTAATTGATGATAATGGTGACGATATAGGGCATCATTTCTGTGAAACCAATTATTACGATCCAGATGATCCATCAAAAGATGGATATTTGGCAAATCAAACATTTCTAGGTGAAATAGGAAATTTTCCACCAGATAAACCAGATTTAACAGGTCAGATTTCAGGAGAAACAGGAGAAACTTATCTTTTCCATTTTAAAACAACTGATCCAAATGGTGACAACGTCTATTACTTCTTGGACTGGGGAGATACTACAAATACTGGATGGATAGGACCATATCCATCTGGTGAAGAAAGATGGGCGACACATAGTTGGAGTCAAGAGGGAACATATACTGTTAAAGTTAAAGCAAAAGACACGTACGATGTTGAAAGCGACTGGACAATATTGGATGCAGCTATATCCTTAAATCAAGAACAACAAATTATTCAGCAAGATAAGTTATTAAATAAAATATAGGGCAATCTTAAGATAATATTGAGAACAATAAAAGCCAAACAATATCTTTTTCTTTTTTTATTTTTAAAGCGCAAAATACATTAAAAAAGACTTCTTATCAAGTCTTGAATTCATATGTATCTAATAACAAAATGGTTTGGTATATTTATCTGCAATAAAAAGGGAATAAAAAACAAAGTTCTTTTTCCTAAGGATGAAAATGAAATAGCTAAACGACTTTTGAAAATAGACAAAAATGAGATATTATCTGAAGAAAATAAAATTACAAAGGGAAAGAAAAAAATAATAGTATCTGAAAAAAGATTACAAAAAATAGGAGAATATAGTCCTTCAGATCCATTTTTTAAAGAGTTTGAAATTAAACCAGCGGATTTTGATTTCTCAGAAGATTTACTCCATAAAGCAACTTTAATAGTTGCAAAAAATAGAGTTGAAGAAAAGCTAGCATCTGAGGATTTACAGATTATTCAGATGGTTAATGCTTTAAATGATTTAATCCAGACATCTAATTTACTTTCTGAACGCTTAGATTGTTGGTCAGTAATTCCAAAATCTGAAGAAAAAATACAACCACTAAAAAACGTATTTTTCACGGTTAATAAAGAGATTAAATCACTGGAAAAACAAATTGATAGCGATATGGAGAAAATAGCTCCAAACATAAGTAAAATTACAGGACCACTAATAGGTGCACGTTTAATATCACTGGCAGGAGGAGTAGAAAGACTTGCCATTTTGCCTTCATCTACAGTTCAAATATTAGGTGCTGAAAAAGCTCTTTTTAGATTTAAAAAAGAAGGAGGAAAACCTCCTAAACATGGTGTAATTTTTCAGCACTCGTACATAAATAAATCTCCAAAAGAAATTAGAGGAAAGATTGCAAGGATTTTAGCAGCAAAAATTGCAATTGCAGCAAAAGCAGATGCATTTACAAAAAGGGATATCTCAAAAGATCTTATAAAAGATTTAAATAAACGTTTAAAAGAAATTAAGAATCTGTAAAAATATAAGTAGTTGTTTTTTATTGATTAATAAAATTAAAATTTGATCCGGTAAGGAGAAATAGAAAAAAATATGAGCGACCTCAAAGCCGTTGTTAGAGATCTTGGCGGCCTATTCATAATTATCGCTCTTGCCAGCCTTGGTACTCTACTGGTACCGCTGTACTTTGGGGAATTTGGTAGTAATAGTTCCTTTGATGGTATTGGTCCTATTCTTATTACCTCTGCAATATTTTTTGGAATTGGCCTTCCATTTTATTATTTATTTAGAAAAGCTGATCCAGCTAATTTCAAGACCGCAATGGTTACTGCAGCTCTTGGATGGTTTTTTGTCTCACTTATTGGTAGTATTCCACTTTTTCTCGTACCTTATAATAAGGTATCATTGGTACACATGGATTTCTTATCTGCTTTTTTTGAATCAATGGCTGGATGGACTGGTACAGGATTATCGTTAGCCCCCAGCCAAGAGTTATTACCTTATACATTTCAGTTCTGGCGTACTTTTATCCAATGGGTTGGTGGTGTTGGTGTTATATTATTAACTTTATCAATCCTTGCTCGCCCAGGAACAGGTTCATTCGTTTTATATAAAGGAGAGGGACATACTGAAAGAACCCATCCGTCTATTGTTTCAACTGCTAGAACAATTTGGTGGATTTTTTTACTTTATACAATAATTGGAATTTCTGCTTTAATGATTATTGGAGTAGTAACAACAGATGGTATGAGCCTATGGGAATCGCTGAATCATGCAATGACAGGTCTTGCTACCGGTGGTTTTTCAGTTACTGACGATAGTATTGCAGGTTTTGGAACAATGAGTCAAATTGTTATTGTGATACTTATGATAGCAGGTGCTATAGCATTTGCAGCTCATTATGATCTTCTAAAGGGTAAAATAAGAAATTTTCTTTCAGATACTCAACTAAAGGCTCTAATTTTTTTAATTATTCTTGGGGTGATAGCTTTAACTATTTTGAATCTAAATCTATACGAGGGTAACACATTATTTTCACTAAAACAAGCTGGTTTCCAGTTTACATCAGCAATTACTTGTACAGGTTTTTCATCAGATGTAAACCTTGCTAATTGGAGTGATTCTGCTAAATTAATACTTTCCTTTGCTATGATAGTTGGAGGTGCAGCTGGTTCAACAGCTGGTGGTATAAAATTATTTAGAGTAATTTTGCTTTACAAAGGTGTTAGTTGGAGAATAAAACGTGATATATCAACACCAAGAAGAGTCTTTATACATAAACTGGGTCATAAAAAATTATCAAAAGAAGAAGCTTTGGATTTAATTAACGAAGCATCAATTATTTCATTTATGTGGGTTTTAGGACTAGCTGCTGGTGCAATTTTACTATTACAATTTACACCACCAGGCACTAATTTAACTGATGCATTTTTTGAAGTATGTTCTGCTCAAGGCAACGTAGGTCTATCTACAGGTATAACCTCTATACATATGGTTCCTGAAGCAAAAGCTGTACTAATTTTCAACATGTGGATAGGGAGACTAGAAATAATACCAATCATTGTTCTTGTAAAATCTATATTTGGAATAAAAAGAAATGTCATATAGAATTATATAGGAAATTATTCGTTTTCTTTTATTATCTTGAATTGTTTATCTTGAAGCTTTTTAATGTAAATATCTAGCTGTTGTATAGCTGTTAAAAGCTTGTAAATATCACCATCCCCTGGAGAAGGAGGTACTAAATCCTGAGGATTTGCTTCTTTTTTCTTATGGAAATCAGACTTTTTATACTCATTTTGCAGAATTTCGCGTGCATCTTTCAAAGCTTTGATTTTCCCACTGAGTTCACTAATTTTTTCCATATCCTCTATCCTCCAATCTTTAAAATCATCTTGGATGTAATTAATTTAATCCTAAAATACTTTTACTCACAAAATTTGTAATTAAAACGAATTTTAGGGCAAAATCTCTTATGTAATCGTATTTAATCATTTTTCCTCCATCAAACACTACAATTTCATTTTCCTTCGTTTACACAACAAAACCAATGCTATCCCTATAATAACAAATATTAGTTCAAAACCAGGGGTTTCACCGTTCTTTTTAGGGGGGTTTGATACATCATAAATATCATAATTGTTGTTGGAAAATGTATTATTTGAAATATTATTACTGTTAGAAGATTGCCCCGAATAGGTTTTACCCAGATAAATACCGTATTTGTTGTTTGAGATTGTATTTTTAAAAATTTGACTAAAATCTGCAAATGAAATGACGTATATTCCTTTTTCATTATCTTCTACCGTATTATTACTTATAATATTGTATTCATAGTCTACTAAAATCCCATATTCTTCATTATTTTTTACTTCATTATCAGATATAGTATTATATGACCCTTTTAATTCAATCCCCTGAGAATTGTTTTCAATATTGTTATTATGAATGGAATTATTAACTGAGAATAGTATTAAAATTGCTTCACCGTTATCAAGAAAATCATTTTCAAATATTTCAGACCTGCTCCCTGTAGATATGCCCTCGCCTGAATTTTCTTTTATAACATTTTGAAATATTTTAGCAGAGTCTCCAGTTATACTTATGCCATCGCCACAGTCAACAATAATATTGTTATATATTTGGATTGAAGATGAAACAATACTTATGCCAGTGGTCGGGTCAAGAGGACAGGAATTTTTTATCATAAAACCCTCTAACGAAGAACCATTTGAGTTATCTGAAAATCTAATAGTGGCCCATTCTTCTAATCCATTAATTATCGTTGTTTCTGGATTTTCACCAACCAATTCAATGGTTTTGTTTATTTTTATTGATTCTTGATAAGTTCCAGTATAAACATATATTATATCACCAACTGTTGCATTATCAATCGCATCTTGGATACTCGTGTAGTCTTTTCCACCACTGTCATCAACATAAATAGTCTTCCCACTTGCAACATTAATAAAAGAACATATCAATAAACAACATATGATAATTAAACATCCTTTTCTCATATTTATCTCATCCTAATAAAGATAGTATCAACCTTAAATTTTAAAACAACTGCTCGTTTATAAATTCTTATGAAAAGCATGAATGTAAAAGATTGGGGAATATTTCCCCGAGAGAATTTAACAAATGCGTTCTTGTCATTTTGCCTACATCAGGAGAGAGCAAATATTTTTACTCGAAATAAAGGTTTTTAAGACCAGTTTTTTCATCTAACTTTCTTTTAATTGCAAAATCTGTTTTCAGTAAAATAATTTCACCTGTAATTGAAATTTTTCCTTTAATAAAATGTCCACCTATTGCATTCTTTTTTTCGTCACCTAAAATAGCATGTAAATGAAGTATATAATCACCTTCTTGTCTGCATATGTTACCTGTTAATGACAGGATCTCTAGAGGTTTGTCAAAATTCTCTGTAGTATAGTTATCTTTCTCTTTAAAATAACCAAGTTGAGCATTTTTTAACTGGCCGATCCCAGAAATAACAACAGCTGTTTTAACATCGTGTAGCCTACATGCTTCCTTAAGCTGTTCATTTACATCTTCCTCTGGAAATAGGTGTACAAAAATTATGTTTTTCTTTTCTTGACTCTGCATATTTTCTTTACTCCTAAAATAATTATTTATTAATATACTCGGTGAATATAAAGATAAATGTAAATTCTATTTTTTGTAGAGGATAGTTAATAAATTTAATATTTTTTTTAAGAGCAGCTATTCATGCTAAAGAAAGACACAAAATCCCAACGTCCATGGGGTTAATTTATAGTTGAGATAACAAAATTACGAAACAAGGCATTAGTTAACTCTTTGTTCTCTTATATTTTATTAGCAAAGGAAGAGAAAATAATCTTATTAGGAAAGATTATTTTCTAATAAGATCCAACGAGGTGAGCTCTGCTGAAAGCTTTTCTACTGCTAATGATACATCCTCTCTTTTTCTTGCACCAGTACAAACGATCTTTCCAGAACCAAATAACAACATTGCTACCTTTGGCTCTTTAATTCTGTACACAAGTCCAGGGAACTGTTCTGGTTCATATTCAACGTTTTCTAACCCCAGTCCCATTGCCACCTCATTTAGATTAAGCTCAGTACCAAGATCAGATATAGCTACAATGTTTTGTATAACTATCTTGAGCTCCTTATACACATCTACACCAAGTTTTTTTAGTTTATCTGCAATTATATCTACTGTTTTCCTTACGTCTTCTACATTCTTTGCACCAGTACAGTTGGCTTTACCACTTCTGAATAAAAGTGTCGCTGTTTTTGGTTCGCCTAATCTATAAACAAGCCCAGGGAACTGTTCTGGTTCATATTCTGCTTCTTCTAATGATTGAGCTATTACGTCTAGATCTAGCTTATCTGCAAAAGACGTAGACGCTACAATATTTTCTACTATTATTTCTGGCATAGTTTTTTCTCCTTTTTATTAAGATCCTATGGATGAAAGTTTTTCTTCCATCATTTTAATGGCATTGGTTGCGTCTTCTATATTTTTAGTTCCTGTACATACGATTTTTCCAGAACTAAATAGAAGCAATGACCCCCCAATATCATTCATTCTATAAATCAAACCTGGGAACTTTTTAGGTTGATAATCTACATTTTCAGACAATAAACCTGTAGATATCGAGCTAAGATTTAATTCTTTTTTTAGATCTGTTGAGGCAATGATACTTTGCGTTTCTAGTTTGTATTTTTTCTTTAGTTTAATTCCCTTTATCTTTTTTATCTTATTGACTAAATTTTTTATTACTTTTTCAGCATCTTCTATTTTTTTAGCACCTGTGCAGATAGCTTTTCCACTTGGAAGAAGTAAAACCGCGCTTTTTGGAGTGTCTAGTTTCAACGTTAAACCTGGAAACTCAGTAGGGTTATACTTGAACTCTGGTAATTTTTCAGCTATCTGCTTTATATCTAAACTATCTGCTATAAAAGCATAAGCAACAATGTTATCAATTGAAATATCAGCCATTTAATACTTCCCTTTCTCTTCCTGGAGTATATAAAGGCTTTTTATAAACGTTTCGTTTGTCATAAGGAGAAAACTAGTTTTATAAAAATTTACCAAATATCATCAATATCTAAATCATTATCTTTTTTTTTTGATTCTATCTTTTTTTTATTTTCTTTTATTTTATCAAGCATTCCGCGGAATTCATCGGTATGGTATTCTATACGGCGCTCACAGCTAGCAACAGCTAACTCTCCTCTTGTTCTTTCTATAAGACCTCTTACCATATCTTGTTTTTTCTTGATAGGAATAAGACCTGATGGATAATCGAAACGTATTATGACACCATAGATTTCTTCCATCATGTTAAGATAATCATCTGCTTTTTTTGCTTCTCCTAAACGTATGGAATCTAATGCAGTTCTTCTTAGTTCACCAACCAAGTCACATAGACCCATAAGATATGAGCTATATGTGGTCTGAAGTTCATCTGGATCTGGTAAATCCTTATCATTCATGATATTATAAAGACATTGAGCCTCAACTAATTCCTGGGCAGCATTTTCAACAAAACCAGCATGATATAAATCAGGGTGTTTCTCTGTTAAACTATATAATTCTTTAAGTTGAGCAGATGCCTTTTTAATGTTACTTTTTGCATCCTTCATTAAATCCTGATGAATGCATTGGATAGCTTTTCTACATCCGACGATAATTTCCCGTGAAGACCTCAGTGCCTGCTCACGAATTTTATCCTTATTATCAATGCTTTTTTCTATTTTATTAACGATTTTATTTAAATTTTTCATTGTGTCTTCAAGGAACTCCCTATAATTATAATTTTTTCTTTTACATGAATTTTTTATTTACCCAGTAATCAGGCTCCTTCCCATTTAAAACTTTCATCATTTGTTCAGCTGTTATAATTCCTGCTCGTAGTTGCCCCTCTTTTGTATTAGCTCCTATATGCGGGGATACAATAACGTTATCTAGTGAAAATAATGGGTTGTCTTTTGATGGGGGTTCTTGTTCAAAAACATCCATTGCAGCACCTGCTATCTTTCCATTTTTTAAAGCGTTGTATAGTGCTTTTTCGTCAACAACACCACCACGTGCACAGTTAACAAGATATGCAGATGGTTTCATCTTTTCAAGCATGTTTTCATTTATTATATAATGGGTCTCAGATGTATGAGGAATATGTAATGATACAAAATCAGCCTTCTCCAATAGTTTACTAAGATCGTCAATCTTTTTAATTCCATCTTTATGCATTGCTTTTTCAGGGACAAAAGGGTCAAATCCAATAACTTGCATGTCAAATGCTTTAGCATATTTTGTTAATAATTTACCGATATTTCCTGTACCTACAAGACCTAGAGTTTTTCCTGAAAGTTCATTGCCTTTTAATTGTTTTTTCATCCATTCGCCTTTCTTTGTTGATGTGTCTGCTTTTGGTAAATGCCGTGCAAGGGCAAGCATGTGTAATAATGCAAGCTCTGCTACGCTAGCAGTTGCTCCAGTTGGTGCGTTAACAACCTTTATCTTATGTTTTGCTGCTGTCTGTATATCAATATTGTCGACCCCTATGCCTGCGCGACCGATAACTTTTAATTTTCCTTTTGCTCCAGCTTCTACTACTTCCTTAACTACTTTTGTTCGGCTACGAACCATAAGCGCA